>Ga0308397_1001162_pt1 | contig 15858 bp, 14 predicted proteins | sample Hotspr20SampleT8_FD_202356 | JGI IMG/M metagenome (GOLD analysis project Ga0308397, IMG submission 202356) | Hot spring phototrophic mat microbial communities from Mushroom Spring, Yellowstone National Park, Wyoming, United States - 20051001_T8 ...
AATCCCAGAACAAATCGTCCAGGCTGAAAAAGAGAAAAGAAGCGGCAACGAAAAGCCCTACCCAGTAAAGTATCCCAGCCACAGCTTTTCCGTGTCACCCTTTCCCGAATCCCGATAGCGCCTTCACGATTTCCGAACATTCTTAGTATTATAACAAAAGATGCATCACCGCGCCAGGATTCTTTCACTCTACAGAGAAGGAAGGATGGGATGTTAGGATAATACTGTGTTTAGGAAATAAAAGGGGAGGTTCACAGAAGAATAAAAAGATGGGCGAAAAACTCGAACGAATCAAAGAGAAAGCCATCGAATCTCCTGGTGAAGATCCGGAAGCAATCTCGTCCCCAGATATTTCATCGTTTTCCCCTGGAATGGTAGAGAGAAGGGCTCCCTCGCCGCGCAGGGAACTTTTTATTTTAAGATTTCCCGTTGCATTGCGGTCCTGGAGAAGGAGGGAAGGGAGGTGCTTCTCGCAACGCTCTGGAGCACCATTTCGAATTTTAGTGCCTGTTTTTCCAGACTAAATTCAAGAGCAGTTGCTCTTCCTCTCTGTTCGAGGGTCTTCCGAGCTTCTTCGTTTTGCAGGAGGAAAACCAGAGCATAGGCAAGGGAGTCCACGTCTCCTGGTTCGGCGAGAAGAGCATTGTAGCCCTCCTTGGCGTAGGTTCTGATTCCGCCGCAGTCTGTAGCAACTACTGCGGTACCAGAGGCCATGGCCTCAAAAGGGGGAAGGCCAAAGCCCTCGTACCAGGAGGTGAAAAGGAACACCGTAGCTTCCCGGTAATGTTTGGCAAGATCCTCCTGAGGGGGGTTGGAAAAGATTTTAAGGGGGAAAGAAATGCCGTACACCCTTGGACTGACCTGACACGCCCAGTGAACTTCGAAGTGGGGGTAGATGCGCCAGGCCTTTTCAAGGACCTGCAGGGCGATATCGAATCCTTTAAAGCGGAGTTGAGGGTTCCCTACAAGGAGCACAACATTTTCTCTCTTTTCCTTCCCCGGGTGGTAGAAATTCGTGTCGACGCCGTTCGGCACGACCGTAGTTTTCCGGCCGTACCGGATCCTGAGGATGGTGTCAAGGAGAGGAGAGACGGTGATGATGGGCCAGGGAGTGGTGTAGTTCCTCTTGAGGAGCTGACGCACCGGAGAATCGGGGCGGAGGTCCTGGCAATCTCCAAAGAGGAATTCGCTTCCCTGTTCGAAGAGCACCACAGGGACAGGCGATTCGGCGAGTTCTTCCATTTGTTGAAACCATAGGGCGATAACCACGTTGCACTCTTTGACAAAGGGCAGTATCGGCTCATGGGGGAATATGGGGATCTCCTGTACCTCGCCTTTGTCGAGAAGACTCCATTCAGGGATAGCGCTTTCACCTCTTTCTCCTCGCCAGAAGAGTACGATCTTATGTCCTCGTCTTTTGAGAATTCGAAGGTATTCAAAGAACATTTTCATTCCCCCGGTGAGGTGCTTGTGGGGAATATAGGCGCCAATGGTGAGGGGACTGCTACTGTCTTCTTTTTTCTGCGCCTCCGGTATACAGACGGCATCATCCTGCTCCCGAGGGGCAGATTGTGTAGGGAAGAGGTGGAAGACCTCCGCACCGTTGTTTCCGATAGGGATGTGGAGGTAGCTGAAATCGAAGTCCACAAAATCAAGGATGTGCCACCTACTTCTGTGGGTTTCAAAGGCATTCCCGAGATACGCACCTTGAGGGGCAGGGAATCGCGGTGTTGCAACAAGGAGGGATTTTCGGGCATGCAGCAAAAGATCCCGGAGGAGCTTTCTTCCTTCTTCCTTTTCAAAGTGTTCGAGGACGTCTATGAGGAGAATGACGTCGTACTGGCCTAAAGAAGGAAGGATTTCCTCAATTTTTCCATAAAAGACGCGGTTGTAAACAAACTCATGTACGGGGTTCCGGTACCCCTCAAAGGCCTCAACGCCGTCAATTTTCACCTTCCACTGGCTCTGGGCATATCTCTCGTAGGGGAGCTCCAGTACTTCTCGTAAGAGAAGTCCATACTTTCCAAAGCCTATTCCCACATCGAGAATAGAGTCTGGCTTGAGATGGACGACCTGTTCAATAATGAACGGTGTAGCCTGAATAAAGCTCATGGGCATGGGTTTTCATCTCCTCTTTGCCTGGTTTGCTTACAAACTCTGGGATGAAGTTGTATGCCAGATCGTCTGACACGGTTTTTCTCCAGGCTGAGAGATTCAGAGTTGTTAACTCCCCATTGATAGTCTCTTATCTTAGGGCGGCGGTGAAAACGCTGGACTTCCCCCAAAAAAGTAGAGGCACTTTTTAGCGCTCTTTCCTGTGCAAGCTCATACTGTCTTTCAAGTCCTTGTGGACTATTATGGAGAATGAGCTTGCGGTTGAAGAATCCCTCGATATAGGGCAAAGAGGCTCCTTGTTTTCACAAGTCACACAACGTTCTTTCCTGATACCCAGGCTGCAGAGAAGATTTACCTCCGAGCATGGAGATGAACGAGAGATATCGATGCAAAGCATTACCAGACTTTTCTATGGTTAAGGAGGAACTCTTGTCCACGAGGAGGATCAAATATCCAGGGACAGCAAAAATTACCGAACTATGCGATACACAAAATTATTGACATTATGAAACAGGTGCTCAAATAAAGAGATTGGGGCCAAAAACACCGAACGAATTTGCAAAAAACCGATGTATAAACTCCTGAAGGAAATACTCTATGAGAAAATATCACACAGCGCTGAGATTCAGTCCTGAATTGGAACAAACTTCAAGCCGGATGAGAGGAGAAACACCATATCTTTCAAGACTTCTCCTGCCATTACCCCAAGGTTTTACCACAAACCAAAATACTGAAACACTCCCGGTAAAACCACAATCACCTGTAAAGAAAGACGGACAGGTTATAGCATTATGCAGGGCATCAAAACACCGCTTCCACTTCCTGCAACACCCTCTGGGCTTCGTCGGCGCGTCCGGCCAGGGTATAGAGGTAAAAAAGCAGTGAGCGAGCTTCGGGATGCTGTGGGTCTTTCACGAGCACCTCTCTCCACAGCGCTTCCGCTTCTTCCCACCGGTGAAGGTTGAAATAGACGAGCGCCAGGTTGTGAAGAGCGTTGGGATCTTCGGGAAGAAGGGCGCGAAGTTTTTCCCCGTAACTTAAAGCCTTCTCCCACGCACCACAGGCGATGGCGGAGCGGAGCAGGCGTTCGTAGAGTATCTCATCGGTAAAGGCAAAGCGCACCAGGTTGGCCTGGGAACGTCCGGCTTCGAGATGGAAAATTTCCTCCAGAAGCGCCAGGGCTTTAGAGTAGTCTTCCCGCAGGAACGCCAGATTTCCCAGAGCAAAGAGTGCATCAGGAAGATAGGGGTCATAGCGCCGCACCCGCTCGAAAATCCGCTCGGCGATGTGGAATTCGCCACGATCGGCAAAAATGGTCCCCAGGTAGAAGAGTCCCTCGATATAAGCCGGTTTTCCTCGCCACGCAGGGTTTCGTACAATCTGAAAAAGCGCTTTTTGCGCCTCTTCGCGATCACCGAACATGGTGAGCCGGGTTTTTGCGTAATAAAGAACCGCCTGGATGTTATCGGGCTCACTCCGGTACAGCTCTTCGATGATGGGGAAATTTCGCTCTACGCTTTTGCGGCGCACGTCTTCGGGTCTGGTGTAGCCGAAGTGATGAATGGGGACATCCGTGCGCCCAATGGCTCCACCTAAAGCCACGATGGACGCCTCCGCGGTCTCGTGGATTTTCCCTGCAAAGCGAATCCCGGGGTGTCGGCGGAAGAAACGGAGTGCAAAGTTCACCACCCCCACATTTCCATTCCGGTTGTAATTGTAGATGGGAAGTTGAAGCCCCAGAGCCTCGGTTTTTTGGGCGATTTCACGAAGTCTTCGCACACCCTCTTCATCCACCACTTCATCGGCATCGAGCACCAGAATCCACTCTCCCCAAGCTCGCCGCAGCGACTCGTTGCGCGCTTTGGAAAAATCGTTCTCCCAGGGGACCGAAAAGACCCGTGCTCCCAGAGAAGCAGCCACCGCTTTGGTCTCATCCGAAGAGCCGGTATCCACCACCACCAGGTCGTCGAAGAATTCCGCAATCTTCGCCAGGTGCTCACGGAGGTTCTGAGCTTCATCTCGCACGATCATGCACAGAGAAAGAAGCGGTCCTTTCACTTTTTGTCCGTTACCACCAAGAGCGCGGAGATTTTCCCGGTAAGAAGTCTCTCCGGGATCGAGTTCCACGGCTTTCTCAAAGGCTTTTTTCGCTTCCTGGTGTTTTCCCTTTTTAAAAAGAGCAAAACCGAGATTATTCCAGGCTTCCGCAAAATGGGGGTTCTTTTCCACCGCCTGTTGCAGAAAAGCGATGGCTTCCTTGTAACGGCCTTGCCGGAGGGCAATCACCCCAAACCCGTGGAGCACTTCCGGATGGTCTTTTTCGATTTGAGAAACTTTTTCAAAAAGTTCTCTTGCTCTGGTGGTATCGGAGGCCAGAAAAGCCCGCCGAGCTTCCTGCAGAAGCTCTTCTATGTGTTTCTTATCCCGCCCACCGTCATTGATGCGTAGCGGCATGCCCATCACCCCTCTATCGGGATAGATGAATTACCGTGCCAGTTTATCCCTGGATATCCAGGCCTTCTGGTGAAATAGGAAGATTTTTCCGGACACTCTGTAAAAAAGATTGACTCTCGCGCATCCGAGAAAGTTTTTCCTGTTCCTCAGCAATAACGGCAAAAAGACGCACGCTCACTTCCTCGTTGAGGAGCGCAATCTGGCGGAGCAGAGAAAGCATCTCGGCGCGTGTTTCTTCCGGAAGCTTCGCCACATCGATTTCCCGGTCAAAAGACTCGATCTCCTGGATGAGTTGCCCCCGTTTTTCAAGGAGAGAGAGCACCTCATCCGAAATCCCCCCCTGCGAACATTCCTGCATCTTCTGAGTGATGCTGAGGATTTCCTGCAAAAGCGCTATTTTCAACTCTACCGGATCATTGCTCTCCATTGGCTTTTTGCTCTAACTGTACCCAGGCTTCCCGCAACCCCCCAAGAAGCCGGCAGTTCTCTTCGATAATCTGCGCATAATTCTCTTCGCTAAGTTCTCCACAGCGGCCGATGATAAAGCAGTAAAGCTCGGAGAGATTCCGGGCAATTTCTCCCCCGGCTTCAAAGTTGAGTGACCCCAGAAGTTCAAGGACGATTTTCTCCGCCCGCAAAAGATATTCCCGGGCTTTCTCTCTCTCCCCCTCCGCAAAAGCCCTGGCGCTCAGCCGGAAAAAGCGGATGGCACCGTCATAGAGGAACACCACAAGACGCAGGGGGGAGCCGGTATTCACCGCCTGTTGCTGATAGGAGCGAACCACGCTTGTATAAGCGTTCATGTATTTTCACCTCTTCTGAGTCTGATTATTGAGATTGGCGATCTGATTCGCCAGCCAGGTGCTCTGGGATTTCATGTTGGAGAGATAGGTCTCAAGGCTGGTAAACTGCCGCCATAGACGCTTTTCCCGCAGAGCCATAGCCTGCTCCAAAGAAGCGATGCGCTCGTCGATATCTTTGGTTAAATTCCGGTACATGTTCTGCTCCACCCAGAGAACCCCGCTTCCGTAACTGGTGGCATTGCGGATGGTCTCCGAGAGATTTCTGGCTACCCCCTGGGTGAAGAGCCGCTCGATTCCGGTAAGATTCGTAGAGAGCTTTCTTTCCAGAGCCTGGGGATCCTCAACCTGGAGAAATCCGGTTTTGGAAAGCTTCACACCCAGCATCGCCAGGCTGTTCACCTCCTGAGGCACCCCACTCACCGCCGAAGAAATCACCCGCTCCATCTGAGAACGGATGATGCTCAGGTTCACATTCCCCAGAAAAGGTCCTTTCTCTCTGGTATCCGGATCGTAATAGGTGAAGTTCTTGATGGTAGTGATAACCTCGTTGTAGCTCTCCACAAAGCGCTGAATCTGTTCTTTCAAAAGTGCAGTATCTTCGGCCACCTCTACGATCACCGGCGTAGAGCTACTCGCCAGAAGGTTCAGGGTTATCCCCGGAAGGAGGGTATTCACCGTGTTGGAAGAGAATTCAAAGGTAAGAGGCGAAGAGGTCCCCAAAAGTACCCTGGCGTTCTGAGGGGGCTGGATGGTGGAGAAACCGAGCGTTTCTGTACCTCCTGAAAGATTGACGGTGATGTTTATTTCTCCGGCTTCTCCGGTATCCCGGCTGAGGAGCACCAGGCGGTACTCACCTTCTCCCCCCACCACCGTGGCCGAGAGGGGAAGACCGGTGTTATTGATGGCATTGCGAATCCCCTCCAGGGAATTGTTGGTATCGGTAATGTTCACCGTAACCGGAGTTCCGCTACCCACCTGGACGGTGATGGTTCCGGTGCCGAAGACCCTGCCGGTTGGATCCGAAACGGCGTTACTCGAAAGCTGGTGGGCAAGGGCTACTTGCTCTACCTGCAGGGTATAGCGGCCGGTGGGAGCCCCCGGTTGAGCAGTGGCCTTGAGGACATTTTCGTTTGAAGAGGTTGCGGTTCGCGAGCGGTAGAGTGAAGAGGTGCGCAGGTTATCGACCACCAGTTTCAGGGTGGAAAGCTTTTCTCCCAGCCCCTGGAGGAGGGTTATCTTCTCCTGGTAGGCCTTCTTTTTCTCCTCCATGCGCTTGATGGGGAGACGTTCCGTCTCCATGAGTTTCTGGATGATATCTCCGGTCTGCAGGCCCGATACCAGGCCGTCGATGGTTATTCCGGCCATTCACACCACCTCATCCACAAAGAGTCCGGCCAGTTCCCGGAAACGAGCCACCATATCGAGGAGCTTTTCCGGAGGAATCTGCCGGATGATTTCCCCGGTCTCCCGGTTGACAAGGGTCACCATCACCGTGTGCGTGGCTTCATGAACGGCAAAGCGCGCTTCAATGGCCAGCGCTTCCATGATGGTGTTCATTTTCTCTACCCACAAAGAGAGCTTCGTTCCGGAAAGTTTCTCCCCCTTTCCTGATTCCTCCGAGGATATTCCCGGAGCACCCTTTGGGGAAGACCCTGCCTCCTCAGGCGGTCGCGGGGAAATCTCAAAATTTCTTACCGTCTCGGTGATCTTACGAATTTCCATGGTTCCTCCACTCCCTTACAAGAATGGTGGGGGCAAACGCCCCCACCATTTTACCAGAAGCCCTACCGCAGAAGCTGCAGCACCATCTGCGGGATGGTGTTGGCCTGCGCGAGCATAGCCACACCGGCCTGCATGAGGATCTGCGCCCTGGTGAAAGCCATCATCTCTTCGGCCATATCCACATCGCGGATTCGAGACTCGGCAGCGGCGATGTTCTCTCGAGCAACACCCAGATTGGCGATGGTGTGCTCCAGACGGTTCTGCAAAGCTCCGAGAACCGCTCGCTGGTCGGAAACTTTGCTCATCGCCTGGTCCAGGCGCACGATGGCGTCGTTGGCGGTGGAATTATCGATGAGGAGCACCGAATCGAGGTTGAGCCCCAGGGTATCGATTCTTCCGATGGAAGCGTTCATATCCTGCCTGGAGTTTGCGCCGATGTGGAAGATGAGCGACGAGTCGGCCAGGTGGACGTAAGTCTTGGTATCAGCAGTATCGGCACTGAACGACCAGACTCTCCCCGAAACACTGAAGGACACCTTGATATCGCTCATGGCATCGAACACCACATCCACATTGGGATCCAGAACCCCGACCAGACGGTTACCGGAGATCACAGCTTCGGCAATGGGGTTTCCTCCGGTGTGCGCGTTGTAGATGGTTACATTGAACTTACTGTCTTCGGCTTCCTGGATGACGTTGAGGCTCAGGGCGTTGATGAACGCCTGGTCGCCGCTGAAGTAGAGTTTACCCTCTGCTCCCGGTACCGCGGTGCGGATGACGAAGGTTCCCGCCACCGCTTCAGGTGTTCCGTAAACCGGATTGGTGACGTATTCCACGAACAGATTGGCGTTATTCCCCACGTACTGCCCCTGCCCCAGACCGTTAGCAATGGCGTCGTTGAGTTTCTGCCTCACATCCCGCAGGGTATCGGTGGCGAAGAAGGTCACCGTGGTGCTCTTACCGTTCCCCTGGTAGATGGTGATGGTCTGGGGATACTCGACCAGGAAGTTCCCGTTGGCGTCGGTGAAGCGATCCACCTCTCGTAGCGTGGCATCGATATCCGCCGGCGCCAGGGCACCGGAACGAGCTACATCGAATGTGGCAGCCGGATCACCATTCCCCAGGGTACCGATCTGGATGTTGAGCTGACCCACGTAGAACTGGCCGTTCGTGGTGTTGAGATACGCGTTCCAGAGACTCTGGGTTCGGTTATTGACTCCATTGGCATTGAAAGCATATCGGATGCTCTCACCACCCCCCACACCGGTATTCTTCTGAATGGTTATGGAATCACCACCCTGCGCTACCTGATTATTGATCCGGAAGAGGATCTTATCACCCTTGGTGAAGTTATTCACATCTGCGAGTGTGAAGTTATCGAAGTCAAAGGCGGTCGTTACACCGTTGATAGCCGCAGAGACGTTCGTTGCTCCATTAGCGGTGAGCGTCACACTCGCGGTGTTACTTCCTACAGCACCGGTAGCGGTGTTCACATAGTATTCCTGGATGCGGAAGGTAACCTGCTGTCCGGAGATGTTGGTGACTTCGAGCAAAAGATACCCGCTACCGATGGTGTTATTCGTTGTTACAGCCGTCGCTGTACTTACCAAACTACCACTACCAGTCTGCCTATAAGCCGTCACAGTATAGCTTGCGTTCACCGTCGAACTTGCGCTTGCTACGGTGTTCACCTGGTAGGAACCGACCGGCAACACGTATCCGGAAGTTCTATTGAGGGTGATGTTCTGGATACCGGAACCCCCGGTGTTAATCTCCAGATTCTCGATTTCCAGTCCTTGCGCTTTGAAGATATCGGTCTTGAGGATCTGTGACTTTCCGGGGGTAGCGGCGATATTGATCTCGTAGTTTCCGAAGGTGCTTATCGGGCCTTTGGCGATCACCTGAGTGGTTTCCTTATCGGTAGAAGCCAGCGCCGCTGCGGTCCCATCGAGGAGTTTCTTGGTGTTGAACTCGGTGGTGTTGGCGATGCGGTTGATTTCGGCTTTGAGCTGGTCGATTTCTCGCTGGATTTCCACCCGGTCATTCAGAGTAAGGGTATCGTTGGCCGCTTGAACGGCGAGCTGCCGCATTCTCTGCAGGATGGAGTGCACTTCGTTGAGCGCACCTTCCGCAGTTTGAATGAGCGAGATTCCATCCTGCGCGTTCCTCGAAGCCTGTGTTAAACCGTTGACCTGACCACGCATTTTCTCCGAAATCGCTAACCCCGCAGCATCATCCGCTGCCCGGTTGATCCGGAGACCCGACGAAAGCCTCTCCAGGGATTTGGAGAGAGCACTGTCCGTTGCCACCAGATTGCGGTGGGCGTTTAACGCCGTGATGTTTTGGTTAATCCGAAGACCCATTTTCTAAACCTCCTCCGTAAGGTTTTTCCCCATGGCATCCTTGCCGACTTACTCACCCACACTGAAATCACCGCTTCCTCAGGTTAGGCACTCTTACCTGTCACCGTTTCTTTCTCTCATCACCTCCCATCCATAAATATCGGCAGCTTCTTTTAAAACTTTAGGGGGGTTATCCGAATTTCTCCCGCCGGATTTCCCTCTCCATATAATTTTATCGACCGAAAATTGCGAAACTTTAGCACCCCCATCCGGATTCTCTCAAAAATTCCGGATTGTTTCCCGGGCGAATTCTCAAATCCCCTCTTCCCCCACAAAACCTCAGAACAAAAAGAGAAAAGAACTTACCGGCATGACAACCTCCTTATTTAAGTGATCTTCGGATTCTGAAAGCGAGACTGCTTCGGAAACGAAAATACGAGTTCTCAGAGAGTCCTTTGGGGCTTTGAGACCGCTTCGGAAACGAAACACACGACCTCACAGGGACGCCCCTCGAACGAAAAGGCAAGGCGCACAGTAATAACCCTGGTGTTCAAGCCTGAGACCCTAAAAATAAATCCGCATCAACTTGCGGAACACCGGGGGCTTGAGCGTGGAGACCCTGAAAGGAGAATGGTTGAGGGAATAGAGGGCAGTAAAAGCTCTGATTTCCACTTCTTAACATCTTCAGGGCCCACGGAAGCAAAGAAGATGATTTCTTTATCGCTGGCAGTGGGAGCAAAAATAGGTGCTGCGAGAACCGAGGACTTTCCGCTCGATTGGGTTTCCGCAGCGCAGGCAGGGTTTTTTTGCTCTTCCATATACTGCTAGACACTCCTGGAAAGTCCCCTCCTTCCCATCGGCGCCGGTAAAATCCCGGATGGTCGTTCCCTGGCAGCGAATCGCTTCTTCAAGGACGGTGGGGATCGCATCGAAGAGGCGGTGCTTTTCTTCCACAGAGAGGGTGGCGAGTTTCCGTTCGGGATGGATGCGGCTCTGGAAGAGGATTTCGCTTGAATAAATATTCCCAATGCCGGCGATTTTGCGCTGGTCAAGGAGAAAATCCTTGATGCGCTTTTTGCCGGAGAGTAGTTTCGCCACCCGCTCAAAGGTGTAAGCCGGGGAAAAAGGATCGATGCCCAGACTGTGCAGAAAATCCTCTTTTTCCTGCGCAGGAAAATACCGGATTTTTCCGAATTTGCGCTGATCGCAGAAGGAGAGAAAAATCCCCGCAGAAAGCGAAAAGACGAGATGCTGGTGGGGAAACGGTGTGCGAGTTTCACTCAAAAGCAATTTTCCGGTCATTCCCAGATGCACAAAGAGCGCATCTTGGGTAGAAAATTCAAAAAACAGGCATTTTCCGTGACGGGAAATGCGCTCGATACGCTTTCCGGAAAGCGGCGGCAGCGCAAAGCGCCCCTGGAAATCGGAGACCTCCAGGATGGTCTTGCCCGCCAGGTATCCTTCGATCCGCCTTCGCACCACTTCGACTTCCGGAAGCTCAGGCATGGAGTTCGCGCAGATACCCCCAGCTTCGATCCCGAGAAGAAAGGAGTGGTTCTCCGGAAAGAGGCCAGGTAATACCGATATCGGGATCACTCCAGATGATACCGCCCTGGTCCTGGGGGTCATAGTATTCGGTGACCTTGTAGAGCACTTCGGCTTCGGAAAGCGCCAAAAATCCGTGGGCAAAACCTGCAGGAACGTAGAGCTGCCGGCGGTTTTCAGCCGAAAGCTCCAACCCGTACCACTTCCCGAAAGTGGGTGAACCCCGGCGGATATCCACCGCCACATCAAAAATGCTCCCCCGCACCACCCGCACGAGTTTCCCCTGAGGATGCCGTTTCTGAAAGTGAAGTCCCCGCAGCACCCCCTTACCGGAAAGGGAGTGATTATCCTGGACAAAGTGCACCTCAAGACCCAGCGCTTCGAAGTCCCGGTAGCTATAGGTTTCCATGAAAAAACCCCGCTCATCCGTAAATACGGTGGGCTCAATGAGTATTAACCCCTCGATGGGGAGTTTGGTAAAGCGGAATTTACCCATGGTGAAGATACCACCTCACCGTATAACGGAGCGCCTCTTCGAACTGCCACCGCGGCTTCCAGGAGAGTTCTCGAAACGCCTTTTCACTACTCAGTGCATAGCGCCGATCGTGCCCGGGGCGGTCCGGTACAAAGGTGATGAGTTGCTCGTAGTGCTCTCTTTTCTTTCCGGTTTCTTCGGCAAGAATCTGACAGAGGAAGCGCACCAGATCAATATTCCGCCACTCATTCCCTCCCCCCAGGTTATAGGTCTCACCGATTTTTCCCTCCTCCAGTGCCTGAAGGATACCGCGGCAGTTATCCTCAACGTAAAGCCAATCCCGCACGTTCTGTCCATCCCCGTAAACCGGCAGGGGTTTTCCGGAAAGCGCCCGGGAAATCATGAGGGGAATGAGTTTCTCCGGATACTGTCTGGGACCGAAGTTATTGGACGAACGGGTGATGACCACCGGCATCCGGTAGGTTACAAAATAGGAACGCACCAGCAAATCCGCCCCCGCCTTGGAAGCCGAGTAGGGGCTGTTAGGACGGAGAGGGGAATCCTCGGTGAAGCGTTGCGAACTCTCTAAGGGCAGGGCACCGTAGACTTCGTCGGTGCTCACCTGCAAAAAGCGTGCCCCCTCCATCGTTTCTCTCTCCCAGAACGAACGGGCCACATCGAGCAAAACCTGGGTTCCGTAGACATTGGTCCACACGAACACTTCCGGCCCCTCGATGCTCCGGTCCACATGCGATTCGGCCGCAAAATGAACCACCCACTGTGGCCGAAAAAGGGTGAAGAGGTGTTCCACGAGTTCTCGATTACAGATGTCGCCCCTCACGAAATGGTAATGCTCCATGCGCAGGTCTTTCAGGTTTTCGAGACGGCCGGCATAGGTTAACTTATCGAGATTCACCACTTCATAGGAAGGCCGATTCTCGCTCAGGAAATGAACGAAGTTCGAACCGATGAAACCGGCCCCGCCGGTTACAAGGAGCACCTTTCTATCCACAGCGCAACGCCTCCTGATTTTCCCGGAGAAATTCCCGCAGGGCATCCTGCCAGGGGCGCATCAGGTTGAGTCCTTCCATTCCCAGGCAGTAATTTTCGAGAACGGAATATCCGGGTCGCCTGGCCGGTGCCCCGTATTCTTCGGTGGTGATGGGAGTCACCTCCACCTCAAAACCGAGTCCCACACAGACCGCCTGTGCCAGCCGAAACCAGGTGGTCTCACCGAGATCGGCACAGTGGTAGAGGCCTACCCGGTCTTTCTCAAGAAGTAGGAGAGTTTGCCTTACAAGGTCCCTCGTCCAGGTGGGAGCCCCCCGCTGGTCGTCAACCACTCTGAGAGCACGTTTTTCTTTCACCAGGCGCAGGATAGTTTTGATAAAATTATGCCCCCTCTTCCCGTAAAGCCAGGAAGTCCGCAGAATCAGGTGATTGGGATTACAGCTTCTGGTGTAGTGCTCGCCCCAGAGCTTCGAACATCCGTAGGTGGAAAGAGGATGAGGAACATCGAACTCGGTATAGGGGGTGGTCTTCTGCCCGTCAAAGACGTAGTCGGTGCTGAAATAGACAATCTTTGCTCCCACCCGGTAGGAAGCGTGGGCCGCATTCCTGGCCCCCAGAGTATTGACCCGGTAACACCACTCCTGCTCCTTTTCTGCCCTGTCCACCCCGGTATAGGCAGCACAGTTGAGAATCACCTCAGGGCGTATGTCCGCCAGAACCGCCACAACCTTTTCACCGTCGGTGACGTCCAGCTCCCGGCGAGAGAAGGCATAGCAGTCTCCCCCAACCTGCAAAAACTCCCGGAATTCACTTCCTAACTGCCCCTCTGCTCCCAGAATAACTACCCTCATAGGCCTTCGAATTCGAGCGTCACTTCCCTGGCCAACTCATTGGCCACCGCCAGCGAAGCAGGTGTCCCGGCATCAGTCCACCACCCTTTAAGGATTCCGTAGGTCAGGGTCCCTCGGGCAATGTAGGCATTGTTCACATCGGTGATCTCCAGTTCACCTCTCTGCGAAGGTTTGAGGGTTTTAATGATCTCAAAAACTTCCGCATCGTACATGTAGATACCGGTCACCGCATAGCGGCTTTTGGGATTCTCCGGTTTTTCCTCGATGGCCACGATTTTCCCCTCTCGCAACTCTGCCACCCCAAAACGCCGGGGATCGGGAACTTCTTTGAGCAAAATCTTCGCCCCTGCCTTTTGGGCAACAAAATCCCGGACGAAGGGAGAAATATCATCCTCGAAGATATTATCCCCCAGAATCACCACACACCGTCCATCCCCCACGAAATTTCGGGCTAACCCCAGCGCCTCGGCGATGCCCCCGGCCCGATCCTGCACCCGGTAGGTGAACTCCACCCCAAAGTCCTGACCACTCCCCAGAAGCTCCAGCACATCCCCCATATGCTCTCTCCCGGTAACCACAAGTATCTCCGTGATTCCGGCTTTTTTCAACCGATAGATGGGGTAGAAGATCATGGGATACTTTCCCACCGGCAGCAGGTGTTTATTGGTTACTCTGGTGAGGGGGTAAAGACGAGAACCCGTCCCTCCGGCCAGAATGACTCCCTTGAGCATTTTTTCACCCCCTTTACACTTATATCATCCTCGTCCATTTTTCTCAAGTCGGTTTTTCTCTTTTGAAAGATCTGGAGAGACACCCATGAATCCCAAAACACGAAAATACCCAGGAAAGCAGCCGGTAGCGAGTTACCCCAATTTCTGTTATACTAAAATTGGGGTGATTTCATGAGCGTTATTCGGGAACGGGTCGACAGACTCGAAGAGGCGCTGATGCGTCTGGTCTACATTCAGCAGAAAACCGAAATAGAACTGCAGAACTTCAAAGAAGAGATGAAGGCCTTCAGAGAAGGCATAAACGAGTATAAGGAGTGGTCGAAAAAGCATATTGAAAATATCCAGAAGGAAATCAAGGATTTCAAAGAAGAGATGAACGAGTTTAAAAATTGGTCGAAGCAGCATATTGAGAAGAGCGATAGAGAGATGCAGGAATTTCGGGAGTGGACGAAGCAGCATATTGAAAAGAGCGAGATGGCAATGCAGGAGTTTCGGAGCACGATGACTGAATTCAAGGAGTGGTCGCAAAAGCAGCTCGAGAGCAATCAGAAAGCGATGGAACAATTTCGGAAAGAAATGGGAGAATATAAGGAGTGGACGAAGAAGCAGATCGAAAAAGGTGACCAGGAGATGCAAGCTTTCGCAGAGTGGTCCAAAAAACAAATGGAGAAGAGCGATAGAGAGATGCAGGAATTTCGGGAGTGGACGAAGCAGCATATTGAAAAGAGCGAGCGAGAAACGCAAGCTTTCGTAGAGTGGTCCAAAAAGCAGATCGATAGCCTCAACCAGGCCTGGGGAAATCTTGCCAACCGTATGGGCACCCTGGTGGAAGATATTTTCGCCCCCTCCATCGATATTGCGCTCTCCAAATACTTCCAGGCTGTTCCCGATGTTATCGATACCCGCAAGAAAGTGCGGATCAACGGGAGCTCGCTGGAAATCGATATTCTGGCTGTGGAACGGAAAAAGAAACGAGCCTTCATCGTGGAAATAAAAGGAAGCCCCGACCGGGGAGAATACGTAGAAAGCTTCTTGGAAAAATTGGAAAGGGTCCCCCGCTTTCTCCCCGAACTTGCCGATTTTCAACGCATCGGGATATACGCTGCACTCAATATGCAGGAGGAAACCGTCAAACTTCTCACCAGAAAAGGCCTTTATGCTATGGTTTTTCGAGGAAACGTCCTGGAAATCGTGAACTTCCAGGACCTGCAGGAATCTCGCTCTTCTTGAATCAAGAAACGTTTGGGAAGAAATACCCATGGAACCTCGACTCTACCATTTTCAAAGCACCGAATCGAAACTCATCGAACAGATCGTGAACGCAGAGGAAGCACAGATTAACCACATCATACTCCCTGCCGGAGAAAAAGTCCCCGAACACTACAGTAACTCCAATGTTTACCTGATTATCATACGAGGAACCATGACCATCACCCTCGAAGGGGAACCCCGTCGATATTCCCGAGGTCACATTCTCTTCGTCCCCTACCGCACCAGGATGCTCATCGAAAATCATGATGGTGAAACTCTGGAGTTTTTCGTGGTGAAAGCCCCGCATCCGGAGAAATACGCAGAAAGGACGCCGTAACAATTCCGGTAACGTTACACGTACGTTTTACCGGAGAAGGAAAAAGCTTGAGATGACCGGATGGATCGGAGGAACTTCTGAAAATCCGATCATTTTCACTTTCAGAGCGCACCACCTGCACCCTTTAAAGCAAGCGGAACAGGAATCTTTCCCTTCTTTTGAACGGCACAACACTTCTAGCCGAGATTCAACTCTTTCCGAGTTTCAGGATAACACTGACC
>Ga0308397_1001175_pt1 | contig 15755 bp, 19 predicted proteins | sample Hotspr20SampleT8_FD_202356 | JGI IMG/M metagenome (GOLD analysis project Ga0308397, IMG submission 202356) | Hot spring phototrophic mat microbial communities from Mushroom Spring, Yellowstone National Park, Wyoming, United States - 20051001_T8 ...
GTGCGCAAAGTTTTTTCACAAAGGACACGAAGAAAATACCTCACCCTGTTTCGGCAATGCCGAAGTGTCCCTCTCCTTGCAAAAGGAGAGGGACATCGCACCAGCGACACGGTGAGGTCAAACACACACAAAGGCAGGCTATGAACCTGCCCTAATACAAAGGGCGGGTTGTGAACCCGCCCCAATACGAAGGGCGGATTTAGAATCCGCCCCTACAACATCTAACCTACAACCTACAACCTATCACTTCACTAACACCATCTTCTTCGTCTCCACAAAACTACCTGCCTGCAAACGATAAAAATATGCCCACTTGAAAGCCCACTCGCATTCCACACAAATTGATAATACCCCGCCGACTGCCGCTCACTAACCAATGTGGCCACCTTCTTGCCTAACACATCATAGACTTCCAACTTGACCATACTTGCCACAGGCAGTTGGTAGCGAATGGTCGTGCTGGGGTTGAACGGATTGGGGTAATTTTGTTCCAAAAGGAAGGTGTTGGGCGTGCTTGAACTGATTTGTTCTATGCGTGCAGGGGCGTCGCTCCAACGCGCAATGTAGGTCGAGGGAATGCCGCCTGCCTGTGTGAAGAAGCCTCCGAGGTAGGCGCGTCCTTGCCCATCAATCGCAAGGGCAGAAACATCACCATTCACGCCGTTTTGTGTGGCGGTGCCGAGTGCGCTCCAAGTGTTGCCAGCAGGGTCAAAGCGCGCCACACGGTTTGCACCCACGCCCCCTGCCGCTGTGAATTGACCACCCACATAGACGCGTCCTTGCCCGTCCATCGCAAGGGCAGAAACAAAGGCAGACCCAGTGCCACTTACGCCGTTTTGTGTAGCGGTGCCAAGTGCTCCACGAGTTCGTCTGCATGTTGTAGCGCGCAATGTTATTCACGCTCGTATTTACACCACTTACCACCCCGAAAAAGCCACCGCATACACATTGCCTTGCCCATCTGCGACAACTGCATAAATGTCTCCTGCAACGCCGGGCGTAGGCAAGCCAAACTGTGTATCCCAAGTGCCGCTTGCTGTGTGTTGCGCTTGTGGCACAAAGATGGGTTCGCCGTTTTTGCCTGTGCGCATCGTGTAGCCTTTTGTGCTAAACGAGCCACGCAGACCTTGTTTCAGTGTGCCGTCGGGGTTTAAGGCTTCTTCAAGCGAGCGTTGCTCGAAGGCAGGTTGTGTGTGGACAAGGCTCACGCCAACCATCAGCAGCAGAATCCATGTTGCAAAAATCTTTTTCATAGCAAGATTGAGGTTGAGTTTATGTTTGAGAGATTAGGTCAGGTGCGCTTGCCCAACAACGCTTGTAAGGCGTGGGGGGAAAGTGCATCGTCAATTTTGGCGGCACAATTTTACAAAGTTTTTGTGAAAGGTGAAAAAGAATTTAACCTTTGTCCGTCACTGAATTGGGGTTTCAGTTTCGAGAGTGTTTATTTGAGGCTTAATGAGAGCCGTAACGTTCAAGGAGTTCGGCGGCGCGTTTGCCTGCGTCGGTGTTGGGGTTGAGCGAGCGAGCCGTTTGCCACAATTTTTTGGCTTCGTCCCATCGTTCAATTTGAGCGTAAAGGATGCCCAAGTTTAGATTGGCTTTTTGGTGTGTAGGGTGTTCATTGACCACACGGCGCATTTGTGAAACGCCTTCGCGCTGTAAGCCTTGATTGAGCAAGGAAATCGCATAATCGACACGGGCGTCAGCGTTTGTGGAATCAAGTTCCAAGTAGCGGGCGTAGAGTTGCGAAGCAATCGGGTATTGTTTGGCGTCGTCATAAAGATTTGCGGCGCGAAGAAGGAGTTTGAGTTCTGTTCGGTTTGTGGCTTCAAAGGCGGCAACGCTCCATTCGCCTGCCAAATCCAATCGTTCGTTTTCAATGAAGAGTTCGGATAGTGCCAGTGCGGCAAGGCGTTTTTTGTTGGTGTCGGTTTCTTTCTCGTAACTCGTTTTCAGAATCTCAATCCGTTCCAAGATGGCTTTATCTGTGATGACTTTCGGCGGTGGCGCATCGGGCTGACTTGTGGGTGAATCAGGGTTTTGTGTTTCGGGTTGTGCGCCTGCCCCTGCCGCACCTGATAATGCAAATCCCTTTTTGCCTGAAACCAGTCCTTGATAGCCAAGTACGCTGAACAGCACCAGCAGTGCAGCACTTGCAACCAGCACTATCGTTTGCTCTTTTTTGGCGGAGTGTGTTTTGGTTGCGCAAGTTGGCTTGCATTGTGTTGGTGTGCGTGGCGTTTCTTCTTCGTTTGCCGTTAAATCGCTTCCGCAGTCATGGCAGTGCGTATCGCTTGGCGAAACGGAAACTCCGCACGATAGGCAGTAAGTTTTTGCCGTTTCGACAGCGTGCGATTGCCTGTTCAGCGTGTCCGCCATTACGACTTCAATCCTTTCTTTAATTTCTCACTCACAACGGCTTTGAATTCTTTGGAGATTTTGAAGGTCGGGACATACTTTTCTTTGACAAGCACTTTTTCACCTGTGCGTGGGTTATGGGCAATCCGTTTGTTCTTCTTGCGCACGTTAAATGTGCCGAACCCCCTGATTTCAATGCGCTCACCTGATTTGAGCGATTCAATAACGGTTTCTATGAATCCATCAACGACGGTTTCGGTTTCTTGTTTTGTTAGCCCAGTTCGTGCGGCAATGATTCCGACAATGTCTGCTTTTGTCACGGGTACTACAAGGATTAGTTGTTTGAATAAATCAAACTTGATGATAGAAACTTTTAAGCGTCATGCTTTCAGCCACAATCGCACTGCTACGATAACCAAGACAAGCGCGAAGCCTTTGCGAATCCACTCTTCTGAAACGGACAGCGCAAGTTTAGACCCAATCAGCGACCCTACAAACAGACTTGATGCAATCACAGCGGCGTATTTGAGATGTTCGGTTGTAATTTTTCCTGCTTTGAAGTATTCCAACGCACCTAAAATTCCGACAGGGAGCAAGAACACTAAAAGCGATGTTCCCGTTGCCGTGTGTTGCGAAAAGCCCAAGAGCAATGCAAGCGCAGGAACGATAACGATACCACCACCAATGCCGAACATACCCGATAAAATTCCTGCCGCAAGTCCAATTCCCAAAAGTGCAATCCAAATCATATCGGCGTATGTGTTGATTGATTGTTGGACAGGCTCACTCGACAGGCGCAAGCGTTTCGCCTGCGATGACTTTATCGATTTCCGCATTATCCAAAGTTTCACGCTCAATCAGTGTTTTGGCAAGTCGGTGGAGAATATCAATGTTTTCGGTCAAGATGCGTTTTGCTTCTTGCATACAGGTCATGACAATGTGGCGCACTTCGCTATCAATCGCGACGGCGGTTTCTTCGCTGTAATCGCGCAGTCGTCCGAAATCGCGACCGAGAAAGACTTCTTGATGTTTTGAGCCGTAATTGAGCGGACCGAGTTTTTCGCTCATGCCCCATTCGCAGACCATTTTGCGTGCCAGTTCGGTTGCACGCTCAATATCGTTGCCTGCACCTGTTGAAATTTCGTGATAGATGATTTCTTCAGCGGCGCGTCCGCCTAAGGCGTAAGTAATCATTGCGATAAGATATTCTCTTGTGTAAGTGTATTTGTCTTCGAGCGGTAGATACGAGGTTAGCCCTAAGGCTCTGCCGCGCGGAATGATGGTAACTTTATGCACAGGGTCAGCACCTTTGGTAAATTTTGCGACAAGCACGTGTCCTGATTCGTGGTATGCGGTTACTTCTTTGTCTTTTTCCGAAATTAGAATGCTTTTGCGTTCAGGTCCCATGAGCACTTTGTCGCGGGCTTCTTCGAGGTCGGCTTTGGTGACTTCGGTGCGGTTGGCGCGAGCGGCAAGCAAGGCGGCTTCGTTGCAGAGATTGGCTAAATCAGCACCAGCAAAGCCGGGCGTGCCTTTGGCAATCGCTTTCAGGTCGACGTCTTTTGCAAGCGGAATTTTGCGTGTATGGATTTTGAGAATTTTCTCTCTGCCATTGATGTCAGGTTTATCGACAACGATTTGCCTGTCGAAGCGGCCTGGGCGAAGCAAAGCAGAATCCAGCACGTCGGGGCGATTGGTAGCGGCAAGCAAAATGATGTTGTCTGTGGTGTTGAAGCCGTCCATTTCGACAAGGAGTTGGTTCAAGGTTTGTTCGCGCTCGTCGTGTCCGCCGCCTAAGCCTGCGCCGCGTTGTCGACCGACCGCATCAATTTCATCAATGAACACAATGCACGGCGCATTGGCACGTGCTTGCTCAAACAAATCTCTGACGCGGCTTGCGCCCACGCCAACGAACATCTCGACGAAATCGGCACCCGACATTGAAAAAAACGGCACACGCGCTTCACCGGCTACGGCTTTGGCAAGCAAGGTTTTGCCAGTTCCCGGCGGACCCAGCAGCAGCACGCCTTTTGGAACTTTTCCGCCTAATGCTTGATACTTTTCAGGGGCTTTGAGAAAGTCAACCACCTCGCGCAGTTCTTCTTTGGCTTCTTCGCAACCTGCTACATCGTTAAACGTAACCTTTGTATCCATTTCTGTAATCATCTTTGCTCGGCTTCGACCAAAGTTGAACATATTGCGTGCCATTCCGTTTTGCGCACTCATTCGGCGAATCAAGACGAAGTATATCAGCGCGATGATAATCCAAGGAGCGAAGTAAAGCAGGAGTTGCGACGCGCCTCTGTCTTCAACTTCAACTCGGAACTTGATGTCTTTTTCCATCAAGGCTTTTGCATCTTCATTGGTGAAGGCAGGCAGTTTTACAGAGAATCGGTCAATCCGCTTTTCAATTCGGTCAATCGTGGTGATGTTCTCATAATTTTTGAGTATGCCTCTGAACAGTGCAGTTCCGCTTGGGTCAAGTTTTTCAACGACACCTTCGCGAATCACATTTTTATCGAGCAGTCGCACGTATTCGTTGTAGGAAATTTCAGGCTCTTGGGGTTCAGCGGGCGAAAAGAGGCGTTGAAGCAAGAGAAATACACCGAAAATCAGCACACCGTAAATGAGAAAACGCACCGTGCGTTTAAGGCTATCTTCTTCACTGCCGTTGTTATTATTTCTCCCGCCGAACATCGGTTCGTTTTCGCGCACAGGCTTAAAGCGATTGCGCGTGCTGTCTTTGGGTTGGGAGGCACGGTTCTTCAAAAATTCATTATCCGCCATGAGTTACTTCCAATTGGTTAAGCCGATTGATTGTGTCACCATTGATTTTCAGCAAGTCATTCCGAGAGTCGATAAATGCCCTTCAAGTTACGTTTCTTCTGCTTGTAATCTAAACCGTAGCCAATTACAAAATGTTTCGGAATTTTAAATCCGATGTAATCAATCTTGAAGGTGAGTTCGGAAACACCTTCTTTGAAGAGAAGCGCGCAGAATTTAAGCGAGTTAGGTTCCTTTTGAAGCAAGGCTTCGCGAATGTAGTTCATCGAAAGTCCTGAATCGACAATATCATCAACGACAATTACATCTCTGCCTTTGATGTCCGCATCAATCGGTTTAAGCAGTTTGACATTGCCCGATGAAATTTTTGCGTTGCCGTAGCTGGAAAGTTTGTAGAAGTCGATTTCGATGTCGATAGTGGTGATGGCGCGGCAGAGGTCAGCAATGAAAATGAATGCGCCGTTGAGCAAGCCAATGAGAATCGGCGTTTTGCCTTTATAGTCTTGCTCGATTTGTCGTCCCAGTTCCACAATGCGTGATTGAATTTCGGCTTCGGTAATGGCAATCACGAAGGTTTCATGGTCGATATGGACAGGCTGATAGTCGGCGTTCAAGGTCGATAGATGTTGATGTTACTTGCGATAGGGCGGCTGTTACCAAATCTTTAACGAAGATAAGAAATCGCATGAAAATTTGTGCGTATCTTTGTGCGTCGCTATCCTACTAACGCTGAATGAGCATTTCAAAACAACTGCCTAAACTTTTTCTCTTACTTGCATCGGCTTTTGCCGCAGTGGTTTATTATTTCTCAATGGTGGGCGCATTTGGCAACGCCCTTGTTCAGCCACTTACGCTTTACCCTACACTTCTTGCACCAACTCCGTTTTCGTTTTACATCTTTGCATTGCTTCTTGTGGCAATGATAGGATTGAGCCTCTTTCAGTTTTTTCCGAAACAGCGCACGAATCGGCGGCTGGCGCAGTCGCGTTTTCACCTTTCAGCGAGTATGCTCCTGTTCGGATTGTGGGTAATGACGTGGTGCTACGATTTGCTGTTTGCAAGTGCAATTTCCGTAATGCTCATGGTGATTTCATTGGCGCGTGCGGCAACATATTTAGAACTGCGTGCCACTGCACAGCCAAGCGAGATTTGGTTTCTGCGTGCGCCAACGATGCTTTTCTTCGGGTGGATGACCTTTCTTGCTGTTGTGAATTGGGCAACGCTCTTTCAATCGCTCAAATGGAAACTCAAATGGCTTGCGCCTGAATCTTGGGCAATTATTTTGATACTGACGCTTGCCTTATTTTCGCTGTGGGTTTGCTTTCGCTATCTTGATTTGTTTTTCATCACGGCAGTGGTTTGGGGTTTCATTGGCATTGCGCTCAAAAAAGGGGTGAGCGTTTCGGTGAGTCGAACCGTGTGGCTTTCAATTTTTGTGATGGCGTTAGTGATTCTCATTAAAGCCCCGCGCAAGTTGCTTGAAGAGGCGTAATCGCAAAACACCTCACTGCTATTTGACGGCTTGCCAATCGCGAGCGTATCGGAAATCAATCCCAAGTGTGCGCGGCGAAATTTTTGCTATCACCGGCGTAAGCCGCTTGAATTGATTGCGCACCACAAGCCGTTTGACTTTGGCGAGAAATTCTGGGTTAATCCCTTCCGAAAGTAAATCTTCATCGCGCAAGCGCAGGTCGACAAGTTTGTAAAGCAAGTCATCGACTTCACGATATGTAAATCCTAATTCTGCTTCATCGCTTTGACCTTCCCATAAATCCGCACTTGGTTTCTTTTCAATAATGCTTGATGGAATGTTGAGATGTTTTGCGAGTTGCCACACTTGGGTTTTGTATAAATCGCCAATCGGATTGATGGCAGATGCCATATCGCCGAAGAGCGTGCCGTAGCCTAAGAGCAATTCGGTTTTATTGCTTGTGCCAAGCACGAGGCGATGGTCGCGTGCAGAAATGTCGTAGAGCGTTATCATTCTTACGCGCGCCATTACGTTGCCACGCCGCAGGTGATTGGCGTTGGGCTTATCGCTGAAAAAGGCATCGACCGTTGCCGTAATCTCGCTCCGTTCAGACTCAACGCCTAACTGTTCAATCAAGCGTTGTGCGTCGCTCAAACTATCGGCACTGCTTGATTTGTAAGGCATCATCACGGCAAGCACGTTTTCTTTGCCGAGTGCTTTTGTAGCAAGCGCACACGACACAGCAGAATCCACGCCGCCTGAAAGCCCTAACACAACTTTTGAAAATCCCGACTTCTGAACCTCGTTGCGAATAAAATTTACAAGGATTGCTTCTACAATCTCGTAATTCAAGTGGTGCATAACACGTGTGATTTATTTTTCTACAAGCAATGATTCTTCAATGACTTTTCCATCTTTCAGCACAATCGTTCTATCGGCAATTTCCGAGACTTCTTTTGAGTGCGTGGCAATAATAAACGTTTTGCGTTCTTCTTCGGCAAGCGTGCGAATCAGCGCAAGGATTTGTTCAGCGTTTTTGGAATCTAAGTTTCCTGTTGGCTCATCGGCAATGATGATGGCAGGATTGTTCATCAAGGCGCGTGCAATGGCGGTGCGCTGCATTTCGCCGCCTGAAAGTTGAAACGGTTGATGATGAAGCCGATGCGACAATCCAACACGCTCAATCAGTTCTTTGGCGCGTGCTTCAATTTCTTTGGAATTTTTCTTTAAGAGCAAACTGGGAAGCATGACATTTTCAATCACCGAGAGCGTAGGCATTAAGTTGAAAAATTGAAACACGATTCCGATTTTTTCGCGGCGAAACGCCGTGAGCTCTTTTTCGCTCATCGTTCCGATATTTGCGCCGTCAATTTCAACTGTTCCGCTGGTCGGCACATCAATCGCTGAAAGAAGATTGAGCAACGTCGTTTTTCCGCTTCCTGAACTGCCCATCAATGCAAGCAATTCTGCCCGCTCAACCGAAAACGAAACTCCCGACAATGCAAAAACGGGTGCCGTTTTCTCGTTGTAAATTTTGACCACATCGGAAAGACGAATGATTGACATAGCAGTATGATCGAATTAAACTTCAAGGTGCAACACACGTTGGCGAATAGACGTTTATCGCAACGGCTCAAACGATTGGCAAGAAGATTTCGTTAATTTGCCAAAATAAATTTTACGATTATGTCAAAGAAAAAAGTGGTGGTTGGTATGTCGGGCGGTGTGGATTCAAGCGTCGCCGCGTGCTTGCTGGCTGAACAAGGCTACGAGGTCATCGGCATTACGATGAAAACTTGGGATTACGACATGGCGGGGTTAAGCCACTCGTCAAAAAAAGAAACAGGGTGCTGTTCGCTTGAATCTATCAACGATGCGCGAAGCGTTGCGGTCAGCAAAGGGTTTCTGCACTACACGATTGACTTTCGCGACGATTTCGGCGAAGCCGTTATTGATTATTTCAAAAGCGAATACTTGCACGGCAGAACGCCTAACCCATGCGTCATGTGCAACACGAAAGTCAAATGGGAGTCGCTCTTACAACGCGCACGGCTCTTGGGCGCAGATTACATCGCCACAGGACATTATGCGCGTGTTCAAGAAATTGATGGTCGCTATCGGCTCTTCAAAGGCAAGGATTCAAACAAAGACCAAAGTTATGTGCTTTGGGGTATCTCGCAAGAAGCCTTATCACACACGATTTTTCCGCTCGCCGAACTCACCAAGCCCGAAGTGCGCGACCTTGCCCGAAAGTTCGGCTTGAAAGTCGCTGATAAAGGTGAGAGTTACGAGATTTGTTTTATTCCCGATAACGATTACGAGCGGTTTCTCAAAGAAACAATCCCAACGCTTGAACGCGACGTTGCAGGCGGAAAAATTTTGGATAAAAATGGACGCGAACTCGGCAAACATCGTGGCTATCCTTTCTACACGATTGGGCAACGCAAAGGCTTGGGCATTACCACCCCTGAACCTGTTTATGTAACTGAAATTCATTATGAAACCAACACGATTGTCGTTGGCAAAGATGAAGATTTATTTCACAATACCTTAATCGCCAATCAAGTAAATTGGATTGCGTTCAGAGAATTGAGTGAGCCAATTCGGTGCGAGGCGAAAATTCGCTACAAAGATAAGCCCGAACCTTGCCTTGTGAGCCGTGAACAAAATGATTCCGTGTTGGTGAAATTTGAACAGCCAAAACGTGCGATTACTCCAGGACAAGCCGTCGTTTTCTATGATGGAAACGAAGTATTAGGCGGCGGATTTATTCAGCGCGTTGTCGCTTAACATGTTTGTGATTGGCATCAAATTTGTTTGTTCTGATGAATTGAAACGTCTTCTTATTAGATTCAACTTTTCCCAAAACATTAAACCCGATTTGATTATGCCGCATAAAGTCTTATTTGTTGATGACGAACCTAATGTTGTCCAATCGCTCAGCCTGTTGTTTGACGATTATGATGTCATTACAGCGACGAGCGGCGAGGAAGCATTGCAACATTTTCAGAGAGGAAATGTGCCTGATGTCATTGTCAGCGACCAACGTATGCCGATGATGACAGGCGTTGAACTCTTGCAAAAAGTACGCGAGATTTCGCCGAATACCGTGCGCATTTTGCTGACAGGATACAGCGATTTAGACGCAATTATCAACTCTGTCAATTCAAGCGAAATTTTCCGATACATCAACAAGCCTTGGAACAGCGCGAAACTGAAAGAAACGGTTGCGCTTGCGTGCAAATTTTCCGACCGATTAAAGAGCGCGCCGCCACCACAAGTGAGCAAAGTTGTATCTGCACCGCCTTCGGCAGGCGTGCTTGCCGCGCTGGGCGTTGATGTGCCTGCAAAGGTTGCGGGCGAACATCATTTGCTTTTCATTGACCCGAACCCTGCCAACCTTCAAGCCTACAAAGATTTGCTTGCGTCAAGCTACACTGTTCATACGGCACTTGATGCCAACGAAGCCTTCAACATTTTGAAGACAAAACCAATTGATGTGTTGATTACGGAAGTGAATTTAGGCTCAATGAGTGCGGTTGATTTTCTTGCCGCCGTCAGCACTTCCTATCCTGATGTGGTTCCGATTTTGCTTTCAAGCAGTCGCGATGCATCGATTGCGATTCGGCTTATTAACGAAGTGCAAATTTTCCGCTACCTGATTAAGCCGTTTCAGCGGCAGTTGTTAAAAAGCACGATTGAATTAGCCATTTCGAGACATGATGAAATGGTAGGGCGAAACGATGTGAATCCAAGAAGTTATTTAGGTGTGGTTGATGCGCTTCGTGAAAAGCCCGCCGCATCGCTCGATGAAGCCTTAGCACGTGTGCGTGAGTTGCTTGCCGCACGAAAAACTTATTAACGGCGTGAAAGTCTTACTGTTCACTTACGCCCTGTTGTTTTCTGTCACACTTGCCGCAACGCCAACCGACAGTCTCGATTTGAAAATTGGGCAACTGCTCATCGTTGGCTTTCGCGGCACATTAGTTTCTGACTCGTGTTGGATTGTTCAGGATATTCGCGCAGGTAGAGTTGGCGGCGTGATTCTCTTTGATTACGACGTGCTTCAAAAGCGGTCAGGGCGCAATATCCAATCGCCACAACAAGTTAAATCGCTTTGTACTGCACTTCAGTCTTGTTCCAACATTCCACTGTTAATTGCGATTGACGAAGAAGGTGGCAAGGTCAATCGATTGAAACCGAAATACGGGTTTCGGCAAACGGTATCGGCGGCGTATCTTGGTCGGCTCAATTCGCTTGATTCTACAAGGCTTTACGCCACTCATACCGCTCACTTGCTTTCTGAACTTGGCATTAACTTAAACTTTGCCCCCGTGTGCGATGTCGCCGTGAATCCTCACAATCCCGTGATTGCCAAACTCGAGCGCAGTTTTTCTTCCAACCCCGATAGTGTCGCTATGCACGCCGCCGAAGTTGTAACGGCGCATCGCGCTCAAAAGGTGCTAACTGCCTTGAAGCACTTTCCTGGACACGGCTCTTCACAGAGCGATTCGCATCTTGGGCTTGTTGATGTGTCAAACACTTGGACACCTAACGAACTTTCGCCCTTTCAAACATTAATTTCACAAGGCAACGCCGATATTGTGATGACCGCACACATCTTTAACTCACATTGGGACACGCTTCCTGCAACGCTTTCCAAAAAAGTCATTCAAGACTTGCTTCGTAAGCCGTTATGCTTTGATGGCGTTGTCTGTTCCGACGATATGCAAATGAAGGCAATTTCGGCACACTACGGATTGGAAGACGCACTCAAACTTGCGCTGAACGCAGGCGTAGATATGCTGATTTTCGGAAATAATCTCGACTACGATGAACACATCGCTCAAAAAGCATGTAATATCATCAAGCAACTTGTTCAGCGCGGCGAAATCAAGTTGGAACGCCTTGAAGAGGCTTATCGACGCGTGATGCGCTTAAAATCACGCCTTACGCCGTAATCGCCTTGAATTTGATTAGCAGGTTTGAATTTCTGTCTTCAAATGGATTTCTTCTAAAATCGCACTCACACGCAAGCACTCTTCCATACTGCCATCGAAGACAATCGATTTTCCTTTGTTGTGAACTTCCCAAGTGTGCGCTTCGGCTTTTTGTCGACTGCACCCTGTGGCTTTCATAATTTGCACAATCACTTCTTCGAAGGTGTGGTAGTCGTCATTAAAAAGAACGACTTTGTAAGGCTCATCGGTAATGGTGTCGATATCGCTTTCTTGTTCTTGCGTGAAAATCCCTGTGTTGTAAATCAAGCGAAGTTTGTCCATGCTTGCATCAAGTTTGTTTATCCGTTAGTTGAAGAATTTACGCAAATATACAGGTTCATGCGAAGGTTGTAAATACACGACGATGTTGCTACTTTCGGCTTGTGTGAAAAAACCGCTTTGCAAATGAACTATTTTTTCCGAAACAAAATTCATCTCTCGCTTCTTTCTGCTTTGGGTGCGGCAATGTGGCCGCTTTACTTCGGCGTTGCGGTGAATGTGTGGTGTATTGTGGTGGTCTTTCTACTGACGCTGTCTATCTATCAATACAATCGCTTGACCGATGATGTCGAAGATGCTATCAACGACCCTGACAACTTAACCCGCGCACAAGCCTCATCGTTTTTAATTCACTACATTTTCTTCTGTGCGCTTACTGCGATTGCGCTCTTTATTTCGGCGTTCTTCGGTTGGATTGCGTTTTTGACCACGCTCTTTATTGCGCTGGTTGGATTTCTTTACAATCAAAAATGTTTTCCTGACGCGCTTGCCCGTGTGCTCAACGGCGCACGTCGCTTAAAAGATATGTATATCGTCAAGAACCTTGCGCCGCCGATTGACTGGGCAACGGCAATGGTCATTTTGCCTCTTCTCTTTGAAGGCGAGCCACTCTCGCTGAAAGTATGGATTTGTTGGGGCTATATTTTTGCATGCGCATTTTTCATTGAAGTGATGTGGGATATTCGCGACCGCAAAGGCGACGCACTTGCAGGCATTAAAACTATTGCAAATACTTTTTCGCTCTTGCGCACCAAAATTTTTCTGATTAGCAGTAGTGCGCTTTCGGGTTTTATGCTCTTTGTTGCAACCTTCATCGGTATCTTGCCTCAACACACTTACTTTCTACTCTCCAACAGCGTTGCGGTGATGTTTATTGCCAGTTCGTATCAAGATGGACGCGATGAAGCGGCACGGTGGATTAGCGACATGACGATTGTGCTTGCCTTGCTTCTCTTTGCCTCGTTTGCGGCGATTGCTTACTTTTCACACTGACCGTAATGATTTCATTAACACCAAACCCACTTGAACCGATGACTCGAGGATTTTTACTTGGTGCGTTTTTTCTGCTGTTTTTCATTCCGCTTTTTGCCCTTGCGCAAGATTCCACCAAAGCCTTCCGTGCTGAAACATTCTATTTCAAAACCACAGGCACACTTAAACCCTTGCTTAGCGAAAGTGCTTATCAAGCCGTTGTGAGTGCGGCAAAGGCTTCGGGATACAGCGAAGATGAAATCGAGGTTACGATTATCGTTACTGAACGGAAGAAACGCTTTGAAGAGCCAAAGCCAAAACCTTCATACACGCCGCCGAAGCCCAAGACCAAAAAGTTTGAGTGAGATTTCTTGTTAGTGTTGTGCTGACTGCACACAACGAGAACACAGATTGAACGGATTTTGCACGGATGGCGGAGTGTGGAGGGGCGAAAAATGTTTCGCCCTTACGGAGTGAAAGTTGAGAGTTGTTTTCGTGTCTATTGGTTGAATCCGTTTCATCGATATTCTCTTGTCTTAATTGGAACACGGACAGCACGGATTGGACACATTTGGCACGGATACTTTGTGAACTTCGTGTATTTTTTGTGTTCTTCGTGTTTTCTCTTGCTTCACCAAAAAGGGCGCAAAGCCTTTTTACAAAGCACGCAAAGAAGAATTGCACACAGATTGAACGGATTTGGCACGGATTTTTTTGAAGAATAGAAATCAGTGAGAACCTGTTGAATCCGTCTCATCAGTGTTCCATTTCAGATTTAGGGAAGGAGCAGAATTTTTCCCGTTGTTTTTCGACCTTCTAATGCTTCGTGTGCAAGGCGAGTCTCTTTGAGCGCAAAGTGGCATTTCTTTGTAAAGAAGCACATCAGCACCGCTGTATTGCTCAACACGAATTGCGTGCATGGATTTTCTGGTTTGAGTTCTTGATGATTTTTCTTTTCTTGCTTTCAAAGATGTGTTATGAAAGAAGTGCAACTTTATCTCACGACCAAACACGCTTGGCATGGCAATCGTTTTGAAGCGCAAACACGATACGCGCCAAGCGTCTATGAAGCGAAACTTTCCATTCAACTTTCAGGTGTCGTAGATGAAGAAACGAAAGAGCATCTCTCGCAATCACTCCTTGTGATTTTGGAAGAGAAATTGAAGCACGATTTCAAGCGTTATTTGGAAGAGACGGAAGAGCGAGGAGGGTTCTTGGAAGGTTCTGTTTTAATGCGCCTTTCGGAGAAACTTGCGCGCGAAGTCGAGCGAATCGCTAAACGCTTTAACGCCCAATGGGAAACGGCGATTGATTAAGAATTGATTGAGTAGAGTATTAAATTTTCTGCCCTTTGAACCAAACCTTGTTGCAACACATGAAAACTCAAATAGACCGCACTGCTCTAAAAATCCTTAGCAAAAACGAAGATGACCGTTCACTTTTCTGGGCACAAAAAACTTACCAAGAACGCTTGCAGGCTTTAGCAGACTTGCGCGAAGAATATCACCAATGGCAATATGATTCTGACAAACGACTTCAAAGAGTTTATCGTGTTGTTAAACGAGAATAATAGACTTACTACATCACAAAAACGCTTAATTGAGGTAACATTGACCGCAAAGCCTTATCCTTTGACCTCACCCTGTTTTGGCGTTGCCAAAACGTCCCTCTCCTTGCGAAAGGAGAGGGACGTCGCGCAGCGACAGGGTGAGGTTACATTCTCTCCTTTTGCTTTTTTTGAACTGTTTTCAATGTAGTAAGTCTATTGATTGTGCGGAAAACTTTTCCGACCTTTACATCACTTGTCGTAACCAAATTGCAGTAATCTATGCCAAAGATTTTCATCGACGGGAAAGAATATCACGCTGAAAAAGGTCAGCGCATCATACAAATTGCCGATGGCGTCAATTGTGGTGGCATTGAGCAAGTCGATATTCCGAGATTTTGCTATCACCCTGCGCTTTCGGTTGCAGGCAACTGCCGAATGTGCTTGGTAGAAGTTGGCACGCCGAAAATCGACCCTGCAACCAAACAACCTGTGATTGATGAACAAGGCAACCCTGTTATTGCTTGGATTCCGAAGCCAATGACGGCATGCTCGACGGAAATTTCAGACGGCATGCATGTCAGAACGCACCACACATCGCAAACGATTAGAGAGGCGCAAAAAGGCGTGTTGGAGTTTATTCTCATCAATCACCCACTTGATTGCCCGACGTGCGACCAAGCCGGCGAATGTCCGCTTCAACAAACCACCTACAAATACGGTCCCGAAGGCTCGCGTTACGAGTTTGAGAAAGTCCACAAGCCGAAGCGTGAAGCATGGGGCAAAAAAATCACGTTTGATGCCGAGCGTTGTATCAACTGCACCCGTTGCGTGCGTTTCTACGATGAATACACGAAAACACACGAATTGGAAATTGTGCAACGCGGTTGGAACAACTACCCACACCCCCCCGAACCTGAACGCCTCGATGAGAATCCGTATGCCATGAATGTTATTGACCTTTGTCCTGTTGGCGCACTCACATCAACCGACCATCGTTTCAAGGCGCGTGTTTGGGAAATGTCTGCTACGGATACGATTGCGGTCAATGATGCGCGATGCTCGAGCATTGTGTTATGGGTTCGTGACAACCGTGTGATGCGCATTACATCGCGCTATAACCCACAAGTCAACGGCTACTTCATTTCCGATGAAACACGGCTCAATTATCGTTGGATAAACGACAATCGCGCAAACGGCGCAAGCGTCAAGCAAAATGGCAAACAAGTGCCAGTCACTTGGAAAGAAGCCATTGCCAAAGCGGCAGAAATCATCAAGCAATACAAGCCTGATGAAGTCTTCGTAATGGCGTCCGCCAAAGCCTCGCTTGAAGTGAATTACCTTG
>Ga0308397_1001188_pt1 | contig 15670 bp, 9 predicted proteins | sample Hotspr20SampleT8_FD_202356 | JGI IMG/M metagenome (GOLD analysis project Ga0308397, IMG submission 202356) | Hot spring phototrophic mat microbial communities from Mushroom Spring, Yellowstone National Park, Wyoming, United States - 20051001_T8 ...
TCTTATATTTTGTTTAAGAGCAAAATCCACCAAAACAAGGATTGAAACGCTATTTCATAGGGCTCCGGGAAGAGGAAAGCAAAAAGCGTTTAAGAGCAAAATCCACCAAAACAAGGATTGAAACTTGCGAATTTATTTGCTCTTTCAAGCTGACTATCAAGTTTAAGAGCAAAATCCACCAAAACAAGGATTGAAACCTTGGGACTTCAATGTTGGTGAGCGTCCAATGAGCTGGTTTAAGAGCAAAATCCACCAAAACAAGGATTGAAACTCGAAACTTGGTTCGAGACTTTGCTTCTGAATTTCGTTTAAGAGCAAAATCCACCAAAACAAGGATTGAAACTTTGGAGGTGAAAAATGGGACTCGGAAAAATTGAAAGTTTAAGAGCAAAATCCACCAAAACAAGGATTGAAACATTCTTTCGAGACGAATAAAAGAATCAACTAGCTCGGTTTAAGAGCAAAATCCACCAAAACAAGGATTGAAACATGCCGCAGTTAAATTGTTGGGATTTATTGTAATACGCGGTTTAAGAGCAAAATCCACCAAAACAAGGATTGAAACAAGGTTCAAATACACAATTAAGTGGTTTAACGGCAGGGTTTAAGAGCAAAATCCACCAAAACAAGGATTGAAACAAGATGGTTAAAGATGAATTATGAAGGTTAAAGATGGTTTAAGAGCAAAATCCACCAAAACAAGGATTGAAACACGCTATATCGAGACCGAAACGGGAAGTTAATTTATGAGTTTAAGAGCAAAATCCACCAAAACAAGGATTGAAACACTCAAACCTCGACGGCATCGTAGACAAAAGCGAAAGTTTAAGAGCAAAATCCACCAAAACAAGGATTGAAACAATCCCAACGCATATCGTTTTTCGCTTGCACGGCTTTGTTTAAGAGCAAAATCCACCAAAACAAGGATTGAAACATGCGAATGAGTTTTATTCCCCAATCGAATTTATCGGTTTAAGAGCAAAATCCACCAAAACAAGGATTGAAACAAAACAACTATTTGTCCGGTGTTGGTATTGGGGCGGGTTTAAGAGCAAAATCCACCAAAACAAGGATTGAAACATATCTTTACGAGTAATAAGCGATTTGAGGAAACCAAGTTTAAGAGCAAAATCCACCAAAACAAGGATTGAAACCCTCAAAGAAAGGTAGTTTTGGTTCAACTATCTCTGCGTTTAAGAGCAAAATCCACCAAAACAAGGATTGAAACAAAGAAGTTGATAAGAGCTTAGAAGAAGTGGGGGAGTTTAAGAGCAAAATCCACCAAAACAAGGATTGAAACTGGTTGAAAATCCAAAAAATTCGCCGTTATAAGCATTTGTTTAAGAGCAAAATCCACCAAAACAAGGATTGAAACAGCGACAGCAGAAACGAAAAAGGTCAGTAAATATTTGGTTTAAGAGCAAAATCCACCAAAACAAGGATTGAAACATTGTTCAAGTTCACTGCGTAATTCCTTCACCTGTTGGGTTTAAGAGCAAAATCCACCAAAACAAGGATTGAAACATCTCAACTTGTTTCTGTTTCATTTCGAACAAAAGGTTTAAGAGCAAAATCCACCAAAACAAGGATTGAAACAGACCAACTCGAAAAGAATGGAAAAAGACCAATTGAGTTTAAGAGCAAAATCCACCAAAACAAGGATTGAAACAGCAAGGGCTCGGTGAATACGAAAAATATCAGTGGGTTTAAGAGCAAAATCCACCAAAACAAGGATTGAAACATCCCGGAATTTCACGCACGCCATTTTGAATTGCCCGTTTAAGAGCAAAATCCACCAAAACAAGGATTGAAACATTTTTGGAACAGGAACAGATAAGGAACAGATATGGTTTAAGAGCAAAATCCACCAAAACAAGGATTGAAACTAAAGGTTATCCACAAAAACAAGCAATTGCGATAGGTTTAAGAGCAAAATCCACCAAAACAAGGATTGAAACTCCCTTCCACTGCCGATAAAGATTCTTTACTCTTAGTGTTTAAGAGCAAAATCCACCAAAACAAGGATTGAAACCGGAGCCGAGTTTCCCAAAAGTCTGTTGGGAAGTCAAGTTTAAGAGCAAAATCCACCAAAACAAGGATTGAAACTCGAATGCCGTCGGTGATTAGCATCGAGAATTTCAAGTTTAAGAGCAAAATCCACCAAAACAAGGATTGAAACATTTGGGAAATATTGAATATAACCATTTTCTCTATTATGTTTAAGAGCAAAATCCACCAAAACAAGGATTGAAACAATATTCACGGCAAACTGGAAAAGCGTGTCCTACTTGTTTAAGAGCAAAATCCACCAAAACAAGGATTGAAACAACACGGCGGGGCTTGTGAATTCCCTGCAAATCTCGAGTTTAAGAGCAAAATCCACCAAAACAAGGATTGAAACGGTATGAGAACCATTTCTGGATCTCTTGGATGGTAGTTTAAGAGCAAAATCCACCAAAACAAGGATTGAAACATTATCTGTCTTGCCTCAGCAACTTTCTGGGTGAATGTTTAAGAGCAAAATCCACCAAAACAAGGATTGAAACCCAGCGGGGTAGGTATGTAAATATGCTTCATTGCGGTTTAAGAGCAAAATCCACCAAAACAAGGATTGAAACAAAAAGTGTTGTCTGGTATTCGGCAACGCCCCGTCCTGTTTAAGAGCAAAATCCACCAAAACAAGGATTGAAACATGCCTCTTCCCAAAGAGGTGAGCTTGCTTCGGGAGTGTTTAAGAGCAAAATCCACCAAAACAAGGATTGAAACTCGTGATGCAAGAAAACGGGATTGATTTGCTAAAGCGTTTAAGAGCAAAATCCACCAAAACAAGGATTGAAACATTGGTTATGTGAATTAATTTGCTGGGCGAAAGGGAGTTTAAGAGCAAAATCCACCAAAACAAGGATTGAAACGGAGAGGCAACTCGCCAGACCGAAACCTGTACATCGGGTTTAAGAGCAAAATCCACCAAAACAAGGATTGAAACAGCAGGAATACACAAGAATATCACTTTCCATTGTGCGTTTAAGAGCAAAATCCACCAAAACAAGGATTGAAACGAGGTAAACAAAAGAGAACCAATCCGGCACATCATTGGTTTAAGAGCAAAATCCACCAAAACAAGGATTGAAACCAAGAATTAACAGAATCCGCTAGCAAAATTAAACTTAGTTTAAGAGCAAAATCCACCAAAACAAGGATTGAAACTCGAGCGAAACGCCATCCTCACGCCAAACCACCCGTCGGTTTAAGAGCAAAATCCACCAAAACAAGGATTGAAACAACAAAAGGAGTTCCTCTGTCTTCCGGATAAATCATGTTTAAGAGCAAAATCCACCAAAACAAGGATTGAAACTAGAAAGAACAATAAGAAAAATAAACTTATTCATTGTTTAAGAGCAAAATCCACCAAAACAAGGATTGAAACGTCGATTGGTGGAGTGTCGACGATGATTCCCCGGTCAGTTTAAGAGCAAAATCCACCAAAACAAGGATTGAAACTAAATGGTAGCCAAATTTCTAAAATTTTGCCGTTTTGTTTAAGAGCAAAATCCACCAAAACAAGGATTGAAACTACGCAGAGCCACAAAGATATTTCTTCCCCTTTGCTTGGTTTAAGAGCAAAATCCACCAAAACAAGGATTGAAACATTTTGGAATTGCGGTTTTCCAAGAGCTGTTCATAGGTTTAAGAGCAAAATCCACCAAAACAAGGATTGAAACCTGACTTTGAAAAGTTATAAGCATAATACGAAAGAGGTTTAAGAGCAAAATCCACCAAAACAAGGATTGAAACTCTGTGGTTCGGACGGGATTTGATTGAAAGTATAACAGGTTTAAGAGCAAAATCCACCAAAACAAGGATTGAAACACTTTTTGCTTCGAAAATTCATATAAAAATTGCTGCTGTTTAAGAGCAAAATCCACCAAAACAAGGATTGAAACTGCACTCACCAGCTAGCCACATAATCTTAAATGCTTGTTTAAGAGCAAAATCCACCAAAACAAGGATTGAAACTCGGTCGGCTTGCTGGGATTGACACCCCGCATACTATGTTTAAGAGCAAAATCCACCAAAACAAGGATTGAAACACTCTATGGTCTACGATTGCTACGGCAACCAAATTGTGTTTAAGAGCAAAATCCACCAAAACAAGGATTGAAACACATCATACAACCAAACTCGTAAGACCCCGTCGATAAGTTTAAGAGCAAAATCCACCAAAACAAGGATTGAAACCCCCGTAAATAATCGATAAAGCGTTGTAGTAGTTCAGGTTTAAGAGCAAAATCCACCAAAACAAGGATTGAAACCTGACAAAGACTATTTGTATTTGTTTCGGGTCAAGGTTGTTTAAGAGCAAAATCCACCAAAACAAGGATTGAAACAGGGGATTGACCCATTGCAGGCTTTGGCTCCGCAAAGTTTAAGAGCAAAATCCACCAAAACAAGGATTGAAACTAGTTAAGTCAACAGCACCATTCGCAATTTTTGCCCGTTTAAGAGCAAAATCCACCAAAACAAGGATTGAAACCGGACAGCGGCGATAGCTTCTTTTTCAAGCAATCCGGTTTAAGAGCAAAATCCACCAAAACAAGGATTGAAACGCCATTCCACGAGTGAATGCACGTATAACTTCTTCGGTTTAAGAGCAAAATCCACCAAAACAAGGATTGAAACTTCCACCCTTTTTCACTTTCAAACGGGTGAGTTTTAAGTTTAAGAGCAAAATCCACCAAAACAAGGATTGAAACAATCCGCAGCGACTTTGGAGTGCATAATCATTGCGGGTTTAAGAGCAAAATCCACCAAAACAAGGATTGAAACAGAGCAAAATCCACCAAAACAAGGATTGAAACGTAGTCATAGACGAAGCGCATCTTATTGGAGGCTTCCGTTTAAGAGCAAAATCCACCAAAACAAGGATTGAAACAGAACAACCTCCCGCCTGACTCGAAGCAGAGTTATGGTTTAAGAGCAAAATCCACCAAAACAAGGATTGAAACATTTTAAAAGAGGGATTTATGAAACAAATAACTCTTTCGTTTAAGAGCAAAATCCACCAAAACAAGGATTGAAACCCTTTGGGACTCTATAACCGGATGTATGGTTGACACGTTTAAGAGCAAAATCCACCAAAACAAGGATTGAAACAAAATTTTTTAGAAATTTTTAGAAAAAGTGAGTTTGTTTAAGAGCAAAATCCACCAAAACAAGGATTGAAACAAATGACCAATCTCAACCGCAGTGGTCAAGACTCGTGGTTTAAGAGCAAAATCCACCAAAACAAGGATTGAAACACCTGTGGAACTACCAAAGCAATTCAAGCTACGAAAAGTTTAAGAGCAAAATCCACCAAAACAAGGATTGAAACATTCCACCGCCGGGATTTGACATCAAGTTCGATTATGGGTTTAAGAGCAAAATCCACCAAAACAAGGATTGAAACTAACGACGCAAAATATCAAGGGCTGGTTCAACAAGTGGTTTAAGAGCAAAATCCACCAAAACAAGGATTGAAACCTCATTGTTCGACCCCTGGTTTTGATAGAGAAGTAAAGTTTAAGAGCAAAATCCACCAAAACAAGGATTGAAACCCTCGCCCTATATCGAATTTGATACAGGCGTGAGTATGTTTAAGAGCAAAATCCACCAAAACAAGGATTGAAACTTCGATATAAATCGGGTGGTATCACTACCCACCACCGTTTAAGAGCAAAATCCACCAAAACAAGGATTGAAACCCCAGGAATTATTTTCGAGCCAGACTAAATTTCCTAAGTTTAAGAGCAAAATCCACCAAAACAAGGATTGAAACAAAATCGCTCGCAAAAGAAATTTGACATCTTTCTTTGTTTAAGAGCAAAATCCACCAAAACAAGGATTGAAACACAATCACCTTTGCAGTCGTGGAACCAAACACAGATGTTTAAGAGCAAAATCCACCAAAACAAGGATTGAAACTTGGAGTCAAAAATAGTCCTAAAAACATTGAATTGTGTTTAAGAGCAAAATCCACCAAAACAAGGATTGAAACACTCCAATAACGAAATACAACCAGTTGTTTGGACTGGAGTTTAAGAGCAAAATCCACCAAAACAAGGATTGAAACATTTGCTTCCAAAATTCCTTGAACTGGTGGTGAGTAGGTTTAAGAGCAAAATCCACCAAAACAAGGATTGAAACTATTATTTGCAAAGTGAAATGCCTTGCGGGAAAGGAGTTTAAGAGCAAAATCCACCAAAACAAGGATTGAAACGGTCTTGTCGGATTAATTCTTTTGGTTCTTTTGCTGGGTTTAAGAGCAAAATCCACCAAAACAAGGATTGAAACATTATGTTAAACAAACAAAAGGTAAAAAATGCGAATAGTTTAAGAGCAAAATCCACCAAAACAAGGATTGAAACTACAAAGAAGCACCAAATCGTGAGTATTCGGGGCTTACAGTTTAAGAGCAAAATCCACCAAAACAAGGATTGAAACATCTCAACTTGTTTCTGTTTCATTTCGAACAAAAGGGTTTAAGAGCAAAATCCACCAAAACAAGGATTGAAACGCAGGAAGGTAAACAATGGAACGGCTACTACGACTTCGTTTAAGAGCAAAATCCACCAAAACAAGGATTGAAACATAACTTCACGATAAACTCCGTCCGCTCTTTTGCTGTAAGTTTAAGAGCAAAATCCACCAAAACAAGGATTGAAACACCTCAGTCACCTCGAAGCCTGCTTGTTTTCGTGTGGTTTAAGAGCAAAATCCACCAAAACAAGGATTGAAACTTTCCCGCAAGTGGAAAAGCCCCTGTCTCGTCTTGGCGTTTAAGAGCAAAATCCACCAAAACAAGGATTGAAACTCGAAATAGAAATTCTTTTCTCAAATGCTTGCCTTGGGTTTAAGAGCAAAATCCACCAAAACAAGGATTGAAACGGATTCGCTATACATAGAATCTACACCCACCGGAGGTGTTTAAGAGCAAAATCCACCAAAACAAGGATTGAAACATTTCGTCTTGCGGTAGAGGTCTAAAATAATTTTCTGTTTAAGAGCAAAATCCACCAAAACAAGGATTGAAACTATGGGGGACCACAAAGATATTTCTTCCCCTTTGCTTGTTTAAGAGCAAAATCCACCAAAACAAGGATTGAAACTGGCGATATGGGGAAAGACGAAGTTCATTAACGAAGTTTAAGAGCAAAATCCACCAAAACAAGGATTGAAACTGTTCCCTACTTCCGATTTTCGAGGCATTCGTTGCGTTTAAGAGCAAAATCCACCAAAACAAGGATTGAAACTTCTGATATTTTCAGCGACACTTATCCAATGGAGAAGTTTAAGAGCAAAATCCACCAAAACAAGGATTGAAACACCCCCAATTTTGCCGATTATTTTCGCCTCTATTCGGGTTTAAGAGCAAAATCCACCAAAACAAGGATTGAAACGATTTTGCAGTTTTAACTCCAAGAGTTCGTCTTGGGGTTTAAGAGCAAAATCCACCAAAACAAGGATTGAAACCCGTCATAAACAGAGTTTTCGGGGTGAGGTATATCTGTTTAAGAGCAAAATCCACCAAAACAAGGATTGAAACAGCGTTTCGCTCGTAGTGTAGGCTTTGGGAAGCCTCGTTTAAGAGCAAAATCCACCAAAACAAGGATTGAAACATGGGTGGGGCTATTGGGAATCAAATGATACAGGGAGTTTAAGAGCAAAATCCACCAAAACAAGGATTGAAACCCAATTCCAAAGAAATCCGTAGGCGTTTATTCTTTGTTTAAGAGCAAAATCCACCAAAACAAGGATTGAAACACAAAATCAAGGTATTAAATGGATGAAAATTTTTCTAGTTTAAGAGCAAAATCCACCAAAACAAGGATTGAAACTTGGAGAGCTTGTTATTTTTCGTTCTTTAATCTTTGTTTAAGAGCAAAATCCACCAAAACAAGGATTGAAACCCATTTCCTCTGTTAAAACTACTTCCTTCGGATTTATCGTTTAAGAGCAAAATCCACCAAAACAAGGATTGAAACTACATCACAGCCTCTGACCTTTTGATTGCCTTCCAGTTTAAGAGCAAAATCCACCAAAACAAGGATTGAAACAAATTAGGGGAAGTTCAGCAAACAAAGGTTCAAACTGGTTTAAGAGCAAAATCCACCAAAACAAGGATTGAAACGATGGAATAATTCAATATTTTTGTTTGCGAGACTGCTTGTTTAAGAGCAAAATCCACCAAAACAAGGATTGAAACCCGTCATAAACAGAGTTTTCGGGGTGAGGTATATCTGTTTAAGAGCAAAATCCACCAAAACAAGGATTGAAACAAAGCATATACTTTTCCATCTTTCTCTTGAAGTAATGTTTAAGAGCAAAATCCACCAAAACAAGGATTGAAACTAGTTTTCAATCAGTTTTGCTTGTTTTGCGAGAGATGTTTAAGAGCAAAATCCACCAAAACAAGGATTGAAACAGAATGTGCCATTTCCCTTAACAAAAACCTTTTGGTGTTTAAGAGCAAAATCCACCAAAACAAGGATTGAAACACTGGCACTCTTGAATGACGAAAAAGCATCTCTTGAGTTTAAGAGCAAAATCCACCAAAACAAGGATTGAAACTGTTTCACTAATTAAAAGGTGTTCATATGTTACCCTGTTTAAGAGCAAAATCCACCAAAACAAGGATTGAAACAATATGGAATACCCGGTGATGTTGTTGCTACCATTGTTTAAGAGCAAAATCCACCAAAACAAGGATTGAAACGTGAAACATCGGCTGTTGGTGCGGGAATTTGGTTTAAGTTTAAGAGCAAAATCCACCAAAACAAGGATTGAAACTATGCATCGAAAACCTCAAAGAAAGCGTTCCCGTTATGTTTAAGAGCAAAATCCACCAAAACAAGGATTGAAACCCATAATTTTGAGGACTTACTGAAATAAATTGAGGGTTTAAGAGCAAAATCCACCAAAACAAGGATTGAAACTACATCACAGCCTCTGACCTTTTGATTGCCTTCCAGTTTAAGAGCAAAATCCACCAAAACAAGGATTGAAACTACCAACTTTTTGTTGAGTTCAGACCTCTATGCGTTTGGTTTAAGAGCAAAATCCACCAAAACAAGGATTGAAACCGAAGTAGTGAGAACGCAGATGTTTTTGGAGGCGGGCGTTTAAGAGCAAAATCCACCAAAACAAGGATTGAAACAACGCTTCGTCGGTAAAGCTTCGAACGAATTTGTTTGGTTTAAGAGCAAAATCCACCAAAACAAGGATTGAAACCGCAAAAGTTATAAACAGAAAAAGATATTTTAAAGTTTAAGAGCAAAATCCACCAAAACAAGGATTGAAACTAAAGGTCTTGGAAAGCATTTGCAATTCCTTTAATTCCTGTTTAAGAGCAAAATCCACCAAAACAAGGATTGAAACCCAAAAAACATTCCAATAACGGAAGGCATTGAGACCGGTTTAAGAGCAAAATCCACCAAAACAAGGATTGAAACAACCACCCCGGGACTGCTTTGCCGTTTTTCCTGTTCAGGTTTAAGAGCAAAATCCACCAAAACAAGGATTGAAACATCGCTCCCGATACTCTTTGTTCTCACGGCGAAGTGTTTAAGAGCAAAATCCACCAAAACAAGGATTGAAACAAACAGAAATCCCCGAACAATTCACTAATCTTTTCAAGTTTAAGAGCAAAATCCACCAAAACAAGGATTGAAACTTGGACATATGTCCACAAACATTATCGAGGTTAAGTTTAAGAGCAAAATCCACCAAAACAAGGATTGAAACTATTGTGATTATTAACAAGAGGTAACAATGAGGGTGGTTTAAGAGCAAAATCCACCAAAACAAGGATTGAAACCCTATAACATCTTTCACGATATCACCTTCGTAAATTAGTTTAAGAGCAAAATCCACCAAAACAAGGATTGAAACGTGACTAAACGGAGTATAAAGGCAAAGCACGTTGCCGTTTAAGAGCAAAATCCACCAAAACAAGGATTGAAACGTAAATCGTCAAAAATGTCTCGGGTTCGAGGCTCCGCGTTTAAGAGCAAAATCCACCAAAACAAGGATTGAAACCAAATTCGCCAAAATCTAAAATAACAAGATAAGGTAGTTTAAGAGCAAAATCCACCAAAACAAGGATTGAAACGCCCCGAAAGGGCTTGTTCCCAAACTTCTTCCCAACTGCGTTTAAGAGCAAAATCCACCAAAACAAGGATTGAAACCGCAGTAGGGGGTTGAAACCCAATGCTGTTCGTTCGGTTTAAGAGCAAAATCCACCAAAACAAGGATTGAAACAAGAATACTTCCCCAGAACCTACCGAAGCCATCCCACGTTTAAGAGCAAAATCCACCAAAACAAGGATTGAAACATATAAGGAATCTGCACTTCCCCAAGTCCATCTACAGTTTAAGAGCAAAATCCACCAAAACAAGGATTGAAACGGTTTAGTTAGTTCTTTCCTTTTGTCTTCGATATAGGTTTAAGAGCAAAATCCACCAAAACAAGGATTGAAACATTTTTCAAAGAGTTACAACAATTTGTTTGCGGTGGGGTTTAAGAGCAAAATCCACCAAAACAAGGATTGAAACTAATTTCGAATATTGTAGTATTTTGAGGAAATAAAATGAAGTTTAAGAGCAAAATCCACCAAAACAAGGATTGAAACTGCCCTTCCTGAAACATTTTGTAAGCCTGAGCCATGTTTAAGAGCAAAATCCACCAAAACAAGGATTGAAACAATATTTTCAATCCCGGAATTTCACGCACGCCATTTGTTTAAGAGCAAAATCCACCAAAACAAGGATTGAAACTCAAAAAAGGTAGAAAATCTTACGTTTTCCCAACCTAGTTTAAGAGCAAAATCCACCAAAACAAGGATTGAAACTGGCTTGGCGTGAACTGGGGTGGCTGCGTCCTTCTTGTTTAAGAGCAAAATCCACCAAAACAAGGATTGAAACAAAGACGGGCGAATAAGCCTGTATCTTGATATTTACGTTTAAGAGCAAAATCCACCAAAACAAGGATTGAAACAGTCAAGCCCTTTTTCTTTAAATCCGCAGCGACTTTGTTTAAGAGCAAAATCCACCAAAACAAGGATTGAAACTTTTTATCTTTTTTTTATGTTGTTTTTTATCATACATGTTTAAGAGCAAAATCCACCAAAACAAGGATTGAAACTCTCTTCTTGTGGAACCCATCCACCATCAATCGTGGTTTAAGAGCAAAATCCACCAAAACAAGGATTGAAACTCTCTCGTGTAGTTTCGGAAAAGATAGCAGTGTGAGTTTAAGAGCAAAATCCACCAAAACAAGGATTGAAACAGGAATTTGCAGAAATTTATGAATCATTGGAGGTTAGTTTAAGAGCAAAATCCACCAAAACAAGGATTGAAACTTCCTTTTTAAATCCTCATCCGACATCGAAAGATAGCGTGTTTAAGAGCAAAATCCACCAAAACAAGGATTGAAACGATGATATAGCAGAGAAGGGAAGAGAGTAGTTTCTTGTTTAAGAGCAAAATCCACCAAAACAAGGATTGAAACAGCACCAAAAAGGCGAATCTCTGCATTGTTTATCAAGTTTAAGAGCAAAATCCACCAAAACAAGGATTGAAACAGAAATATCTTCGGGACCGGCTGTTCCCGGAAGATTGGTTTAAGAGCAAAATCCACCAAAACAAGGATTGAAACGGACCTTTCACGGCTGGAAGCGCATTGAACCCAGCCCGTTTAAGAGCAAAATCCACCAAAACAAGGATTGAAACTTGGATAAGTTGCGGAATATATTGAACTAATGTTATTGGTTTAAGAGCAAAATCCACCAAAACAAGGATTGAAACCTGGATTGGGAAAAAGGTTTCCCAAGGATGGGGAGCGGTTTAAGAGCAAAATCCACCAAAACAAGGATTGAAACAAAATTGACCCGATTGCTGTAAGTACATCCTCGGGTAGGTTTAAGAGCAAAATCCACCAAAACAAGGATTGAAACATTAAAAAGAAAATCGAGGAGTATCAACGCCTTATAGGGTTTAAGAGCAAAATCCACCAAAACAAGGATTGAAACTGGAGGTGTTCTTATGTTACCCTTTAATCCAGAAAGTTTAAGAGCAAAATCCACCAAAACAAGGATTGAAACTGTTTCTTTTGATAACGAAAATGGAAAATTCGAATATGTTTAAGAGCAAAATCCACCAAAACAAGGATTGAAACATCGAAGCTTATCCTTTTTGCTTTTCGACGCCCATTGTTTAAGAGCAAAATCCACCAAAACAAGGATTGAAACTCCAATTGCTTCCTGTTGCTAATTGTGCGGTTGTTGGGTTTAAGAGCAAAATCCACCAAAACAAGGATTGAAACATGGGCAAAGAAACCGAACTCACTTTTTGGATATGTGTTTAAGAGCAAAATCCACCAAAACAAGGATTGAAACCCTAAGTATTCTTTTCCATCAGTAGGGTCAAATTTTGTTTAAGAGCAAAATCCACCAAAACAAGGATTGAAACGGAGTTGAAAAACAATAGGGCAATGTTCCGTGATTTGTTTAAGAGCAAAATCCACCAAAACAAGGATTGAAACTTTCGAACAAAAGGTCGGATAGTTCCTTCCGCCAGCGTGTTTAAGAGCAAAATCCACCAAAACAAGGATTGAAACCTATTAACGCTGTTATACTTGGAGATTTACTCGAAAGTTTAAGAGCAAAATCCACCAAAACAAGGATTGAAACAGTTTATCCGAAATCCATAAATTCTTTTTTCGGGGTTTAAGAGCAAAATCCACCAAAACAAGGATTGAAACTCATCAGTAGGAAAAGGAGCGATCTTCATACCATTGGGTTTAAGAGCAAAATCCACCAAAACAAGGATTGAAACATTCACGGCGTGCACGAATAGTCTCGGCAATCATTAGGTTTAAGAGCAAAATCCACCAAAACAAGGATTGAAACCAAGCTTCTATCATACTTTGTGGTATAATCGAAAGCGTTTAAGAGCAAAATCCACCAAAACAAGGATTGAAACAAGATGCTGATGGACTGGAAGTAGCAATTGGTTTATGTTTAAGAGCAAAATCCACCAAAACAAGGATTGAAACACATTCCGCCACTCTTCTGGAGCCCTGTTGCACAGGTTTAAGAGCAAAATCCACCAAAACAAGGATTGAAACCGTTCTGAATTTTCGCATAACCTTTGTGAAAATATGGTTTAAGAGCAAAATCCACCAAAACAAGGATTGAAACTTTGCTCTTCTTTCGATGCGAATTTCTCTCTCTCGTTTAAGAGCAAAATCCACCAAAACAAGGATTGAAACTAACATACAGAAATATAACTTTTGCTGATTGATGTAGTTTAAGAGCAAAATCCACCAAAACAAGGATTGAAACCTGCGAATACCAAAATTGAAATCGCTCGATGTAATGTTTAAGAGCAAAATCCACCAAAACAAGGATTGAAACACAATTGAAGGAACATATAATGAAGAAGAAATCACGTTTAAGAGCAAAATCCACCAAAACAAGGATTGAAACAATATGCTGTATCAGAAACCCAAAGAGTATCTATTTTGGTTTAAGAGCAAAATCCACCAAAACAAGGATTGAAACCTCATCACACTCATTCCCAACTGGTGAACCTAATAAAGTTTAAGAGCAAAATCCACCAAAACAAGGATTGAAACCGAAAAGCTTGCTGCGTTTGCAAAAGATTCGAAACGTTTAAGAGCAAAATCCACCAAAACAAGGATTGAAACAACAATTAGAGGAAGATTTTGCAGGAAGTGATAGCACGTTTAAGAGCAAAATCCACCAAAACAAGGATTGAAACACAATGGGGGGGGTTGGTATCTCGGAAAAAGATATTGTTTAAGAGCAAAATCCACCAAAACAAGGATTGAAACAATTTATCTTCTTTTGTTCTTGTTCTAACTATTTCAGTTTAAGAGCAAAATCCACCAAAACAAGGATTGAAACCTAAAATACCCGAAGTGCATCCAGTTGCTAATTTTACTGTTTAAGAGCAAAATCCACCAAAACAAGGATTGAAACATGCAAAAGCGTATAGATTCTCCCGCCGTGCTGCCGTTTAAGAGCAAAATCCACCAAAACAAGGATTGAAACTGCTTTGGGAACATCAGATAGAATTAGCACGGCAAGGTTTAAGAGCAAAATCCACCAAAACAAGGATTGAAACTAGGTATGCGAAGTAGCAAGTGCGCTTGCGAAGACAGTTTAAGAGCAAAATCCACCAAAACAAGGATTGAAACATGTCACGCTGCAAGATTTTTCCATTTTGTCCCGAGGTTTAAGAGCAAAATCCACCAAAACAAGGATTGAAACTCAGCAAAATAAAGATATTCTTTCTCTTCGTTCATAGGTTTAAGAGCAAAATCCACCAAAACAAGGATTGAAACGATTTTTACAATCTGTATCGGTTAGAGCTTGCAAAAGGTTTAAGAGCAAAATCCACCAAAACAAGGATTGAAACTGGGGATATGAAAGGTTTTTTAAGACTCCGCAAGTGCGTTTAAGAGCAAAATCCACCAAAACAAGGATTGAAACTAGGTATCGTTACAAGTCTCCGCAAAAGCGAGACTGTTTAAGAGCAAAATCCACCAAAACAAGGATTGAAACTTGTGCAATTTGCGGAGCCAAAGCCTGCAATGGGTCAGTTTAAGAGCAAAATCCACCAAAACAAGGATTGAAACTTGGTTTGCCACCGAATATACGAATGAGTTAGAAGGTTTAAGAGCAAAATCCACCAAAACAAGGATTGAAACTAGTCAGTGTAAGTTTCCAATAAACGGCGCATATAAGTTTAAGAGCAAAATCCACCAAAACAAGGATTGAAACATTTTGTTATTCATAATAAATTTTAAAATTTATGAAGTTTAAGAGCAAAATCCACCAAAACAAGGATTGAAACTTACGATTCGCAGCGGTATAAGATACGTTTGGTAGGTTTAAGAGCAAAATCCACCAAAACAAGGATTGAAACTCCCTTCCACTGCCGATAAAGATTCTTTACTCTTAGGTTTAAGAGCAAAATCCACCAAAACAAGGATTGAAACAAAAATTCATTCTTCATACGTTCATAAACTTCTGGATGTTTAAGAGCAAAATCCACCAAAACAAGGATTGAAACTTCGTTACAAAAAAGAAAGCCATTCCCTCTGTGCTAAGTTTAAGAGCAAAATCCACCAAAACAAGGATTGAAACTCGATGTAAATTTCGAGAGTGTCTAGATTAAATTCAGTTTAAGAGCAAAATCCACCAAAACAAGGATTGAAACCTGATAAAATTCTCAATGGAGTTTCCGAAAGGTGGGGGTTTAAGAGCAAAATCCACCAAAACAAGGATTGAAACTCCATATCAAAATCAAGAAGATTGGGATTTCTTTTTAGTTTAAGAGCAAAATCCACCAAAACAAGGATTGAAACCCTCAATGTCTATTATCGAACTGCTCTTTGGTTGGAGTTTAAGAGCAAAATCCACCAAAACAAGGATTGAAACTCAAATACTGTGAAGATAATAATATCCCCTACGAAATGTTTAAGAGCAAAATCCACCAAAACAAGGATTGAAACGCATTCTGTTCAGCACTTGATTAGTAATTTTCGGGTTTAAGAGCAAAATCCACCAAAACAAGGATTGAAACTAACTTTCATTATAGCCCC
>Ga0308397_1001194_pt1 | contig 15604 bp, 9 predicted proteins | sample Hotspr20SampleT8_FD_202356 | JGI IMG/M metagenome (GOLD analysis project Ga0308397, IMG submission 202356) | Hot spring phototrophic mat microbial communities from Mushroom Spring, Yellowstone National Park, Wyoming, United States - 20051001_T8 ...
CGATACAGTGTGAGGCTATTGTTCATTTCTTCCTTCCTACGGCTGGTTATGTGTGGGAACATAAGTTTGCCATAGAAGGAAGAATGCCGATAGCCTTCTCTTATTAAGATTTGTCAGTCAATCAGGTCAATTCGGGATAAATCATTTTTACATCAACTTTCGAATTATCGGCCCCCTCCTGCACCTCCCCCAATATCGCTTTGGCGATATTGGGGGAGGTGGGTGGGGGTTGTTTCGATATAAAGTTTTAGGATTGTCAAGGAACTTTGAGAAAGCCATGGGGAGTGGAGCAATTCACCCCCCTCATCGGAAGGTAGAATTGCTCCACTTTACTTCATTGTATGAGGAACGAAATGCGGCTTACTGGCTGTTCATCTTATCCAGCAGGGCCTGACCACCGCTCTTGTACCAGTCCTGCACGAACTTATCGAAGTCATCCAGCGGACGGGCGCCGGTCATAATCTGCAGGAAGGTTTCCTCTTCCATCTTTTTCAGCGAAGGCCAGTTCTGGTCAAGCGACAGGACGCGGGCGGCTACCGGATCGGTGCGCACCTCGTTGTAACCCTGCGCCAGCAGCAAACCGGCTTCCAAACGCGCCATGCGGGTAGCCCAGTTGGAGGGGTCGCTGCGCGGAGCGGCCACATCCGCCTTGATCTGCTCAAATTCTACCTTCATGGCTTCTCCAAAAGTGGCCGGATCCAGTTTGCCGTCGAGCGCATCTCTGTACTCACGCGCCATGCGTTCCACCACGTAAGGCTGCTCGATCAGGAAGGGGATGGGCAGAAGCAGGGTCCAGATTTCGTTGAAGTTGGGGTAGAACTGCGGCGCATTGTTCAAACCGTAGCTCAGGTCGTTTTGGATGTTCAAAATTTTGAGCGCGACTTCGGGGTGAGGATAGCCCTTGCGCACCACCACATAACTGTAGGTGTAATCGCCCATCGAGAAGGTCTGCCCGCCGTTTTTGTCCTGAATCAGGTAGGGCCACCAGTCGGCGTTGGGGTCGTTGGTGACCGAATCCACCAGCGGCCACCACGGAATCCACCACGGGCCCATCATGATGCCGGACTTGCCGGCCACCGGAATTTCGTTGGACTTGCGTCCGTCTTTGGTGGCAAATTCGGGGTCAATCAGGCCTTCCTGATACCAGCGGGCGATCAGGGCCAGCGCTTCTTTGACCTCCGGCTGGAGCGAGCCGTAGATGATCTTGCCGGAGCTGTCGCGGTAGAACAGTTCAGGGAAAGCGCCGTAAGCGTTGAAGAAGGCATCGAAGCCGTGCAGGTTGCTGGGGACGTTGATGGGGTTCATCGAGCCGGTCAGGCCGAAGGTATCGGCGACGCCGTTGCCATCCGGATCCTGTTCAATGAAGGCGCGCGCGATCTTCTCGATATCTTCCACCGTCTTGGGCGGCTCTAAACCGAGTTTGTTCAGCCAGTCGCGGCGCACAAAAGCCATGATGGGCGCATCGGCCTGCGGCTGGACGTTGGGGATGCCCATGATCTTGCCGTTGATGGTGGCGGCTTGCAGGGCTACCCCTTTGGTCTGGTTGTAATTTTCCAGAATATCGGCGTTGGCGTATTTTTCAATGTAGGGGGTCAGGTCTTTGATGGCATCCGCTTCGGTCAATTGCTGCAGCTGAATCGGGTCCACGATCATGATGTCGGGGATGTCTTTGCTGGCGATGGCCAGATTGAGTTTGTCCAGAAAGGCGTCGCTGGTGACCACCCACTTGAAGGTGATGTCTATGTTCAGGGTATCCTCGATGTACTTCAGGGCGCGGTTATTTTCGATGGTTTCACCGGCCGGCAGGGTGCCGGCGCTTTCGGAGCCGCCCTTGACCACCGAAACGGTGATGCGTTCATCATAGGGGCGGTAGGGGTCGGTATTGCGCCACTCACCCCACTGGTAGGCAGGGGTTTCTGCCTGAGCCGGTGGCGGTTCGGGCGGGGTAGTGGGTTGCTGAGATACCCCAGTAGGGGCGGCAGTTGGCTGCGCCGGCGTTGCGCAAGCCGAGAGAATCAGGGAAAGACTGACCAGAATCAGGGCGAATTTGATCGTCCACTTCTTGAACATGGTTCCTCCAAAAACAATGTTGGGGTAAGTTGGAATGATTGCCGGATTATCCGGCCGGGCGTAGCCCATCCATCGGGTAATAAGGATTTGCAAAATCAGGGTGTTGAGAGTGGTCTAACCTCCTTCAGGATCAGGTAACCGGAAACAAAAAAGAGTAGTTGTCATTTGTCGAAAGCCTTAGGACAACTACTCTAAGTATATAAAGAGGCGCGGGGCTTGTCAACCCTGTTGACCAGACCTTTCAGGGCTTTCTCAAAGTCGTAAACGGCGAAAAGATTCTCGTTTAGACACATACACAAATGTAAGTGTATAATTAATCGAAACAGGAGGTGAAACGGATGGGTGAACGTTTTTATCGCGCTCAACTCTTAATGCAGCCAGACCTGCATCGTCGGCTGCGTCAAATTGCCCGCCGGGAAGGGCGCAGCATATCGGATGTCAGCCGGGACCTGCTGGAATACGCCCTGAACCAGCGGGAAAAAGAACGGACTGCCAGACTCGAACGGGTACGCGCTTTGCGGCGGGTTGCAGAACAGATTCAACTCGAGCTGGGAGAAAAACGGATTGATTTGGATGTAGTGGAACTGATCCAAGAAGAGAGAGAGGAGCGCCTGCGTGAACTCGGTCGTCATTGATGCCAGTCTTGCCGTTTATGCTGCCATTCCCAGCCCCAAACATGAACAGGCTGTCCAACTTCTCGAAGGCCTGATCGAAAATGATATCGCTATCTTTGTTCCCCATTTGTGGTTTTGTGAGGTGACGACCGGGATTCGGAAAAGCACGATTCTCAGCCGAATTTCTCCGAATACGGCTTTGGACGCTCTACAGGCTGTCCTGTCTTTACCAGTAGAAGTAATCGGTGAAGATGCCGATCTCTACATTCAGGCTTACCACTGGGCTGAAAAACTTGGTCACCTCGCCGTTTATGATGCGGTTTATCTGGCTATTGCTGAACGATTGAAAGCCGATTTTTACACCGCCGATCGAAAACTGTTCAATCGTTGTCGGGATATAGGCATCGCCTTTGTAAAAGCGGGGGTTTAGCCGCTTAACGGGGTAGATGTTTCAACTCCTCTGCAACGGCAGCCAGCACCGCCGGGGGGGCCAGCTGCGGAAAGCGCAGGGAAATTTCTTCCAGCGTCAGGTTCAGCAGGCTTTGAACCTGCGGTGAGTCAACCTGACCGCCGAAGAAACGCCGCAATACCGCGGCGGCCTGCTCATCGGCCAGCACTTCACCCAGACGCGAATGCGCGCCCCAACTGCCGGTCGTCTGCGCCCCGGAAGGCAGCAGGCGCACGCTCCCGCTCAGGCGAATATCGCTGCTGGACGCGCCAACCAGAATCTCAAACCAACCGCTTTCGGTATCCCAGCCGGGTTTGGCGGGGTCGTAGAACCAGAAGGCTTCGCGGTTCAGCCTGACCCGCACCGTCCGGCTTTCGCCCGGCTGCAAATCCACTTTGACAAAGCCTTTCAATTCTTTGGGCGGGCGGGTCAGGCGGCAGTGGACATCCCGCACGTAAATTTGGGCGGTTTCCATGCCGGCTTTTTCTCCGCAGTTGGTGATGCGGAAGGCCACTTCCACCTCTTCGCCGTCCTGAAATTCCGGCGGGGTAATTTGCAAATCGCTGTACTCGAAGCGGGTGTAGGAAAGGCCATGCCCAAAGGGGAACAGTACTTCGCTTTCGGTAAAATCGTAGTAGCGGTAGCCGATGAACAGCCCTTCGCCGTAATGGACTTTGCCGTTTTCACCGGGGTAGTTGATGAAGGCGGGGTTTTCAGCCAGCCGGCGCGGGAAGGTGGTGGGCAGTTTGCCGGAGGGGGAAACATCCCCAAACAAAATGTCGGCCAGCGCGTTGCCCTGCTCCTGACCGGCGTACCACAACTGCACCACGGCATTGACCTGATTCAGCCAGGGCATTTCGACGGGCGAGCCGCAGTTGAGCACCACCACCGTGCGCGGGTTAACTTCTGCAACGCGGCGGATCAATTCGTCCTGCTCACCGGGCAGGCGCATGTCCAGCCGGTCAAAGCCTTCCGATTCCCAATCGGGGGTCAGGCCGGCAACGATGACGACCGCATCACTGCGCGCCGCCAGTTCAACCGCTTCGGCAATCAGGTCGGCGGGATGGGGGGGCAGGCAGCCCAGCCTCAACCAGCCGGCCGGCTGGCGGCTGGCGGCGCGGTAGGTTATCTCGACCGGATAAGCCTGCCCGGCGGTGAGTTCCACCTCTACCTGACGGGTCACACTCTGCGCCGGGGTGGAGCGGATTTGAATCAGCGGCTGACCGTCCAGGGTCAAATCGGTTTCGCCGGTCGCCTCCAGCCAAAGGGTATGGCTGCCGCTTTCCTGCGCCAGAAAGATGCCGCTCAAACGGGCTGAAATGCCTTGCTGAGAAAAATCCTGTTCGGGAAGTTCGCCAAAATAGAGGTTGGTGCGCCGAATCGGCCGGCGGTAGAGCGGCTCGCCGCGCAGGTTGGGGCCGTCAAAGATTTCCAGCAGCCAGCCGGGCTGCCCGGCGGCAGTCTGCATGGAGGAGGGCTCGGGGTAGGGCGGGTAGCGGTGCGAAAAAGCGCCGATGGCGTATTCCACCACCGTCTGCTCGCCGGCGCGCTGGCGGATGCCCTTCAGCGGCGAAACGGCGTAGTACGGTATGACGGTTGAACTGCCGCCACCCATGATCTCGCCCCAGCGGGCGTTTGCGCCCAGCACCGCCAGGCGGCGGACGCCTTTCAGCGGCAGCGCTCCTTCGTTTTTGAGCAGGACAATCGCCTCGCTTGCCGCCCGGCGCAGCAGGGAACGCTGTTGGGGGGTATCCAGCCCGCCTTCTTCCGGGTGTTGGGGCTGTTCAAACCGTCCGGTGCGCAGCAGGGCACGCAGCAAACGACGGACTTTGTCATCCAGCGCGGCCGGCGTCAGGCGGCCCTCGCCAAGCGCCTTACGGACGAGGTCGGCTTTCATCCAGCGCGCCGGGCCGGGCATTTCCAGATCCAGCCCGCCGGCCGGGACGGCTTCGCTGTAAGTACCGCCCCAGTCCGAAAGCACCAGCCCGTCATAGCCCCACTCACCTTTGAGGATGGTCTTAATCAGGTCATCGTGCTGGCTGGCATACACCCCGCGGATGCGGTTGTAGGCGGTCATCAGCGCAACCGGTTTGGCGGCGCGAAGGGCTTTGCGGAAGGGCTCGAGGTACAGCTCGCGCAGCGGGCGTTCTTCCACCTCGGCGCTGATGGAAAGACGCTGATATTCCTGATCATTGCAGACAAAATGCTTGATGCAGCAGCCGACTCCGCGGCTTTGCACGCCGCGGATGTAGGCGGTTGCCATCTCGCCGCTCAGGTAGGGGTCTTCGGAGAAACATTCAAAATTGCGCCCGGCCAGCGGGGTGCGGTGCAGGTTGACGGTGGGCGCCAGCAGCACGTCCGCGCCTTTGGCGCGGGTTTCATCACCCAGCAGCGCGCCAATTTGCTCGACCAGCGCCGGGTTCCAGGTGGCCGCCAGCGCGGTACCCACCGGCGTGCAGGCCGAAAAGGCTGCCAGACTGCCCCACGCGCCGCGCACGCCGTTGGGGCCGTCGCTCACTTTGAGCGAGGGGATGCCCAACCGCTCGACGGGGTGGGTTTGCCAGTTATCCGCTCCCGCCAGAAGGCGGATCTTTTCTTCCAGAGTGAGTTGTTGTAAGAGGGATTCGATATCGGGTTGCATAGGGTTGATTTCCTGAATTGGGGAAGTGGAGGTATTAGGGAAGAATCCATCTGGTTATATCACACCTCAGGAATTCAAGGGATGATATTCTGCCTCTTTGCAGGGCTTTCTCAAAGTCGAAAACGGTCAAACAGCGGCCGGCGGGTGTTGACCGATGTCTATTCGGAACAATCCAATTATGCGTCCAATCGAGCGATTTTGCCCCCTCCCTCCTCCCCCAATATCGCTTTGGCGATATTGGGGGAGGCGCAGGAGGGGGTTGTTTTGCCACAAATTAAGTTTCGCTACGAAATTTCAGGGTTGTCAAGGAACTTTGAGAAAGTCATAGCGTCTTTGCGTAGTGCGGGGTCGCATCCACAAGCGGCTTTTGGCGCAAAGAAGACGGGCTGCTCGGCGATTTTGCGGGGCAGCCCTTGCAGGGAGAGGATTCGGTTTGGAATTTGCGTCTATACCACGTTCTTCAACTGATCCAGTTTGCTGGCAACCCGCTGGGAAACGCTTTTCAATTCTTTGACCAGCTGGCTGCCGTGATGACTGCCGCTGCCATTGGCGGCAAACTCGCGCAATATGTTGTGGAATTGAATATGGTCGGCTTCGATGGCTTTGAATTCGACCCGGCTGCCAAACTCGCGCTTACCCAGTCCGTAATACCACCTTCCCAGACTGCAGTCGGTATGGGACGGCACCTCGCTGACTTTGATGGGCGCGCCGCCCGCAGCCGCTTTTTCGGCTTTCTCCGTTCACTTGAAATGCGCCTTTTTGAAGGTTTCGATTTCATCCAGCAGGTCGCTGCGCGCGGATTGCTGCAGTTTGAACTGGCGGACAATTTCTTTGAGATTCTGCGCCATTTCCTCCAGCGAGCGCGCCGACGCAGCGACTTCTTCCACCTGCGCGCTCATCTCTTCTGCCGAGGCGGATACTTCCTCCACGGCGGCGCTGTTTTCTTCGCTGACCGAGGCGATGTTTTCAATGGCGCTGGTCACTTCGGTTGCGCCGGCGGCCATCTGCTCGGTTGCGGCAGTGTTTTCTTCCACCACCGCCATGACTGCGTCCACGGCGGCAACCAGATCGGCGGCCGATGCGCTCATCTGTTTAGCGGCAGCGGCGGCCTGTTCAGCCTGCTGGCTGACCGCCTGACTGGACTGCAGAATGCTCTGCAGGGCGGAACCGGCTTCGCCCGCCTGGGTGACCCCTTTTTCGACCTCGCGACTGCCCTGCTGCATGGCGCTGACCGCTTCGGCTACCGTCTGCTGAATGTCTTTGATTAATTCGCCGATCTGGCGGGTGGAGGATGAGGCACGCTCGGCCAGTTTGCGCACTTCATCGGCGACCACCGCAAACCCCTTGCCGTGTTCGCCGGCGCGGGCGGCTTCAATGGCGGCGTTGAGCGCCAGCAGGTTGGTTTGGGAGGCGATGTCTTCAATGGCTTCCACAATTACGGTAATTTGCTCGGAACGCTTGCCCATTTCCTCCACTTTTTGCGCCGAAAGGCCGACCTTCTCGCGAATCGCCTGCATGCCGTCCAGCGTGGAGCGCACCTTGGCGACCCCCTCTTCGGCGGCGGCGCTGGCGCGGGCAGCCTCGCTGGTGACGGCCTGGGCGCTTTGGGCAACCTGCTGAATGGCCTGGTTGATTTGCCCGGTGACGACCGAAGCCTTCTGCGCTGCCTGAGCCTGTTCCTGGGCACCTTTGGCGACCCCGTCAATGGCGCGCGACATCTGCTCCACCGACTGCGAGGTGCGCGTCACCGATTCGGCTTCTTGATTGATGCCGCGCGAAACCTGTTGAATGGTCACGGCAATTTGATTGGTGGCCTGACCGGCCTGATCGGCGGCCTGCGCCATTTGGGTGGAGGCGGCCCCCAGGCTCACCGCCGCTCCGGATACTTCTTCCAGCGATTTGCGCAGCGAAGCGATCATGCGCACGAAGGCCTGGCGCAGCTCGTCTTTTTCGGAACGCGGCTCAACACTGACCGTCAGGTCGTTATCGGCAATTGCCGCCGCAGCCGCTGCCGTCCCCTGCAGGTAATCCACCATTTGATCCAGCGCTTTGCCCAACTGGCCGAATTCATCCCCGCGGAGGCGGACTTTATCCTTATCCGCCTGGCTGAAATCCCGCAGCAGGTCGCCCTGGGCGATCAACTGGTTGGCTGCGTTGACCAGGGACAGAGGTACGGTGATGCTGCGGGTGATCAGAAAGGCAAGCCCAATTGAAACCAGCGCTGCAAAAACGGCAAGCGAGATCAGAATCATCTCCACCCGCGCACTCAGTGCTTCGCTTTGTTGATGAAGTTCATCCGCTACTCGGCTGTTGATGTCAATGATATTGTTCATCGCTGCGCCGACCTGTTTGCTGGCGTTGGCGACTGCCCCGCCGTCGTTGACGGCAGTTTGCGCCGCTTCCACATTGCCGTTGTCCACATTTTGAATGGCTTCATTAACCGCAGCAATATATGTGGGGTAGGCACGATCAAATTCCGCAAGCGCTTGTTTTTCTTCGTTCACCAGAAAGGTCTGGCGGTACCTGTCAAAGTTTTCCTGGATGACTTGCTGGTCATCCAGGATTGCCTGCTTGGTAGCTGCCCGTTCTTCGGGAATGAGCAGGTATTTATACAGGTCGCCGCGCAGTTTATACAGCGCCGCATTGGCGTTTCCGACCCATTGAATTGGCAGCGTGCGGTCGTTGTACATTTGCCCGCTTCTGGCAACCACCTGCTGCAGGCTGAACACCCCCACGCCGGCGGTGACGGCCAGCAGTAGAATCACCACCCCAAAAGCCAGCAGCAGTTTCACGGATGTTTTCAAATTTTCGATCCAGCGCATGGTCATTTCCCTCCGTTTTATATCTTTGATTCACATTTATAAAAATATCATTACGCAAATATAAACGCCATGTTAAAGCCATAAAAAGGGCATAAACATTGTATAAAAAATTCAGGCCTTGTCTGTTTGTCCAGGAAATGGTGTCAATCACCGCAAGGTTGGGTATAATCATTCCGTTTCCGCAGTTTCACCTTTGAGGTATTCTCCCTTGACCCCAACCCCTTCCGCCTGACCGGCAAACCCGCACCTGCAAGGCATTCGCCGCCTGCCCATGCTAACACCTGCTTGACCTGTACCCCCGCATTTTTGATGTCCCGCACGACCGTCAGGGCAGGCGTCTTATCCTGTGGTTGTAAGTAATCGTCCCGGGCTGAGGAAATTCAGCGTCAAGCAAGCCAAAAATTTTGCCCTGATTCTTAATCCAGACCTGCAGCAGCAGCAACAGGCCGCTGGGTTTAAGGATTGGTTGTTGCCGCCTGATACAGATACAAATTTCCTTCAAAATTCGACAGGTCAATTTTTTTGTAACCTTTCGCCAGGGCAAATACAACCAACGGCTGATCCAGTTCCCCCTCAAAACCGGTTAAAATTGCAGCGGGGGGTCTTTTTCAAAAAGATCGTGAATTGTGGCAGGTGAAGTGCCGACAAAATGATTTCTTTGTTCGGCGCTCAGCAAGTCGCCCACTCGATAGAGGAATGGCCCGCTTGCCAATTCGGGATAAATGGGAAGTCCAGCCTCTACTGCGAACAGCGGCGAAAGCGTGGCCACCTTACCGTTAGCCTGAGGTTGATTTTCCTGTAGCACTTCCCGCAATTTGATAGAAATGTCCCGTACGTGCAGTGGAGTCCAGTTATGCCTGTACCTCAATTTTGAAATCGAATCAAACAGCGATGAACCCTGATACAGGAGGGAAGATAGCACCAGGATGGTTAGAATCATTCGCCGATAGAGGAATGCTTCGTCCAATTTTACAGCCCATAGATAAATGAACAGAATGAAAAGAAAACTGATGGGAACAGCGTAGTATTGAGAGAAAGAGGGTGTTGGAAACAGAGCGGAGATCAAGCCAGAAAGAAATAAGAATAACGCCAGTACTCCTCCTGCGGAAAATTGCTTTGTTTGCCGAAAATGGAGGATCGTCAGACCTGCCCCAAACAGGATGCCGAAAAGGAGCATCAGATTATCGGCTTTCAAAAAGGTTTCGCCGGCAAAAACGAACTTTGAAGACAACGACATGTTGTCTGTGTAGCCGGTCAAGATACGCCATTGGGTATTGATGGTGTGATAACCCAGGTTGTTGAACATAAACACGGCAGGATCTTGCACAATAAACCCTGCCATTGGCAGAAATCCAATCAATAACCCGGCAAGGAAAGGCAAGAATTGGTGAGTAATCCCTGCCAGAAATGATTCCTTACTGCAAAGGGAAAAAAGTACAATCACCCCCATAAAGGGGAAAAGAATGGGGGCATAGGTCAACTTGACCCCGACCGCTAAGGCAGACATCAAACCGGTGACAGCCATCAGCAGCCATTTGCGTGTGGGGTTGCGTTGAGCAATTTCAAAGGAATAAACCGCCAGAAATGAAAGAAAAACTGGAACAATGTAATTGGATGCCTCTCGAGCCGGGTTGACAATGCTCATGTTCAACAGGAAAAGCGCAGCTAAACCAGAGGGTGTGGTTGCTTCTCCCCAAGCACGGTGGGCGATCAAAAATAGTACCGAGGCGGAAGCTATCAAAGCCAAAAAACTGACCAGTTTTCCCCATAGTAAATAAAAGGAGGTGATCCCCAGCAGCTGATACAGTCCTCCATACAGGAGTGGCAGGTATGGCATTTGCAAGTACGCAAAATCTCGGTAAAGGACTTTGTTTTGGGAAACCAGTACCCCGGCAGTGATGTACATGTGTTCATTATGATTGAGAGATGTCATGATTTTTGCAAAGTCGCCCGCCATTGCGAACAGTATGGCAGCCGCAAAAAACCATATCACCCAATTCATCCTGATGATAAACAATAATCCGGAGCGGAAAATGGTTATTAACGCAAAATCCATGATGATGGAAAAATTAATCAGGCAGTGAATTTTTCGAAATTATACTTATCAGATCACGATAAGACCAGTATTGCTTTTATAATTAGACAGTTTTGGCGATGGTAAACGCCTTTCGATATTCTCTCTGAGGTATCCCCCATGACCCAACCCCTTCCGCCTGACTGGGAAAACCCCCACCTGCAAGGCATCCGCCGCCTGCCCATGCACGCCAGCGGATTCCCTTTTCCCGATGAATTTTCGGCACGCACCCGCCAGCCGCTGCGCAGCCCATGGGTGCGCTCGCTGGATGGTGACTGGCGTTTTCGCCTGTGCGCCAACCCCTCCACCCTGCCGGGCGGCTTTCAGCAGCCGGATTTTGCCGATCAGGAATGGGACGCGATCAGCGTACCCGGCAACTGGACGCTGCAGGGGTACGACAGGCCGATCTACTGCAACATTCAGATGCCCATCCCGCTTGACCCGCCCTTTGTGCCGCATGACGACAACCCGACCGGCCTCTACCGCCGTGCTTTTGATGTCCCGCCGGACTGGGGGGGCAGGCGGCTCATCCTGCGCTTCGACGGGGTGGAATCGGCCTTTTATGTGTGGGTCAACGGGCAGATGGCCGGTTTCAGCAAGGATTCGCGCCTGCCGGCCGAATTTGACATCACCGAACTGGCACGGCCGGGCGGCAATCACCTTGCCGTGCAGGTGATTCGATGGAGCGACGGCTCGTATCTGGAGGATCAGGATCACTGGCGCATGGCGGGCATTTACCGCAGCGTGTGGCTGTACAGCCTGCCGCCGCTTTTCATTGCCGATGTGTTTGCCCGCCCCCTGCTGGAAGAAGACCTGCGCAGCGGCCGCCTGGTAGTGGACGTGCGGCTGGGCGGCGCGCTGAAACAGGCTGACGGCGCGCGGGTGGAGATGCAGCTGTTTGACCCGCAAGGTCAGGCGGTTTTTGAGGGCTATTCCTCATCGGAATTTCGTGTAGCAATGGAAAATCTGCCGCACGTGCGGCTGGTCAGGCACATTTCCGCCCCGCTACTCTGGTCTGCCGAGACGCCGCACCTGTATACGCTGGTCGTGCGCCTGCTGGAGCAGGGCGGCGCGCCGCTGCAGTACGTTGCCTGCCGGGTCGGCTTCCGGCGGGTGGAGGTGCGCGGCCGGCAGTTTCTGGTCAACGGAAGGGCAGTGCGCATCCGCGGGGTCAACCGTCACGAACACGATGAGCGGTACGGCAAGACGCTCTCGCTGGAAAGCATGATCGCGGATATCCGCCTGATGAAGCAGCACAACATCAACGCCGTGCGCACCTCGCACTACCCCAACGACGAACGCTGGTATGACCTGTGCGATGAATACGGGCTGTACGTATGGGATGAGGCCAACATCGAGGCTCACGCGCTTTACAACCGGCTGTGCCATGACCCCGACTGGCGGCTGGCCTTTCTGGAGCGCGGTGCGCGCATGGTGGAGCGCGACAAGAATCACCCCTGCGTGGTGGTCTGGTCGCTGGGCAACGAATCGGGCTACGGCGCCAACCACGACGCGCTGGCCGGCTGGATGCGCGCCTGCGACCCCACCCGTCCGCTGCACTACGAGGGCGCCATCGCCGCCGATTGGGAGAGCGGCCATGCCGCCAGCGACATTGTCTGCCCGATGTACCCGCCGGTCGAGAAAATCCGCCGCTTTGGGTTGACCTCGCGCGATCCGCGCCCGATGATCCTGTGTGAATACGCCCACGCCATGGGCAATTCTCCCGGCGGGCTGGGGGAGTACTGGGATGTGATCAACACCACGCCCGGCCTGCAGGGCGGTTTCATCTGGGACTGGGTGGATCAGGGTCTGCTGAAAACCGATCAGCAGGGCAGGCGCTATTGGGCTTACGGCGGCGATTTTGGCGATCAACCAAACGACCGCAACTTCTGCATCAACGGCATTGTTTTCCCCGACCGGACCCCGCATCCGGCGCTGTACGAGGTGAAAAAGGTCTATCAGCCGCTGCGCGTCAGGCCGCTTGACCTGCGCGAGGGCCGCGTTGAAATTCACAACGACTATGATTTTCTCCCGCTTTCCCACCTGCGCGGCGAGTGGGAAATTGCAGTGGACGGCGAAGTCTGGCAGCGCGGCAGTTTGCCGCTTCTTTCTACCCCGCCCGGCGAGAGCCAGCCGCTGCAGCTGAACTACCGCCTGCCTCCCCTGCGTCCGGGACAGGAAGCCTTTTTGACCCTGCGTTTTCGGCTGGCGGAGGACTGCGCCTGGGCAGAGGCCGATCACGAGGTCGCCTGGGAGCAATTCCGCCTGCCGGTGGATGTACCGCCGGTGATTCACACGCCCGGCGGCCTGCCGCCGGTGGAGGCGCAGGCCGATTCAAGCGGGCTGCACCTGCGCGCCCCGGCCGGTGAAGTTCACTTTGACCTGCACAGCGGTTTTCTGACCGACTTCCGCTTTCAGGGTGTGCGCTTGGTCGAGCACGGCGCGCGGTTGAACCTGTGGCGGGCGCCGACCGACAACGACGGTTTCAAGTGGGCGCAGGATCATCATGGGAAACTGCTCGGCGAGTGGCTGAACGCCGGTCTGGACCGTCTCGAACACCATCTGCTGGAGATGCATTGGAAGAGCGGAGAGGCGGGCAGCGTCAGCGTCCGCGCCGTTCATCGGATCTGCGCGCGGGATGTGCCGGCCGGATACCGCATGTTCAGCAACTACACCTTGACCGGCAGCGGCTGGCTGGCGCTGCAGGTGGACCTGCGACCCTTCGGCCGACTGCCGGTTTTGCCGCGCCTCGGGGTTCAACTGACCCTGCCGCCCGGTTTTGAACAGTTCTGCTGGCTGGGGCGCGGCCCGCATGAGAGTTATGCCGACCGCAAGCGCGGCGCGCCGGTTGGGCTATACTGCGGCAGCGTGGATGAGCAGTTTGTGCCCTACATCATGCCGCAGGAAAACGGCAACAAAACCGATGTGCGCTGGGCAGCCCTGCGGGATGCAGCCGGCTGGGGGCTGCTGGCAAGCGCCGACCGCCTGCTGGAAGTTTCGGTCAGTCACTTCACCGCCGATGACCTCTACCGCGCCCTGCACAGCGTCGAGCTGGCGCGCCGCCCGCAGGTTTACCTGAATCTGGATGTCAGACAACTGGGTTTGGGCAGCGCCTCCTGCGGGCCGGGGGTGGGGGAGGGCTATTTGCTTCATCCGGCTGCCGAACGCTTCACCCTTTTGTTCCAGCCGCTTGCCCCGGGCGATGACCCGCGCTCCATCGGGCGGCGCTGGGTGGAACTGCCGTCGGCTTTTACGGCGGAAGGGGAGGGGGGTGAGAATGGAATTTGAGATTGCGGCCTTTCCAACTTTGCGCTGCGGCAATGCGGCCGTCGAACGCGCCTATCGCATCGCCGCCGGCGACCTGCTGGGCAACATCCAGCCGTACCCGCCGGGCGGCGAACGGCGGCCGGTGCTGCTGGCCGGGCTGGACTACGACACGCCCTGGACGCGCGACGCCGCCATCAACGTGTGGAACGGCCTGGGCCTGACTCACCCGCAGGTGGCGCGGGATACGCTGCTCTCGGTGCTGGAGGAAAGCGCGGACGGGGTTGCGATCGGCGGGCAGTACTGGGATGCGGTCCTCTGGGTCGTCGGCCTGTGGGCTTATTACCTCTACACCGGTGACCGCAACACACTGGAACTCGGTTATCGGGCGGCGCGCAACAGCCTGCGCCGTTTTGAGGATGAGGAGTACGATCCGCAGTTCGGCCTGTTCCGCGGGCCGGCGGTGTACGGTGATGGGGTGGCGGCTTACCCTGACCGTTATTCGCCCGGCGCAACCAGCTCGATCCTCGACTGGGTGCAGTACCACTCCGCCGAAAAGGCCTCGCGCGGCTACGGCATCCCAATGATGACCCTTTCCACCAACTGCGTTTACGCCGCGGTGTACCGGCTTCTGCCGCGCATGGCGGTTGAGCTGGGTCTGCCGCCGCTGCCGGAAGACGAGGTCACCGCCGAGCGCCTGCGGGAGAGCATCCACCGCCATTTCTGGAACCCGCGCAGCGGTCTTTTCGACTATTTACTGGACGAAGAAGGCCGCTGTGAGGCGCAGGAAGGGCTGGGCCACGCCTTTGCAATCCTGTTCGGAATTGCCGACGCCGAACAGACTGCCTCCATCCTGCGCCGCCTGTACCGCACGCCGTGGGGGGTGGCCTGCGTCTGGCCGACCTTTGCGCGCTATGCCGAACGCGGCGGCTTCGGCCGGCACAGCGGCACGATCTGGCCGTTCATCAACGCCTTTTGGGCTGAGGCCGGCCTGCGCGGCAAACGGAGCGATCTGTTTGATGAAGAATTGGCTCACCTGACCGTGCTGTTCAACCGCTTTGCCCAGTGCGCCGAAATTTACCACCCGCTGACCGGCGAAATCTACGGCGGACTGCAGGAGGCGGGCAAGGGCGCCAGCGGCTGGGAGTGGGAATCCTGCGCGCGCCAGAGCTGGAGTGCGACCGCTTATATGCGCATGATTCTGCTGGGTGTGTTGGGAATGCGTTTTGAACCCGATGGGGTGCACTTTGCGCCTTACCTGCCGCCCGGCCTGGGCTGGCTGGAGCTGGAATACCTGACCTACCGCGGCGCGCGCCTCTCGCTGCGGGTAGAAGGGCGGGGCAGCCGCCTGACTGCCTGCCGCTTGGACGGACAGCTGCATGAGGCTTTCCTCCCCGCCGGGCTGGAAGGCGCGCACCGCCTGGAGATGGCAGTGGAGGAGTGAGATGAGGACGGGGCGCGCCGCAGCGCAGTGTGGATGGCGCGCTATTCCGGTAAAGTCCTTGTTGACCGATTGAGCCGGTTCTGGCTGGAGAAGTGGAAAATGTGACCGTTCCAAAATTGGTAAATTGATAAATTGGAGCAAGCCCCGTCCATAAAACATTCTTTCGGATGCTTCAATGGATAATCGAAGCCAAATCGAGACCCTTGGATAAATGATTGCCGCAAAAA
>Ga0308397_1001200_pt1 | contig 15581 bp, 7 predicted proteins | sample Hotspr20SampleT8_FD_202356 | JGI IMG/M metagenome (GOLD analysis project Ga0308397, IMG submission 202356) | Hot spring phototrophic mat microbial communities from Mushroom Spring, Yellowstone National Park, Wyoming, United States - 20051001_T8 ...
GAAAGTCCGCCGATGATGTCCCAATTTTTGTAGAGCCAATTTCCCACTTCCAGCCATTCATCGTCGCTCACGCTCACGGTTACCGATGGGTTATGTTCGGTGAAATTCACTTTTACTTTTTTCCAGTATTCTAATTGCTCAATCGCCGTGAGGTCGTCGCGAAAAATTGCGCCGTCAGGGGCTTTCACAGGGAACTCGAGCACGTAGGTTGTTGCGTCTGTATCGGTTTGTCCGACTTCGGGCTTGTAGGGAAACTTTTGGTCTTTAAGCATTTTGAAGAGCGGGTCAGTTGCCGAAATGCGAATACGGCGAATGTAATACGGCGCGTGCCGAGCGTGCATGCCTGACGCGGCATCAACCAGTTGCGACACCGTTCCTGACGGCTTCACACAAGTAATGCACGTCGAGGCGTTGATACCGAATCGCTTGGCGTAGTCTTCATTGACCTTGATGGCTTCGGCTTTCAGGGCTTGTAAAGTCTCGCTATTGCGAACTGCGGGGCAATCCCACTGTCCTGTAATTGACACACCAAGCAAGCGTTCTTCTTCACAATTCTTTTTCCATTCAGGCGAGAGATACGGAAAGTTTGTAAGCGTTGATTGATAGGTGCCGAGAATCGTGGCAAGGCGGATTTTACGAAGCAGTGTTTCTTTCGTGTCTTCGGCACGCGCCACCACTTCGGAAAGATTGCAAAACTGCTTAGAGCGCAAGATGATTTCACCGCACGGATTTGTGCCGCACGTGGAAACATAATCGGCAAAGGTTTTGCGCCGCCGTTCAGGCAGTTGGTCAAGAATGGTGGAACGATTGAAAATGCCGCGCTCGCCGCTTCCTGACTTAATCAGCGAAAGCCATTCATCAAGAAATTCTGACACGGTCGGCTTTTCGTTGTAGATGGCGGAGTTATTTGCCATACTGCGTTGTGGGTGCGAGATGTAGAACGCACCATCTTTGGCGTGGCGCATTTCCACATCATCTAAATCCGATAGCGAAATGAGCGCACTGCGCCGCACGCCGCCCATCACAACGACTTCACCGATTTTGCAAGTAATGTCATGAACATCAAGCGTGTTGAGCCGCCGACCTTGTCGCTGTAAAATTCTTTCGCGACTGAAATCCATCAATGCGCGAAGTGGCTCTGGTCCTGACGCTCTGCCGCCCATTGTTTTCAGGCGTGCGCCTTGTGGTCGAATGTTGGAATAATCAAACGCAACATCTTCACCATTGAACCATGTTTTCAAGCCAAAGACAAACGCATCAGCCCACCCTTCCTTGCTGTCTTCAACGGTGTAGGTTGGTAGTTTTTTTCCTGTTTGCTTTTTGATTTGTGGGAGTTTGTGAATGGATTGTTGTTCAACCGAAAAGCCAACGCCCGTGCCGCACATCAGGATATACATAATCTCGCCGAAGTCTTGCAAACATTCAGGCGCGATAAAGGAGCAGTTATAGGCGGCGACATTGGTTTTGCGAGCCGCTTCGCCTGCGCTCCATAAGAGCCGCATTGAGGGCATCACTTCTTGTTTCAAAATCGCTTCGCGCAGTTCGGCGTATTCTGCGTCGGTGAGTTTGTTGCCGACATTTTCGCGCATGAAAGCCATGTAGCGGTCGACGGTTTCAACCCATGTTTCGCGCCGTCCTTTCTCAGGAAGCCATCGCGAATAGGTGCGATAGTAAATGAGTTCCGACAGCGGATTGCGGAAGAAGCCTTTGCTTTCATCAGCAAGTTTTTTGACCTCAATCGGAACAGGCTTTTTTTGATTGCGAATTTTTGCTCGCTCGTTTCGGTAAAGAATGTAGGCTTTGGCAGTCTTCGCCCAATTTTCCTTGATAAGCACGGTCTCGACAAGGTCTTGAATTTGCTCTACCGAAGGCGGTTCAGATTCAAATTTTTGTTCGAGAATTTTGACAACTTCGTCAGAAAGATGTTGGGCAATGTCTGCTCCAAACTCCCCTGTGGCTTGTCCTGCCTTGAAAATCGCATTCGTGATTTTGCTTTGTTGAAACGGCGCAACGCTCTTATCGCGCTTGATAACTTGTGTGAGAACGGCTGTTTTATCTGATGCGGTAGTGTTCGTCATACTGAAATGATAAGTTGGATTGAGATGATGAAACTACAAAATCATTTGCACAAAAAGTGCTTGGAAATTCCATGAAGAAGATGAAAGCAAATTTGTTATCGCTAAAACGGCAAATCATCATCAGGTTGCAAGCGCGTGAGTGGCTTGGACGGTGCATCAAGTTGCCGGCGCACTTGCTTCGCATCGACTAACAGCAATTTTTCATAAAGCGATTCAGGCAACACTTGCAAAAAGCGCGAGGGATTTCCGAAATACTCTTCCGCGCCTTTACAGATAATCGGATACGAGATATAAAGCAAATTTTTTGCTCGCGTGAGCGCAACATACAAGAGGCGCAATTCTTCATCAATCGACTCGGTTTCGCCAACGGCATAGCGCGAGGGAATCACGCCATCAAGCGCGTTGATGAGAAAAACCGTATGCCACTCTAATCCCTTCGCCGAGTGAATCGTGGACAGCGTAAGTGGTGATTCATCTTTCAATGTGGCTTTGGTTTCCATTGCGGAAAGGTCAATCGGCTCTAACGCCAAATCGGCTAACAGCATTTCAAGCGAGGTGTAGTTTGCCACAATTCCTAAAAAGTTCTCTAAATCTTTTTCGCGCTTGGGGAAATCTTCATAATAGACCGTGCGCAGAATCGGCTGGTAATACTCAAAGAGCCTTTCGGCGACTGCGGTCAGTTGCGCAAGGTTTTGCGATAGACTTGCAAGAAGCGTTCCTAATTTTTTCAGCGATTCCAAATACTTTGGCGAAACAGTCGCCGTTGCAAAGTGATACGGATTCGGTGCGGTTTTAATCCAATCAACTAACTCCTTTGCTGTTTTCGGACCAATGCCATCAAGCAAGCGCAAGATGCGATTCCACGCCAACACATCGCGCGGATTGTAAAGCACTTTCAAGTACGACACAAAATCTTTGATGTGCGCCGCTTCAACAATTTTCTGACCACCATATTTGACAAACGGTAGATTCCGCTTTTTGAGTTCGAGTTCTAAATCAAAACTATCGCGACTGTTGCGCATCAAGACCGCGATTTGATTAAGCGGCACACCTTCTTCACGAAGTTCTAAAATCCGCTGAGCGATAAAGCGCGACTGATAACGCTCGTCAGGCGCAGCGACAATCGACGGCAAGTCGCCGCCCAGCTTAATGGTCGTGTAGAGATTCTTGCTGAATTTTTCTTTGGCTTGATTGATGATGTAATTGGTCAGGTTTAAAATGTTTTCCGTGCTTCGATAGTTTTCTTCAAGTTTGATGATTTTGGTGTTTGGAAAGCGTTTCGGAAAGTCGAGAATGTTGCGAAAGTTGGCACCGCGAAATGAGTAAATGCTTTGCGCATCATCGCCGACTGCCATCACGTTGCCGTGAACGCTTGACAGAAGCGCAACCAACTCCGCCTGAATCAAGTTTGTATCTTGATATTCATCGACCATCACATAGCGCAGTTGCGATGAAATTCGGTGTCGCACGGCTTCCTCTGTTTCAAGCAAGGTTTTTAGGTGCGTGAGCAAATCGTCATAATCGAGTAGCGAGTTCGTGTGTTTGTAATCGCGATAAGCCGTTGCGACTTTTTCAATGTCAGGTAAGAGCGAAAGAAATTGCGGATATGATGTTTCGACAATTTGCTCAATCGTGCATTGCTTATTGGTCGCCGTGCTAATGATGCGTTGCAATGTGTTTTTTTTCGGGAAGCGTTTTTCTTTTTTGTCGAAGCCAAGTGCAGTGCGGACAATATCAATCGTGTCTTCGGAATCGGCTTGGTCAAGCACGATGAAGTTTTCGGCGAGGTTAATCTTTGTCGCGTATTCACGAAGCAAGCGGTGTGCGTAGGCGTGAAAGGTGCCGCCAAGAATGTGTGTGCAACGCGCATCAACGAGTGCGGCGGCGCGAGTGAGCATCTCTTGTGCCGCTCGGCGCGTGAAGGTCAGAAGCAAGATATTCTGCGCCGCTACGCCCGATTCAATCAAATATCCGACGCGATAAGTGAGCGTTTTCGTTTTGCCTGTGCCTGCCCCTGCCACAACCAACAGCGCGCCTTCGGTCGTTGTTACCGCCTCGAACTGCGCCGCATTGAGCTCTTTGCGATATTTGTCAAGATTGAAGTTGCGCCGCATAGATGGCAACGCTTGCTCATCGTCGGCATCTAAAACAAACGTCTTTGTCGGCATGGAACACGTGAATAATCAGTGGTGAAGCGTGAATCATCAATCACATAATTACAACCTTTTTATTGATTGTCCTTTGTTGTTCGTTTCAAGAGAAGCAAAAAAACCTGTGTGCATTTGATAGCCTTTTGCAATATAAGGCACAAAATTTTAGCGCATTATTTTTTCTTCATTCCACGATGAACGCGCACTTGTTGCATATCGTTGGAAAGGAATTTCAAAACGAAAGCGTAAGTTTCTAACCACAATTCACAAAAATTGCAGATGAAGCCGATAATATTTACCGAGTTTGAGTTAGAGAACGGATTGCATTGCATCGTTCACGAAAACCACACCGCACCGATTGTCACGCTTGATGTGTGGTATCATGTTGGCTCAAAAAATGAAGAGCCAAACCGTACGGGATTCGCTCATCTCTTTGAGCATTTGATGTTTCAAGGCTCGAAGCATGTCGGAAAAACAGAGCATTTCAGTTATGTGCAAGAAGCAGGCGGCACGCTCAACGGTTCAACCAATTTTGACCGCACGAATTACTACGAAACGCTCCCCGCCAATCAACTCGAACTGGCTCTGTGGCTGGAAGCCGACCGCATGGCAAGCCTGAATGTGAACGAAGAAAATTTTGAGAATCAGCGAAGCGTCGTCATTGAAGAACGCCGACAACGCTACGACAACGCGCCCTACGGCAGAGTGTATGAAGAACTGCACAAACGCGCCTACATTCATCACCCGTATCGTTGGGTTCCGATTGGCTCCATTGCGCACTTGCAAGAGGCAACTGTTGAAGATGCACAACGCTTTTACAAGACCTTTTATGCGCCGAACAACGCCACGCTTGTTGTTTCAGGAGACGTCTCTTCAAAAGAAGCGCGAGAAAAAATTGAAAAGTATTTCGTCGATATTCCGCGCAACGGCGACGTGCCACGCCCCAAAAACGAAGATGCCCCACTTGCCGAAGAAATCCGCGACACTTTTTACGACAACACCGAACTGCCTGCTATTTTCATGGCATATCGCATTTGCAACGCCATATCAAGCGATGCCGACGTATTAGATGTTATCAGTTCCATGCTAAGCGATGGACGCAGTTCGCGTCTGTATCAAACACTTGTTCACAAAGAGCGGCTTGCACAATCGGTTTCAACCCACGCCGCCGCAAACGAACATGACGGATTATTCTACATCAACCTCATTGCGCAACCTGAAACGTCGCTTTCAGAATTAGAAAAACGTGTTGATGAAGAACTGCAAAACATTCTCAATGGCGACATCACGGAATACGAATTAGGGAAAGCAAAAAATTCTGCGGAAATGAACCTCACGCAACGCTTTTCAAGCAACTTCGGCATTGCTGATTCACTCGCCTATTTTCACACCTATTTCAAGAATGCGCACGAAATCAATCAAGAAATGGCGCGCGTGGAAAGCGTGTCGTTGGACGATGTTCGGCGCGTGGCAAAAAAGTATTTCGGCGAAAAAAAGCGTGTGGTCTTGTATTGGCTTCCGCGCTCAATGAAATCAATAGGTTGAAGGTTGAAGGGTTGAGGTTGGGAGTTGAAGTGGATTTTCCTTTTGGGAAATCAATCTCGTTTCACGCAACGCTGAATTTTTCTTACCTTTGCGGGCTTACTTCAAAAAGCCAAACTTGGCAGTAAATACTCTCGTTTATGGGAAGTTCTCTTTTAAGTCTCACCATTTTCTTTCCGTTTCTTTTCGGCATTCCGCTCTTATTCTTTCATCGTGAAAAAACATCGCTTTCAAAATTTTACGCACTTGCGATTTCGCTGTTAGTATTTGTGATGGCGACATCGCTTCTTGTGAACTTCGACGCTTCACAAGGTATTCAGTTTCAAAATGTGGCAATGGAAGCGTGGCTCGGCGAAGGGACTGACGTGAAATATATTGTTGGACTCGATGGACTATCAGTGTTGCTCTTTGCGTTCAGTGCGCTGATGTTTCCATTAGTGATTCTTGGCACTTGGACAAGCGTTCAGAAAAATGTGAATGAACATCTCTTTTTTTTGCTCACGCTTGAAACGTGCATTCTCGGCATTTTTTCCGCGCTCGACCTTTTCCTGTACTACATTTTTTGGGAAGCGATGCTGATTCCGATGTATTTCCTGATTGGGATTTGGGGCGGAGCGAATCGCACGTTTGCGGCGACAAAATTTTTCGTTTATATGCTCACTGCGTCGCTCGTGATGCTTGTCGGCATTATCTACATCGGCTTGCGCGGGGCAGAACTCAACGGCGGCATTTTCACAACGGATTATCAAAAATTGCTCAAACTTGATTTGCCGTTCTCGATTCAAGCGATTTTGTTTTGGCTCTTTGCAATCAGTTTTCTTGCCAAAGCCCCGCTTTTTCCGCTTCACACTTGGCTTCCCGAAGTGTATGCCGAATCGCCTGTTTCTGCCATTGTTACAGGGGTTTTACTCAAAATGGCAACCTACGCGCTCATTCGATTCAATGTTGGTTTGTTCCCGAAAGCGTCGGCATATTTTTCAACGCTGATTGTGGTGCTGTCAATCGTCTCTATCATTTACGGTGCGGCGATTGCCTTTGCTCAAAAAGAAATGCGGCGCGTCTTGGCGTATTCTTCCATCAGCCATTTGGGATTTTTAACGCTTGGCATTTTCGCCTTTACCGAAGAGGCAATGCAAGGCGCGATACTGCAAATGGTCAATCACGGACTTTCCACAGGCTTGCTTTTTATGCTTGTCGGATTTCTTTATGAACGCCGTCAGAGCGATAGGCTAGCGGATTACGGCGGATTGAAAAAAGTCATGCCGCTTGGCGCGATGTTCTTCACGATTGCGATGCTCTCATCGGTTGGATTGCCCGGCTTGAATGGATTTATCGGCGAATTTTTGATTCTCGTTGGTGCGTTCAAATCGCCCGTTTTGCAAAACGGAACTTACGCTGTGCTGGGTGCAATCGGTGTGATTCTTTCTGTTGTGTATATGCTTCCGATGTTTCAAAAAGTGTTTTTGGGAGAATTGACAAGCGATGCTAATCGGCGCGTTTCCGATTTGAATATGCGCGAAAGTGCCGTTGCGGTTGTGTTCGTGATTTTGATTGTCTGGATTGGCATTGCGCCGAGTTCGTTTTTGAAACTCTCTGAAAAAAGCACAGCAAGCGTGATTGAGAAAGTTCAACAAAATTCATCGCTCACGAGTAAGTAATCTCACTTCAAATTTGTTTCTCTGTCGTTATGACACTTTACGATTTATTTCTTGCGCTTCCCATTACATTCGCAACGCTTTGGGCAGTGTTGCTTTTGGTAATTGAGGCAACCTCGAAACGCGCACAACTGACTTTTTCGCTGACAAGCATTGGCTTCCTTGTGTTAATTGCAATGACAATCATTCCGAATGAACAAGGCTATGCGTTTGGCACGATGTTGCGGCTTTCGCCTTACGCGCAATTTGCAAACTTTGTATTCGCTTTGTCAGGATTGCTCATCATCACGCTGTCGCAAAGTTACCTTGTCAAAGAGAACATTCACTTCGGCGAGTATTACATCATTGTGTTTATCGCCACGATTGGCATGATGCTGATGGCGTGTGCGGCGAATATGATTGTGCTGTTTATCGGCTTGGAAACAATGTCGATTGCGCTTTATGTGCTGGCAGGCGTGATGCGCAAAGACCTTCGCGCCAACGAAGCGGCAATGAAGTATTTTCTTTTGGGCGCGTTTTCGTCAGGATTTTTTCTTTATGGGATTTCGCTCATTTACGGCGCAACAGGCGAGATGACACTGTTCAAAATCGGAATCTACTTGCAAGAGAACGGCGCAACATCGCTCTTTTGGGTTGGACTATCGCTGATGATGGTCGGATTTCTTTTCAAAATTTCGGCGGTGCCATTTCATCAATGGACACCTGATGTGTATGAAGGCTCTCCAACACCTTCAACAGCACTCATGTCAACGGCTTCCAAAGCGGCGGCATTTATGGCACTTATCACTGTTTTGCTCAATGTTTCATCGCAAACTGACAACAACGCAAATTGGCGGTTTGCACTTTCTGCGATTGCCGTTTTAACGATGGTCGTTGGAAACATTGCCGCACTCTCGCAAGAGAACTTAAAGCGTATGTTGGCATTTTCTTCCATTGCGCATGCAGGATATATGCTGGTGGGGGTCGTTGCCGCAAACGATTCGGGATATGGTGCGGTGCTTTACTACGCCCTCGTTTATTCGCTGATGAACATTGGTGCTTTCGGCGTGATTGCACTGCTTGAACAGCATCGCGCCTTCACCCGTGCATCGGATTACGCAGGGCTGTTCAAAGAGAAGCCGCTTCTTGCAGGCGTGATGGCTCTCTTTATGCTTTCGCTGACAGGCATTCCGCCGTTTGCAGGATTTATCGGAAAGTATAAACTCTTTGCCGCCGCTGTTGAAAGTGGCTTGTCGTGGCTTGCGGTTGTTGGCGTGTTAGCGAGTGCTGTTTCAGCTTACTACTACTTGCGCGTAGTGATTTTTATGTTTATGCGCGAACCACAAGCCGAAAAGCAATTCGATAGCGTGGCAATCAGTCCAACCCTTCTCTTAATTGCACTTCTTGTTTTCTTACTTGGCATTTTCCCAACGGGTATGCTTGGCTTCGTGAGCGAAGCGATGAAATTCGCGTTCAACCTGTGATAATGAGTAATGAGTAGTGAGTAATGAGTAGCATTGTCATTGCAGGTCTTGGGCTTTGAGTTCTCGCGACCAAATCGTGTTGCCGTCTTTGTTGTAAATCGTGATAGTCAGCACGCGCTCTTTTTGTTTGCCTGAAAATTTCAAGATGGCGAAGTTGTGTTCAGTAACGATGGTTTCAGGGACGCGAAGTGCGTTTTCTTCTTTTGCCGCATTCACGCTCACGCCTGCTGTGAGTGGCGAGACGGTGAGGTCGTAGAGCGGGTATGTGCCTTTGCGTTCGAGTTTAGAGAGTTCCGTGTGATGTCGGTCGCCATCAATAAAAATCACGCCTTTGATGTCTTCATCGGTAATGGCTTTAATAAGACGCGCTTTTTCTTCGGGCGCAATGTTTTCGTAGGTTTCGTAACGTGCAACAGTGTTTAGCACTTGTCCGCCAATCGCAACGAGTTTGAAGGTGGCTTTGCTACTTGCAAGTGCATCAATAAGCCACTGAAACTGTGCTTCGCCGAGAATGGTGCGTGTTTCGGTTTTGCGTTCATTGGGCGTGCGGTTGTAGCGATTATCGAGCAAGAAGATTTCCACATCGCCCCACTGCGCAACGCCTGTAATGCCGTTTAAGCCTGCAACGCCGTAAGCAGGGTTTCCCCAAAAAAGTTTGAAGGCTTCGAGCGTGGTTTCTTTGTTCCAAAAACTGCGGTTGTGGTCGTTCGGTCCGTAGTCGTGGTCGTCCCAAATGGCGTAGTGGTGGGTTGAGGCAAGAAGCGGTTGAAGTTCGGGCAGAGAGCGCGCATGCGTATAGCGATGAAAAATACCTTCGCGTGTGTTCCAATCAGGTTCGCGCAAGTAGATGTTGTCGCCAAGCCAAAGCATCAAGTCCGGTCGTTTTGCATGAATTGCTTTGAAAATCTCGTAGTTGCTGCCGTAACCGCGTCCGGGGCGGTCGTATTGTTCTTCGTTGGCGTAGTAGCAAGAGCCAACCGCAATCGTGAAGTCGGGCGGGTCGGTGCGCCATTGCCAAAGTGGCTGTGTTTGAAATTCCAACGGATATGAGCGTTCCACCTTCTGACCGTTGATGTAGAGCGCGTAGTCATAACGCCGACCGGGCTCAACCTTATCGGCAATCACTTTTGCTACAAACGCCGTTTGCTTTGCAGTGTAAATTTCTTCGGTTGAAACTTTTGTTTCAGGCTTGCCTTTTTCCCAATACTCAAATTTTACTTTGGCTTGCGCTTTGGTTTGAACCCACAAAAGCACTTCTTTCATATCGCTGTAACCGAGCATCGGTCCTGATTGCAGCAACTCGGCTTGCGCCAAAAGAAGCGACGCGTGAATGAGAAAAAGAAAAGATAGAACGATGTTTTTCATTGTAACAGGCAAAGTTGATTGAGTGAGAAAATTACTTGTGATACAGAGAAACAAAAAGCGTTTGCGATTAAACTTCTGTAAATTTTCCAAGTAGCTCGTTGCTTGCTTCACGCATAAAGACTGACAATTCATCTGAACCAAAACACAACACCATGCTTTCATATATCAAAGCCAAGCCCATAGAGAAACTGATTTTTGAAGATTTTATTTACACTGTTCCGCTTGCACCATATTACGATGATGGAAAGTGGCTTATTGAGTTAATCGCCCGCCTTCGCCCGAAAAAAGAAGAAACAAGCGACGATGCCGCCAAGCGATTATCTGACCTGATTCAAGTGTTAAGAAAGTCGCCCGAAACGCTTGCCAAGTTCAAAGCCTACATCAGTTTTCAAATTGAGACGCGCAATCATGTTCGGCTTTTCACAGAAGAAGGTGTGAATGTGCGCCCGAGTTTTTTTGCAGAAATTTTTAGGCGAATCGGCGAAAAGATTCTGCCGCCGCTTTACAATCCGACCGAACTTGCCGACTTTCTTGATGCTTGCTTTTGTGAGCGCAACGACCATCTTTGGGTAAAAGCCATTCCAAATGCACTTTGGCTTGAACTGTGGCAACTCTTCAATCACGGCGATGCAATCAATGCCATCAGCGTCTTTGAACTCTCACTGTTGCAATCAATCCTGATTCTTTCGCATCGCATTAGTGCCATGGGCTTAGAGCCCGATTTGATGAATCGGATTCCCTCGATTGAGCACGCGCAATCGCCGTTTCTTGTTATGGATACGGAGGTTGGCAACTATGTTGAACTGTATCAAAAGCAATTAGTGAAGTCTGCACACATCACAGAGGAAATGCTTACTGTGCAGTATGAACGCGCCATGAACGCTATCGCCAAGACAATGGACTGTGTAGCGCAAGTTCAAGAAACACAAGCGGTTCAAGGCGTAAGTTTGAGATTAGTGTATCTCTTGTATCGGATTCGCCGCGCCGTTGAGCGAATGAAAATACTCTTAAAACTGCTCTCACCACTTGAACAAATTAATAAACCTGCACTTGCGCTCTCGCTTTTCAAAGAGTTGATTCGCGCTGTGAATTTGAGCCGCGATTTGAAAGAGCATTTTTTCGAGAACACCAGCCTTTTGGCTTACAAAGTTGCCGAGCATACAAGCTCAACAGGCGAGCATTACATTACCACAACACGCAGAGAGTATTGGAACTTCCTTGTCGACGCCATGGGCGGCGGGTTCATCATTGCCTTTACGAACTGGGTGAAGTTTCTCATTTCATATCTCAACGCCGCACCACTCGTGAGCGGAGTTCTTTACAGCATCAACTATGCTGGTAGTTTCATTACGATGCACATCTTTCACTTTTCGCTGGCAACAAAACAGCCTGCCATGACCGCATCAGCCTTAGCACGCTCACTTGATTCTACAAGCTCTACGAATCACAATCTTGAAAACACTGCTGATTTAATTACCAAAATTTCACGCAGTCAATTCGCCGCGTTTCTCGGCAATCTTGCGGTTGTCTTGCCGTTGGCGTTTGCGCTCTCGTGGATTTGGTATTTCATTTCAGGTTCGCACATCGCAACCGAAGAAAAAGCCTTTTACACAATTGCCTCGTTCAATCCATTCACAACGCTTACGGTTTTTTACGCCGCGCTCACTGGCGTGATTCTTTATCTCGGCAGTTTCGTTTCAGGCTACTGCGACAACTTCGTGATGTATGGACAACTGCACGCTCGCATTCGCACGCACCGCTTTTGGCGGCGATTCATTTCGGAAAAGCGGCTTGATAAAATCGGCAAGGTTTTGGAGCAAAATTTAGGTGCGATTGTGGGAAATCTCTTTTTGGGATTCGCGCTCGGCTTAACGCCAATTATCGGTCAAATCACAGGATTGCCGCTTGATGTGCGCCACGTGACCATCGCAGGCGGCGGCTCGGCAATCGCCTTCGCAAAAATTTGGGATAAACTTTCCGCATTTGAAATCACTGCTACGCTTCTCGGCATTTTCTCTGTTGGACTGATGAACTTTCTTGTCAGTTTCGGCTTGTCGCTCTTTGTAGCCATTGTCTCTCGGCGAGTCAAATTCAAAGAAGGACGCGAGTTAATTAGACTTGTTGGAGAACGCTTCAAGCAAAATCCGATGCAATTCTTCTTCCCAATAAAATCCAAAGAGATAAGCGACTCAAACCACAGCACGGCTCATAGCCTAACGCCAAGCGTCAAATAAACACTGCGCCCGTCAGAAGGAATGATGCCTGGTCCCGGATAGCCGTCAGCGCGGCGCGTGAAGTAGAAGTTATCGGTGAGATTATTCACGCCGGTTTCCAACTCAAACCAACTTGCTTGATAGCGTGCCGAAATATCCATCACCCAATACGATGGAATAATGCCATTAACCGCCGTTGAAGTTCTGACGGCGTTTGTCGCATCAGTGAAGTGTTCGCCGATGTATGAAATCTGAACCGTAGTTTGAAATGTCTTGTGCCGCAAGGTTGTGCCTGCACGTAGCGTTATTGGTGGCACCAGTTCCACTTTGCGATTGCGAATCGACGGCTCATCGGTGTTGATGTAGCGCGCATCTAAAAGTGCCACATTGGAAAACAGCGAGACGCTTGTCGAAGGCGAGTAGCCAAAGAGTAATCCGTAAAGGTCGGCTTCAATCATCGTTTCAATGCCGTAGGTGCGCGAATCGGCGATGTTGGTGCGCAAGCGATACGGCAGGAAGAGCGGCGGCTGGTCGTTCTTCAGAAGCAATCCGATTTGATTGTCATAGCGCAAGTAAAAAAGCGTGAAGTCGTAGTAAATCAATCCTTTGTAGTTGCCGCGTAATCCTAAATCCGCATTGTAGCCGCGCTCATCTTGAATGTTCGGGTCGACGGCGAAGTTGGGATTGACGATGCGCAAATCGCTGAATGTGATGGAGCGATAATTCTGCGAGATGTTGGCGTAAAGCTCTGCGCTTTCGCTGGGTGTGTAACTTGCGCCGATACCGAAGAAAACAAAGGCACGCCCACGCGAGCGATTTTCCGTTTTACGCAATTTGCCCACAATGTTCCCCGCACCGTCATATGAAATCTGCTGATAAAATCCTTCCGCCGAAGTTTGAATGTTCTCATAGCGAACGCCCGGCGTGAGCGTCAGTTTCGGCGTGATGACGAAGATGTTTTCAAGAAATGCCGAGTAATTGCGATTAGGAAATCGGAAGTCAGAATTTTCGGGATTATTTGGGTTGAGAAATTGAAAGGTTGGATTGGCGGTGCTATCGGCATCGCCTTGTGTTTGTGTGGTTGTGCCGTGAAAGGCACGCACTCCAACCAGCACTGTCGATTGATTGCCGAGAAACTTGTATCGATGAATGAGCCGTGTTTCGTTCGCAAGGTTTCGGAATGTGGCTTTAATGAGCGTGCGATTAAATGTGCCGTCGCGTCGTGGTGTCATATCGTTGTAGGTAATGCGTTCCAAATTGCCGAGTGCGTCGCGACCAGAGGCAAGCAGATAAAATCGGCTGTTCAGTTGTGTTGTTGGAGAAAAGAAATAATCGGCAGTGAGCGAGGCGACATTCCAATCAACTTGAAACCAGTTGCGCGGACGCAAGGATTGACGCGGATTTACGGCAAATTGCGCATCGGTTAAGCCGCCGGGCTGACGCGCCAAATAGTGCATGAAGGTGTAATCTGCCGATAAGGTCAGTTTTTCGCCAAGTGTGTAGCGTGAGGAGAAGTATGCCGTGTGTTGGTCGAATTCGGAGTTCGGTCGCCAGCCATCGCCGCGCTTGAATTGATAAAAGCCGTAGTAGTTTAAGTCTTGAACCGTTCCGCCGATGCTATTGAACGAACTGAACAAGCCAAACGAGCCGCCCGTTTGTCGCGAGAAAAATTCAAACGGCTTATCAGGATTGCCGCGCTTGAAGACGAAATTGAGCATACCGCCGAACTGCGTGCCGTATTGAAGCGATGCCGCCCCGCGCACCACTTCAATTCGCTCCAACGCTTCAAACGGAGGCGTGTAATAACTTTCAGGATAGCCGAGTGGGTCAGCGGAAATGTCGTATCCATTTTGCCGCACATTGAAATTTGAGGTTCGATTCGGGCTTAATCCGCGCCCGCCGATGCCGAGTTGAATGCCGCCGCCGTCCGACTCCCAAATGTTCAAGCCTGAAACTTTGGCAAAAGTCTGTCGCGCCTGATTGACCGCCAAATTTGCCGTTACATCTTTAAGCGTAATCACTTCGCTTTTCTTTGCTTCATAAATCGCAGTGCCTTCTACAGAATTCAACTTTGAAATGCCAAAGCGATTGGCTTTCTCGCCTTCTACTAAAATTTCACGCGATTGGTAAAGCCGTCGTTTCAGGCGAATCTCAATCATCGCCCCACTCGGCTTGATTTCACAAGCAAGAACGGCGCGTTCAAATTCCAACGCCGTAACCACAAGTGAATCCAAGCCAAGACGCTTTGCGCGAAAAGAAAACGCGCCTGTTTCATCAGTCGTTGTTCCAACGCCTTGTGCTTTCAAGAAAACTTTCGCGCCTGCAATCGCTTCGCTCGTTTCGGCGTTCAGCACTGTGCCTGAAACGATTGGCTCTTGCGCGTTGGCAACTATTCCAACAAGAAGTATCACAAGCAGAAAACAACACTTCATTCTTTAACCGTCGTTAGCGTAGGTTCGTGAAAGGGCAAAACCCAATCTTTGTTTCTGAAGCCTTCGTTTATCTCAGCAAGATTCACGTGAGGGTCAATCAAGAGTTTGCCTAAGCGTCCGTTCATGGTGGCATAGACTTCGGCACGCACTTCGGGATTATGCACACCTTTGGCTTCATAGTGCTTTTTGAGAAAGTGGGCAAACTCCAAAATCATATCGGGCTGAAATGACATTTGTTTTTCTTGTGTGGGGTTCAAAAACTCACGATTATCGACCACGCCCTCGCGCCCTGTCTGTGTATCCTTCACATAAAAAATCGCTGTGCCGGCTTTCTCCACGAGCATCACGCGCCACGAGAAGCGATAGCCTTGCTCGTTCCAGAAAAATTCGCACGGATTCCACCACGAGTTTTGCGGATAGAGCAGAAAGCGAAAGGGAATTAACACTTGAAGTGTGAAGTGAATCAGAAGCACGCTGAGTAAAACGGGCTGAATGTGCGTCGTGTAGCGCGATGGCGTAAGGGACTTCGGTTGCAATGGCTTTCGGAAAATTTTTCCAAGAAGTACGCGCAGAACATCAATCGCCTTTTTGTGAAATTCTTCCGAGAAGAAAATCGTCGTTGCGCCAATCATCACAATCGGAAACACGCCAATCGGGAACATCATGCCCGTAATCACATGGAA
>Ga0308397_1001211_pt1 | contig 15498 bp, 11 predicted proteins | sample Hotspr20SampleT8_FD_202356 | JGI IMG/M metagenome (GOLD analysis project Ga0308397, IMG submission 202356) | Hot spring phototrophic mat microbial communities from Mushroom Spring, Yellowstone National Park, Wyoming, United States - 20051001_T8 ...
TTAAACATTTTTCCTTTATCTTTCTTTATTTTAATTGCGCGAAGAAAGACTTCAAGCATCTCTAAAATTTTAAAGAAATTTTATTAGTTAATTTAACGATAGAAGTTTATTCTAAATTTTTATAAGCATCAATATCAAATTTATAAGAAACAATATTATTATTACGATGTAGAATTTTTTAAGCGTAACTAACGTTTTTTCTTGAAATTTCTTAATTAACTCATCATTATTTAACCTTAAATTTTTTTCAATGTTATTAGTAAAACTATCTAGTAAATTTTTAAATTTTTCAACTATTGTTTCCATATCTTTCACTTTATCATCAAGTTGATTATATAAATCATGTTGTATTTTAACGATTTGATTGAACGAACTTTCTATATTTTCTCTAATTAATGAAGTTTTTTATAAAACTTTATTTGTATTATCAACAACTAAATTAATTTTAGAAAGCTTTTTTAATTCTTCTGAAATTTCATTAACTAAACTTTCAAACTTTTGTTTTTCATCCATATACGACCCCTTAAATGTTTATTGTGAATTTTTGCATTAATATTTCTAAGTACTTATTCCTAAGATATAAAAATAATTCATAGAATTCAGTTTCTAAAAGGTAGATTTTAACTTTATTATCAAATGAAATATTTTCAATGGCTATTTCAAATATATTTTTTAATAATTGTGGATATTGAGATTTTTTCGCAATAAATTTTAAGATGGTTAGAAGAGAATTTTCCAGATTCTTTCTATCAAGTCTCTCTTTACCAAAACGTATATAAGCCATAAAGTCTTCTAAAATATATCTGATATTTTCTTCTGGAAGAAGATTCCTTAAGCAAAAGGTTATATAAAATAAGCCCGGTTCTTGTGGATAGCTTTCAAGTATTCTTAATGCTACGCCCAAATACTCTCTAATTTTGCCATTTTCAATAGCTGTATTTATAATTTTCAACCACTCTTTTACTTCAAGAGTTGGGAAAACACTATAATCTATGTTAATTTCTTCGTCAGGATTAAGATACATTAGAATCTTATTCCTAAATTCAATGTCGCTTTTTGAGCGACAAGCATCAACTAAGTTTCTTAAAGACGCTCTTCGTTGGGGTTCGATTTTTTCATAAACGTAGTTAATGATTTTATCTATACAATAATTAATTTCGTCATTTATATTAGTAAATGTTTTTGAATCTTCTTTTAAAAATCTTAAAAAATTTTCATTTTTTCTTAACTTAAAGTAATCAGATAAACAATTAATATACTCATTTAGCGGCCTTCTTATAATTTCAGCCTTTATTAAATCATCAAGAAAATCAACAACATAATCTTTAATTAATCCAAAAATTTGTAAACGAAAGACATATTTTTCATTTGCTGAGCGTTTTGGAATAATTACCTGAGTTGTCTCGTTTATAGATAAATTATTCAATTCTTTTTTTATATAATAATTAAATATATCTTTAACATTTTTTATTTCATTTACTAAACCTATATACGCTTCTTTTTGAAAGTATAAGTTCCTTCCGATATCTGAATTATCAAGTTCGTAATTCATTTTCCAAATTTCGTCTGCTTTTTTTGTTATATCCAAAAACTTATTAGAAATCTCTGGATTATCATCAGAGAAAAGGATATAACAATAAGCATCTCGACCATCTCGTCCGGCCCTGCCAGCTTCTTGTTAAAAACTTTCAATCGATTGCGGTAGATTATAATGAATAGTATACCTAATATTAGGTTTGTCGATTCCCATTCCAAATGATTTAGTACTAATCATACAATTAATTTCATTTTTTATAAATTTCATTTGCATTTCAGTTTTAAAGTCTTCCCAATCATTGTCTTTAAAACCTTTAATTGAGCTGCCTGCATAAATGCCAATTCCTTCATATAGATATAATGCCGCATTTGAAATGTTTTTTTTATTAACATAATTAATATCTAAAGTATAACGACATTCAGGAAATTTTGAACATCCATAAAATTTTGAGCCATTATATCTATTAGTTCGCAGCTTTATTGATGAGCCGCATTTGGGGCAAATTATTTCTTTTGCGCCCAAATCTATTTTTTTTACAACTCTTAAATTTAATTCTTTGCCTAATCGATCGTTAATTTCGCTTATGCTATAGTTAGTGCTATTAACATGAGGACAGAAAATAAGTCCTTACACTTTGTATATAGGATTAAATAAATCTGAGACTTGATTAATTTTATAAACTTGTTTTAGTTCATCTTTTACTTCGTTTAATATTGATTTCAGATAATAAAATTTTTCTGATGAAATACATTTAACAACTCTAAAATCTAATTCTTTCCTATCAAAAGAGTAATTCCTTATTACCGCTTCTTTTTCTTGATCAATAATTTCTAGATCGCTCAATATGTCTCTTAAAACTACTTCTGAAGCAGTTCCGGTTAAAGCATAGAAACAAGGTATATAGCCATTATGATTGCAATATCTTCTTATAGTTTTCGAAAGAGCTAAATAAGAGGTTCTAAAATCGTGGCCCCATTCTGACACACAATGCGCCTCGTCAATAACCGCGTATGCTATTGGTCTTGCTTTAATAAACTCAGATAAATAATTTCTAAAGGTTGAAACTTGAAATCGTTCGGGCGTTATATAAAGAGCTAGATATTGTCCGTCCCTAAACTTTTTTTGTACTTCTTCTCGCTCAGATAAAGTTTGATCGCCTGAAATTTTCCCAACTTTATCAATTAAAAATCTATTAGATAAATTATAAAATTGGTCAATTATAAGAGATTTAATTGGTTCAATAATTATAATAGGAGCTGGTTGGATAAACATTATTAATTCATAACATAACGACTTGCCAGCGCTGGTTGGCAAAAGCCCAACCGTATTCTTAAGCTCTAAAGCTCTTTTAATGATCTCTTTTTGACCAGGCCTAAATTCTTTAAATCTAAAAATATTATTTAAGAAATAACGAAAAGCATTATATTGTTTTTCAGATTTTATTATAATTGGAACGGGAGCACTGCATTTAATACTTAAAGAATTATCTGGGCTAAATTCATTTTTTGTTATGATTATCAACGAATTATCATTTGAAAGGTCAATATTTTTTTTATAGTTTTTATCAACACAAATTTTGATTGATTTTTCATTTAAGTCTAAGTTAATTTTGGGCTTATAAAATTTAATATTAAAAATTATGAAATAATTTTCAAAAATATCTAAAAAGTCTTCAATTGCTTCTTTTATGAATTTTTGGTCTTTATAATAAACGTAAATATTCCATTCCTTATCATATATGGAAAGAATACGTTCATTAAGCATCTGCAAAAGTATAAATTGCAATTTTGATAGAGCTGTTAGATAATCGTTTAGTTGGTCTATGTCTTCAGTAGTATCAACATTAAATTTAAATTCAAAGTTATTATTTAACTTTTCAATTTCCGCTAAATTATTTGATAACCATCTTGCTATTCGCAAAGAACATAAAGTAGGGTTTTTTCTTGTTAAATAATTGCGGACTAAATCTAATAAGTATTTAGGGCTTTTTGATCTAAGTTCATAATTTGTGAACTCAAATTTTGCGATAAATTTATTTACCTTAACTTTATGTTCCTTTATAATTGTAAAGTTACAGGAGAAATGAAAATCTTTTTTTATATCAACAATAAACTTTTCTTCTAAATCTGTTTGTTATAAATCATTTAATAAATATTCAAATGCAGGATATCGTTTAATTTTATCTTTTTTTATACAATTTGAAATTATCTTAATAAGATCAAGAGATATATTAGGATTAAAATGATGTGGATCATAAAAATTCTTTTACTTCATCATGAAACTCTTGACCAAAAACTAATATAGTTTTATCGGAAGGAGGCTTTCCAGTTAATAAAAAGTAAAAAGTTAATCCTAATGAATAAATATCGGTTTTAATATCTAAAATTTCTCCACGCAATTGCTCAGGGGAAAATACTTAGGCGTAAGAAGTCTTTCATTTTTTAGGTCATTTTTAACCATATCCTTTGCAATTCCAAGATCTATAAATTTTATATTAAACGAATGGTCGATCATAAAATTATTGGGTTTTATATACTTATAAATAAAACCTCTTTGATGTAGAAATAATACAACCTTTGTAATTTGTATAAAAATTTTCTTGGCAGTACTGTTATCAAATACGCCTTTTTTGCGTATGTAATTTTCTAAATTTAAGCAATCGATATATTCTAAAACCAGATAAAATTCATTTCCTTTTTCAAATTGATCATATATTTTTACGATATTTGGATGTTTTAACGATTTTAGAATTTCAGCTTCTTGTTTGAAATATGTATGATAGTTAATTTGAATTTCCCTTAATTTTGGCAGAAGGCTTTTTTTATAACTATACTTATTCCGTCATCTTTTCTTCTATATGATGATAAAACTAAAAAATTTGTCTCAGATATAATTTTAATAAAACTATAATTTTTTAACATAATTTTTAATAAATTTTTATTACAATTGAAATAAATAAATTATTTTTTAAAATTATTTTAATTATTTGAGACTATATATTGTAAAAATGTATTAACTTAGCCCCTATTAGAAAAACTATATATTCTTAAATAATTAATGTTTTTAAAAAACTTAAAAAATAAAACTTTTTTTTAATAATGTTTCTATTTTTTTGAAAATTCGAATTGAGTTTTCATAAATTTCTTTCGCCTAATTTATGTCCTAAATTTCAATTAAAACATAAATTAATTTATCATAACTATCTAAATTTTCAAATATCCTCCTTTGATTTCTTTTTCTAATCCCTTCAATCTATCTGTCCATTGAATTATTTGCCTTTATCTTCTCTGTATACTCTAATCAAATTCAAGATATTTCAATGTTAACATAAAACTATTTTGTAGCGATTAAACAAATAAAATCCTTCTCTTCACCCGCTAACTTTTGAATTCTTTTAGTTTTCTAAAGGATTCTTATTTTGTTTTGATGAATAAACATGTTTAAGATTTTTCGAATCTCTTTCTATTCTCAATTAACGTTCTGTTTACTACATCTCTTTGCTTTTTCTTTTGAAATTTTTTATCAAATTTCCAATGTCAAATGACATGTCTTCTATTGCAAAGTCCCTTAAGTTAGCTGCTAAGGGATTGGATTGTTTCTTTCTTTCTCCGCTTGTTTTTGTTTTATTTTTTTTCTTTCCTACAGAGGAGGAATTTATTTTTTACCAATTTAAGTTTCAACAAAATCTTTTAAAGTAATTATTAAAATAAAATCTAAAAAGAAAAGGCCGTCATTAAGACGACCTAAGAATAAAATTTTACGAAAATTAATATTAAATTTAACTAAAAGCAAATTTATAATTCTTTTATCGCATTGGTCAATTTTATAATCGCATCTTTTGCGTCGCCGAAATACATTAATGCGTTTGGATAACCAAACAATTCGTTGTCAATTCCCGCATATCCGACATTTAAAGAGCGTTTATTTATAATCACAGTCCGAGCGTAATCTACGTTAAGTATAGGCATACCGTAAATAGGGCTTTTTCTGTCTTTTCTTGCGGCGGGATTTACAACATCGTTAGCTCCCACTACAAGAACAACGTCGGTATTTCTAAAATCGTTATTTATATCCTCCATAGCGAAAAGCTTGTCATAAGGAATATTTGCTTCAGCTAAAAGCACGTTCATATGACCCGGCATTCTTCCCGCCACAGGATGAATAGCAAAACGAACATTTTTGCCGCGCTCTTCCAAAGCCAAATATAAATCGCGAACCGCGTGTTGAGCTTGAGCGACAGCCATACCATAACCTGGAACAATAATTACGCTTTGAGCGGAGTCAAAAATCATCGCGGCTTCTTCGGAGTCTACGGATTTAACCGTTATTTTCTTCTGATCGTCGGCAGCTATCGACAAACCAGCAGTTTCAATTCCTCCCAAAACTACATTCATTAGAGAACGATTCATTGCTTTACACATTATATTTGTCAATATAATTCCTGAAGCGCCGACTAAAGCTCCGGCTATAATCAACATATTATTATTTATTACAAATCCAGTCGCGCTTGCCGCTAATCCGCTATAAGAATTAAGCAACGATATTGCCACTGGCATATCGGCTCCGCCAATCGGCAAAGTAAGCAAAAAGCCTAGAATTAAAGACAAAGCAAAGACAAGAAAAAGTTGGTCGACTAAATTTCTGAAAAAACAGAAATAAAGTCCAAAACCTAAAATCAATAAAATTAAAACTACGTTTATAGTATTATGAAAAGGAAACTTTACAACTCTTCCTGTAATAATCCCTTGCAACTTGCCAAAAGCGACAAAAGAGCCGCTGAAAGTTACGGAACCAATTAAAAGCGAAAGAAAAATTGATATCGATAGATTATATGGCATAAGTTGTCCGTAGGCTTCTAATCTAACGACATCATATTTAAAATACTCTGCCAACGCAACCAACGCAGAAGCGATTCCGCCAAAGCCATTTAAGGCTCCCACCATTTGCGGCATTCCAGTCATTGGAGCTTTTAAAGCCATTAAAGCTCCTAATGCTGAACCTATAATAATTCCAATTATTATCGTTTCATAAGAAAGTATATTTTGATCAAAAAGAGTAACAATAATCGCCAGAAGCATTCCAATCGCCGAAAGCAAATTCCCCTTTCTGGCGGTTTTTACGGAGCTTAAGTATTTAATTCCGAAAATAAATAAAATTGAAGCGGCTAAATAAGAAATCCAAATTATATCTTGCAAAAATGAGCTTTTCATACTTTTGTTTCCTTATCCTTTTTGAACATTTTTAGCATTCTATCTGTTACAAGATAACCGCCAACGACATTAATTGTCGCAAAAACTAAAGCGATTGTCCCCAAAATTTTTGCAAAAAGAAAATCTCCAGAACCGGAGCTTATAATCGCTCCAACTATCGTAATTCCTGAAATTGCGTTTGAGCCCGACATCAATGGCGTATGCAAAGTCGGCGGAACTTTTGTAATTAATTCAAAACCGACAAATATTGCGAGAACAAAAACATATATCAACAATAAAAAAAGGCTATGTTCCATAATAGCTGCCTCAATTATTTAACAAATTTATAATTTTTTCATTGGAAACTTTTCCTTGAAAACTGACTAAAGCCGAAGATAAAATTTGATCTTCAAGATTAAGTTTCAAATTGTTTTCCTTATCCAATATATAATCTATAAGGGCTTGCAAATTTCGAGCGTACAATTCGCTTGCATGATAAGGAACAAGAGACGGCAAATTTTTTTCGCCAATAATAATAACTCCATATTTTTCGACAGTTTTTCCAGGTTCGCTAATTTCGCAGTTGCCGCCAAATTCTACCGCCATGTCTAAAATAACAGATCCTCGCTTCATATTTTTTACCATTTCTTCAGTCACTAAAATAGGAGCTTTTTTGCCGGGAACTAACGCGGTCGTTATAACAACATCGGCTTCCGTAATTTTTTTAAACAACAAGTGTTTTTGTTTTTCCAAAAATTCTTTGCTTGCTTCTTTCGCATAACCGCCTTCATCTTGCATCGTTTGATCAGTTTCAACTTCGATGAATTTAGCTCCTAAACTTTCGACTTCTTGTTTTGCTTGCGGTCTTACGTCGCTTGCTTCGACTATAGCTCCTAATCGTTTAGCGGTTCCAATCGCTTGCAATCCCGCCACGCCAGCGCCAAGCGCTACAACCTTAGCCGGAGTTACAGTTCCGGCAGCCGTCATCATCAACGGAAACATTTTGCCTAACGCGTTTGCGCATAACATGACGGCTTTATAACCAGCCACAGAACTTTGCGAGCTTAAAGCGTCCATACGTTGAGCGATTGTTATACGCGGAATCATATCCATCGCGATAACGTTAATATTATTTTCGGCGGCTAATTTTACGAGCGATGGATTATTTAAAGCATAAATAAAACTTACAAGCAGCGCGTTTTTTTTCATCATTTCTAATTCGTTTTTGTTCGCTTCGCTCCATATTATCGGCTTTTGTACTTTCAAAATAATATCGCTTTCTGAATAAATTTCATTTTTTGATTCGACGATTTTAGCTCCAACTTTTTCGTAATCTTCGTCTCTAAATCCAGCTTTTAAGCCTGCATTTTTTTCTATTCTTACTTCTAACCCCCGTTTAATATATTTTGCCGCCGTTTCTGGAGTAATTGCGACTCGATTCTCTCCTTCTAAAATTTCACTTGGAACTCCAATGATCACAAACGCCCTCCTTTTTATTTATTATTTGTAATTTTATATTCTCTATTTTGAACTTAAAATCAGAAATATTTATTTATAAATATAATGAAAAAAATATTATTTTGTTTTATTTGCAGCTTTGCCATATTTAACTCATATTCCCAGAATCTATTTATTAAAGGAAAAGTTCTAAACGCAATCGATTCTTCCGCTCTACCTTTTGTAAATATTTATTTAAAAAATAAAAATATTGGAACTTCGAGCGACAATTACGGCAATTTCATATTAAAAAATTTCGCATTAAATGATACGATAGTTTTTTCAATGATTGGCTTTAAAATGAAAAAATTTTTAGCGGCAGATTTATACATTAAAAAAAATTTAATCGTATTTTTACAACCGACGGAATTTCAACTTCAGGAAATTAAAATTACCGGAGAAAATCCGGCTATAACTTTAATAAAGGATTGTCTTAAAAACAAACAACTTCAAAACGATAAAATTAAAACTTTAAAATACTCCGTTTACTCTAAACTTACTATTTCAGCTGACACTATAACAGCAGGCAGAAAATCGAAATATAGCGACACGGTAATTGTCGCTATTTTGGAGACCTTTTCAAAAGCGTATTATAAAAGACCTGATTTAAATTCTTTCGATATAATCAAAAGAACTCAAAGCGCAAATCTTTCTCCACAATCAAATTTTTTAGCTTTTGGTTTAAACTTAAACCTTTACGACGACGTTATAAATTTGCTTGGCGAAAAAATTTTTACTCCATTTCACCCTGCTTCCATTGATTTTTATAACTTTAAAATCGCATCTACTTATTATGACGACGAAACTTTAATTATAAAATTAAAAATTGAACCAAAAAGCTCTTTTAGAAAATTGCTTGAAGGCTACATTTACTTCGACGCTCGAACCGCCCTTCCTTTGCTTGTCGAACTTAAACCTAATTTAGCCGTTAGACTCCCTTTCTCAAGCGAATTGCATTTAAAACAATCTTTTTTACATTTTGAAGACAGATTAGTTTTCCCCAACAAATTAGAACTTAACGCTTATCTAAAATTTTCTCCTTTGTGGCTCTACGACGGAAACGCAAAATTGTCTATAAGTTACTACGCATCGGATTATGAAATTAATCCTTCTTTAGATGAAAATATTTTTTACAGAAAAAGAACCGAAGTCGCTCTCAACGCAAATATAGACGATTATAAAAATATGGAAAACTATAGACCAATTCCGCTATCATCAATCGAAGAAAATTCTTATAACGAAATAAAACAAGCTAAAGAAAATCCCGATTCTCTTTTAAGCGTCAACATTTTTGACAAATATATCGGCGGCGTCGCAAGACAAATCGCTAAATTAGACCAGCCTCCTTTCACTGGAATAGAAGATTTTGTAAGACACAATCGCATTCAATCATTTTATTTAGGCTTTGGTTATACTTTTGAAACTTCAAAGTATTTTTCATTAAAAACAAAATACGGTTATTCAATAGCTGATAAAAAAATTTCTTATGAAATATCTCCAAAGATTAATTTAGACTCGAACGCTTTAAGTTTTTTTGACTTTTCATATTACGACCAATTAAAACGAATTGATAACCCATATATTGTAACTGATAGAAGCAATTCGATTTTTTCTTTTATGTTTAAAAATGATTACGGCGATTATTATTATGCGAAAGGATATGAAATTGGAGTCGGTATGGAAAGCGGACAATTGAGATTTATTAGAAGAAATAATTTTCAAAGACCAAATAAGACGAGATTATTTTATAGGAATGAAAAGCAAACAACCGCTAAAATTAACGCCGCTTATTCTCTCTTCGGAAAAAATAAAACTTACAGAGATAATCCCGCGATAAACGACGGCAATATGAAATCAATCGGCGCTCAAATTTTTTATAAATTTTCTCCTCTTAGAAAATTGTACGACGACGGTTTCGGATTAACGATAGAATATTCTTCGCCAAAATATTTAAAAAGCGATTTTTTATTCTCTCGCATAGAGTTTTTTGCAAGAACAAAAATAAACACTTTTTATTTTTGGACGTTAAATCTTGCCGCAAGCGCTGGAATAATAACTGGGAAACCGCCAATTCAAAAAATATTTTCCCTTGAAAGTTCGCAAAACAACATCGCTCAAGCTGGAACGTTTAGAACTTTATTAATCAAAGAATTTTACGGCGATAGATATTTTGCTTTCAATTTCGAACATAATTTTGGCGAAGTAATTCCCGGAGTTCTTAGAATTCCAAATATAGCCGAATTTGGATTGGAACTTATCTCTGTTTCTAACGTAGGATGGACTAAATTTAACGACAAAAATTTAAATCAAATTTTCCAAAGCGTTGATAAAACAAAAGACAAACTTTTTTGGGAGGTCGGTTTTGGTATAAATAGAATTCTTATTTTTTTCAGGGTGGATTTCACTTTTAGAATTTTAAATAGAACAAATAATTTGTTTGTTTTCACAATCAGTTCCGCTACTTTTTAAATTTAGATCGACGTTAAAATTTTTTTAATTAAAAAAAAATCTTAAAAATATTGTCATTATTATTATATTTTTAAGTTTAATTCTAAATAATAGGAAAAAAAATGAGAAAATGGACTGTTGAAGATTCAGCCGAATTATACAATATAAAAGGCTGGGGAATTAATTTTTTCTCAATCAACAAAAAAGGAAACGTAGTCGTAACCCCAAAACCAGACGGTCCGGAAATAGATTTAAAAGAATTGATAGAAGAATTAAAAGCTCGCGACGTAAGCACGCCGTTGCTTTTAAGATTTACCGACATACTCGACAGCAGAATTCAAGCGATGGCTAAAAGTTTTAAAAATGCGGCTGAAGAATACAATTACAACGCTGAAAATTTTATTATTTATCCTATCAAAGTAAATCAGATGCGACCTGTCGTCGAAGAAATTATAAATCATGGGAAAAGATACAACATTGGATTAGAAGCGGGCAGCAAACCAGAATTGCATGCAGTTATAGCCATGCAAACCGATAGAAAATCATTAATTATATGCAATGGCTATAAAGACGAAGCTTATATAGAACTCGCTTTGCTTGCCCAAAAAATGGGAAGACGAATTTTTTTGGTAGCTGAAAAACTTAACGAACTAAAGTTAATCCTCAAAGTCACAAAAAGGTTAAAAATTAGACCAAATCTCGGAATTAGAATAAAACTGGCAAGCTCTGGAAGCGGCAAATGGGAAGAATCAGGCGGCGACGTGAGCAAATTCGGATTAAATTCAAGCGAGCTGCTCGAAGCATTAAATTTGCTTGAAAACGCTAAATTTTCTGAATCATTAAAACTTATTCACTTTCATATCGGCAGTCAAATCAACAATATAAGAAAAATTAAAATCGCTCTAAAAGAAGCTTCGCAATTTTATGTTAATCTTCGCAAAATAGGATTCCAAATAGACTACGTCGATATAGGCGGCGGCTTAGGAGTAGATTACGACGGCACTCGTTCTTCTTACAGCGAATCAAGCATAAATTATTCAATTCAAGAATATATTAACGACGCAATTTCCACTTTCGTCGATATAAGCAACGCAAACGGATTTCCTCATCCGAACATTATAACCGAATCTGGCAGATCGCTTACGGCTCATCATTCCGTTTTAGTTTTTCAGGTTCTTGATTATTCCACTCCGCCTCAATGGGGACCTAACGATAAAATTACAAACGAAGATCATGAATTAGTTATTGAAATGTATAACTTATTCAATAATTTTTCTCAGCCAAGAATGCTTGAAATTTGGCACGACGCTCAACAAATAAGAGAAGAAGCTTTAGATAGATTTAGTCTTGGACTTTTGGATTTAAAGACGCGCGCAAAAATTGAAAAACTTTTTTGGTCTTTGGCTCGCGACGTAAGAAATTTAGCCGCAAAATTGAAGCATCCCCCAGAAGAGCTTAATTATTTAAACAAGCTTCTCGCCGACAAATATTATTGCAATTTTTCGTTGTTTCAATCTTTGCCTGATTCTTGGGCTATAGATCAAATATTCCCAATAATGCCAATTCAAAAACTTCATATCAAACCTGACAAATATGCTTCATTGCAAGATATAACTTGCGATTCAGACGGAAAAATTGAAAATTTTATTCCTTATAAAAATAACGCTAACTATTTGCCTGTCCATTCAATCGATCCTACTAAAGATGATTATTACATTGGCGTTTTTCTTGTCGGCGCTTATCAAGAAATTTTAGGCGATTTGCATAACTTGTTTGGCGATACAAATGTCGCGCATATTTCAGTAACGGATGAAGGCTATAGCATCGATCAAATTATCGACGGAGAAGCTGTAGCCGACGTGCTTAATTATGTTCAATATGATTCTAAAAGACTTGTCAGAAACGTCGAAACCTGGGTTGCCGCATCGGTAAAAGCGGGAAAAATTTCAGCTCAAGAAGGAAAAGAATTTCTCGCCAATTATCGTTCGGGTTTATACGGATATACTTACCTTGAATGGTAAATTCGTTTTTTTGATTTAACTATCATATCGAATTAAAAAGCTCTCTTTTTATTGAGAGCTTTTTACATTTTAATTATTTTTGAATAAATGAATGGATAACTTTACTATTATAAATATTACAAGCAAACTGTAATTTTTATTTGACAAGTTTTAAAAAAAATTCTTTCGCTTCTTTCTTTATCTCTTTGCCTTTGTCTTTTCCATACCATAAATGAATTTTTTCAATCAACTCTTCCTTAGACATATTTTGCAATTTTAATTCTTGAACATAATTCATTAATGCTTTAGGTCGCGGTCCCCACTTAGCTAATTCTTTCATATTTTGATCAAAAGCGATTATTATCGGAATGCTTCTTGTTCCGTTTGTCAAATATTTATCCATTATATCTAAATTTTCATCGCGATATAAAATTTTTATTTCTATATTTTTATTTTTTTCGGCGTACAAATAAAAATATGGAAAACTTTGAGCCGAATCTCCGCACCAATCTTCTGTGATTACAGCTAAATATGTTTTATCTTTTATTTGCGATATAATATCGTCAATCTCGCTTTCGCTTTTTTCGTATTTTAAAATTCTTTCTATTCTTTGAAGATTAAGTTTTAAATAATTTAATGTTTTTTCGTCAATATTCAATATGTTTGAGTTTTCAATCTTAAATTTCAATTTGTTTAAAAATTCCTCGAATGAAACTGCCTTTTCAAATGTAATTTCTCCCATAAATTATTCCTTATTTTTTTCTTATATTTGAGTTTAAATTTTGTTTAATAAAATCAATATGAGATCTATGAAAAACAAACTATTAATTTTACTAACATTTCTATTTTCAAATATCGTAGTTTTGTCTCAAGAATTAAAAATTGTCCTGCCTGAAAACGACAGCGTAAAAACCGTCTTAAGCGCTTATCGAATAGCCGGATCAGTTCCTCAACGCTTTCGCGTATATAACAACGGAAAAGAGCTTAAAGTTTACCAAACTGGAGCTTTTGTCGATTATCTTAAACTTGAATACGGAATAAATAAATTTAAGTTAATCGCTATTTCTCCAACAAACGACACTATTATTAGAACTTTGACTTTCTTTAGAGAAGAGCCTAAAAGCTATTATTTAAAAGATACAATTGCGATAATCAAAGAATCAATACAGCCTAAAAACGACTTGTGGCTTTCCGCTGGAGACATTCTCGAAATAAGCTTCATCGCCTCTCCAAACCTTATCGCTTTTGTAGAAAATATCAAAATGAGCGAAACATTAATCGCTAATGAAAAAAATTATTATTCAATTTATCGAGCGAATATTTTCATCAATCATCAATCCTCGGAAATTTTTAATTTAAAAATATTTAACGATAAAAACGAACCTTTGTATCAATATCAATTCAATAACATAAAAATAATTTCATCGCCTCAGCCAATACTTGGCGAAATCTTAAAAGATAACGCATATTTCAATACAAGCATTGGCGGCGATAGATTAGGCGGCGAAAAATTTCACTTTACTGAAAAAGGCATTAGATTTTTAATCGACGGAAAAAAAGGAGCTTTTTATAGAGCTAAACTTTCGTCTTCTTTGAGCGTTTGGATCGACACAGGGTTTGTAAAATTGCTCGAGAAAAATTCTAAACTTCCATATTCTATTATGGGAAATTTTTCTTTTTATTCTGATAATGATTACGATTTTATTTCGATCGCCGCCAATTCTAAAGTTCCTTACTGGAGCTATTACGATTTAGAAAACAATAAGCTAATAGTCGATTTGTTTTATCTACAGTCGAACAGCAACTGGCAGGTTGACAGATATTCAAGCAGAATGATAGACTTTATTCAAACTTATCAGATAGAAACAAACGTTGTAAGATTTGAAATCGCCTTTAAAGAAAAACAACTTTGGGGTTATACAATTTCATATTCTGGAAACGCATTGCAAATCAAAATTAAACATCCGCCAAAAAAATATAGATTCAAAGATTTGCGAATTGCCGTCGACGCCGGACATGGAGCAGATAATTTAGGAGCGTTAGGTTCGACAGGAGCATATGAGAAAGATATAAATTTAAGCATTGCTAAATACTTAAGCGAAATGCTTCGCAAAAAAGGAGCGCAAGTTTTAGAACTTCGTCCAAACGATTCTCTATATATATTAAATTCCGCAAGAGTCGAAGAGGCTAAAAAATTTGACTCGCATATTGTAATTTCTATACATTGCAATTCTATTGCCGAGTCAAGCGATCCTCTTCAAAATAAAGGAACTTCGTGTTATTTTAAACACTATTTTTGCAGAGATTTAGCTAAAAAAATCTACGATAGAAATTTAAAATTAGGTCTCGATAAATTCGGTTTGGTTGGAAATTTTAATTTTGCTCTAAATGCTCCGACGGACTTTATATCGGTTTTAGTCGAAACGGCATTTATGTCAAATCCCGAAGATGAAGCTTTATTGCTAAATCCAAAATTCCAGAAAAAAATCGCGGAAGCAATTGTCGACGGAATCGACGATTTCTTAAGCGAGCTTGATTAGAATATTTTATGATCAACTTAATCAAAAAAATATTCTGCGTTCTCATCAATATATTAGCGACCCGATAAGTTCGCAGAATTTTTTAAATTTTTCTATAGTCGTTTATTTAATAAATTAAAATATTTGAAACTTTTAGATTAATTAATTAATCCAAGTTTTTCATTTTTAGCCATCGATTCTTTAGCGATTGTTTCTTTAAATTCAATTATTTTTTTTAGCAAATTTTCGTCGCTTGTCCCTAAAATTTGAACCGCTAAAATAGCTGCGTTTTTCGCTCCTCCAATAGC
>Ga0308397_1001242_pt1 | contig 15143 bp, 12 predicted proteins | sample Hotspr20SampleT8_FD_202356 | JGI IMG/M metagenome (GOLD analysis project Ga0308397, IMG submission 202356) | Hot spring phototrophic mat microbial communities from Mushroom Spring, Yellowstone National Park, Wyoming, United States - 20051001_T8 ...
TTGAGTGTGAGGCAATAATACTATTAATCCTCTGGGGCAAACTTGTGTACATAAACCACAGCCTTTACACTTTGTTGGATCAATCTTTATAAGCATTTCTGCTGTCATTGATATTGCATCAAATGGGCATGCTCTATAACATGAACCAAGCCCAAGACACCCATGTTCACATACCTTATGACCACCAAACATTGTATCTGCCTGCCAGCACTCAAGTATTCCATGATATTCAAACTTTAGGTTAGCCTTTAGACTTGAACCTTGACACTTTAGGAAAGCAATTTTTTTTGTTAAGTTCTCTACTTCTACTCCAATTATGTTTGCTATGTTTTTTACCGAGTCTTCATCTGCTACTGTACAAAGGTTTACAGATGCTTTTCCCTTTACTATTGCTGAAGCATATGCTGCACAGCCTGGATATCCACAAGCTCCACAATTTGCACCAGGAAGTATTGATTGTATTGATAGTGTTGTTTCATCAACAGGAACAGCGAGTTTTTTATGAGCAAGAGTCAATATATATGTAAACAATATACCTAATAAAAATAGTGTCAATGTTGCATATATTATTGTGTACTGATCCATGTTTTAAACCTTTTATTTTGTTATTTTTACAATGTTAGAAAATCCCAAAAATGCTAACGCCATAAGTGATGCCACTATAAATGCAATAGGCACACCTCTAAAAGACCTTGACACATTTCCAAACTCAAGTTTTTCTCTTATTCCAGCCATTAGAATTATAGCAAGAGTAAAGCCTAACCCTGAGGCAAAGTCAAATACAATTGTTTCAAGCAGGTTAAATTTGTATAGTATATTAAGCTGGGCTGAGCCAAGGACTGCACAATTTGTGGTTATAAGTGGTAAAAATATTCCAAGAGAATTGTATAAAGATGGAAGATATTTCTGTAATATCATTTCGAGTAGTTGTACTGTTGAGGCTATTGTTAATATGAATACTATTGTATCAAGGAACTCTATATTTAATGGAGCTAAAATGTAATGGAACTCAATATATGATATTGCCCCTGCTATTGTGATTACGAAGGTTACTGCTATTCCCATTCCGAAAGAGGCTGATAGCCTTTTTGAAACGCCGATAAATGGGCAAAGACCTAAGAATCTTGAGAGTATAAAGTTGTTTACAAATATTGCTGCAATAGATATATATAAATAATTCATTATACTATCCTCACGTAACCAATTTAAAATTAAAATTTAATTATTAAAAATTTTAAAATTAAAATTTTTTATTTTTTATTATATAAAAAGGTTAATATTAGAGTTTTCAGCTTTTTCCAGATATGTTGCAACACCCCCTATTTTAACTCCATCTATGAGCTCTTCTTTTTTTATTCCCATTACATCCATTGACATTTGACATGCTATAAACTCTATATTGTTTTCTTGAGCCTTTTTTATCATTTCTTCAATAAGATCAATATTCTTTTTTCTCATTCTCTTTTTCATTAAAGCCCTACCTAAACCCATAAAGTCCATTTTAGACAGTTTAAGACCTTTTACTTTTGGCATCATAATTGAAAACATTTTTTCTATAAGTGTTTTTTTAGTCTTTACCCTTTCTTTTTTTCTTAAGACATTTAAGCCCCAAAATGTAAAAAACATAGTCACCTTTGACCCTGTTGATGCAGCACCTAATGCTATGACAAATGAAGCAAGTACTCTGTCTAATTCATTTGAAAATACTATTATTGTTTTACCTTTTCCTGTTGAAAGTCTTGCGTCTTTAGTCTCTATCCCTTTTTGACCTTTTAGTATTTTTGCCTCATATACTCCCTTTGAATAATCTTGACTTAATAGTTTATTTCCTGTTATTGAACACCATGCCTCTATGTCTTTAACAAATCCGGGGTCTGTTGCTTTTATCTTCAATACTGTTCCATCTTGCAATTTTTCTATTTCTGTCTTGATTTTCAATATTGGCCCAGGACATTGGAGGCCACAAGCATCTATTTCAACTTCAGTTACTGATGGCATTTTTGTATATATTTGATTATCAATTCCAATATAGTTTTTATCGAATATGTCTTCATTTGACTGTTTTGCAATCACTGTTTCATATGTCTTATATCCTCCGGATAAATTATATATTTTATCAAATCCATTTTGTTTTAATATTCTACAGGCTATGTAGCTTCTTAGTCCAGTTCCGCAGTATACAATTATTGTTTGGTCTTTTGGTATTTGATTTATTCTTTCTCTTAATTCATCTAATGGTATGTTTATAGATCCTTCTATATTTCCTAGTTTATATTCTTCTTCAGTCCTGACATCTATTATTAAAGTATCTTTATTTCTGTTTATTATTTCTCTATATGATACTGTACTAACCTTGTTTTCTATAATATTTTCAGCAACAAAACCTGCTATGTTTACCGGGTCTTTAGCTGATGAGTATGGAGGTGCATAGGAGTGTTCTATTTCCTGAAGGTCATATATAGTTCCATTGTTTTTTATTACTGTTGCGAACAAGTCAATTCTTTTGTCAACGCCTTCATATCCTACTATTTGTGCACCGAATATCTTACCTTCCTTTGAAAATACAGTCTTTATTGTCATTGGGAGTGCACCAGGATAGTAACCTGCGTGTGAGGATACATGTATAATATTTGTTAAATATTCTATGTTTTCATTTTTCAAAGCTTTTTCAGATAAACCTGTTGAAGCAACAGTAAGGTCAAATACCTTTGCTATTGCAGTTGATATAGAGCCTTTGTATTCTCTTTTATTGCCAAATACTATATTATCTGCTGCTATTCTTCCTTGTTTATTTGCAGGTCCTGCAAGGTATGTTATTGTTGGTTTTTTTGTTATTGGATGTGGGAACTCTATAGCATCTCCGATTGCATATATATTTGGGTCAGATGTCTGAAGATATTTATTTACTACTATTCCATGTTTACCTATTTCTATTCCAGCTTTCTGGGCTAGTGTTGTTTCAGGTCTTACACCTATTGATAATATTATAATATCTGATTTTATTTGTCTTCTACTTTCAAGATGTAATATATTTGTATTTTCTTCTCGCCTTATAGACATTACTTTATCTTTTAGGTAAAACTCAATCCCTTTTGTTTTTAAGTGTTGATGTACAAGTGAAGCCATCTCATAATCTAATGGTGTCATAACCTGCTCAGCCATTTCTACTATTGTTACAAATATTCCAAGATTATGGAGATTTTCAGCCATTTCAAGACCTATAAAGCCAGCACCTATTACTGCTGCTTTTTTAACATTATTCTTTTGTATGAATTCTTTTATTCTGTCAGTATCATTAACATTTCTTAGTGTAAATATACCAAGATTGTTTATTCCTTCTATATTTGGAATAAATGGTTTTGCACCTGGTGAAAGTACAAGATAATCATATTCTTCTGTATATTCTTCATTTGTTTTTAGGTTTTTAACTTTTATTTTCTTATTATTTCTATCAATATCTATAACTTCATTATTTACTCTTACATCTATGTTAAACCTTTTTGAAAAACCTTCAGGTGTTTGAACAAAAAGGTTATTCCTGTCTTTTATTGTGTCCCCTATATAGTATGGTAGACCACAGTTTGCATATGAGATATATGAGTCTCTTTCAAATAGTATTATTTTAGCATTTTCATCATTTCTCCTTAGCCTTGCAGCACATGTTGCACCACCTGCCACGCCACCAACAATACATATCTTTTTCACTCTTACCTCCATTCTATATTTTTATATATACAAATATAAAAATGTATTAATTATTTGTCAATTTAATTTAAGATTTTTATAAAAAATTAAAATAGATTATTATTTAAATCAATTCATCTTAGGAGAAGTTATGATGTTATTGGTTAAAAAACTTAAATTGAAATATTAAAGATAGTCTTAAGATATTTTAACAGTAGTGTTTATGACCTTATATTAAAAAACAGTTTTAACTGAAATAGCTTAACTAATCACTTAATTATGTTTATTTATAAGGTATAAATATAAAAAATTTGATTATTTTGTTATAAAAAATGACAAAAAACTAAAAAGATACAAATAATCAATATATAAATAGGCTTTTTTAAAGCGGGGACGACGGGACTTGAACCCGCGGCCTCTTGCGTGACAGGCAAGCGTTCTAACCGTGCTGAACCACGCCCCCACAATGGGCCTGGATGGACTTGAACCATCGACCTCACCCTTATCAGGGGTGTGCTCTAACCACCTGAGCTACAAGCCCTGTAGCCATGATTTTATTCAACGAAGTTAAATTTATAAAACTTATTTTTAAAAATCAAAATTTAATTTTAAAATTTTATTTGTAAAATTTTTTAGAATTATATTTTTACATTTTAACTTTGAATTATTTTTTTTTTGACGAAATTTAAATTAGCATAATCAGAGGTTAAATATGAGGATAATTTTATATATTATTTTGACTTTTATCTTATCTGTTTTATCATTTTCTGAGACTTATAAAGTTTTTTTAATTGTTCCTATGACTGGGGAAGACAGTAATATTGGTACTGATATAAAAGATGGGCTTAATGCTTTTTTAAAATACATAGAGAGTGTTAATGGCTTTAGTTCATATGAAATAATTTTTAAAATAATTGACAATGGATCGTTTGACCTTAAAGACTCTTTTGTCTCTTACCTTCTTAAAAACTCTAATGAGCCATTGATTTTAACTGGTGGCATTTATGATAAAGAGGTTAATTATCTTGTTGACTTTTGTGAAAAAGAAAAAATACCATATATATTTCCTATTAAGATTAATTTTAAGAATCAGATTAATAAGTACTTTTTTCCTGTTATCCCAAGTTATTATTCAGGTTTGGTTTTTCTAAAAAACTATTTCAAGCAAAACAATATGAGTTTCAAGGTTATTTATGATGAGCAGACAAAAGAAAATGCTTTTATGATTTTTGAACCTGAGACCCTTGTTGACTATAATTCTCAGAATATTAACCTAAATGAAAATACATTACTATATCTTTCTTCTATTGATAGAATTATTTCTTTTTTAGAAAAGTTTAATGGTAAAACAACTTTTTTCTTTAATCATTCAGATATTGTTATTTTAGATAATACTGAAAAAAAAGAGTTATTTAACAATTCTTTCTTTATAAGTTGGATTAAAACTGATTCTGACCCTGCTGTATCTTTTTTTATTGAAGAGTTTGAAAAGATTTATAATAGAAAACCAAACACGTATAATCTCATAGGTTGGAGTATAGGTGATATTGTGTATGAGGTTATAAAGAGGAGTTATGAAAAGAATGGAGTAAATAGAGATAATATAGTTTCTGAGCTTGAGAAGTTTTCTGAGAGTGATGGTTATGAATCAACTCTTTTTAAGATTCATTATTCTGAGTTTGCAGGTTATATTTCAAGGATTGGTGTATCAGGTTTTTATTTTCTTAATTTTATTGATAATCAATTTAAAAAGACATCAGACTTTTATAGGTTTTATGAGATTTTAAATAAGGTTAGAACTTCTGAAAAAGATGATAAGGCTCAAAATTAGATTTAGTTTTGTTATATCTTTCTGAGTCTAAAAAATGGCTATTGTTGAAATTGAATTTTTAAGATAATCATATTGATTAATGTTAAATTTATTTTTGTTAAATTATTTGTTTTTCTTAAATTTTTTATATATTTTATAACTATCAAAATAATCAAAATAAAGGAGATTATTATGGAATTAAAAAGTAAAGTTGCAGTTATTACTGGTGGTGCCAGTGGTATAGGAGAGGCTGTTGCAAAGTCTCTTGCAAAAGATGGTGTAAAAGTAGTTATTGGTGATATGAATCAAGAAGCTATTAACAGGGTTGTAAAAGAGATAAATGATGCAAATGGCCAAGCTGAAGGTGTTGTTTGTAATGTAACCAATGAGGCTGATGTTGCAAAACTTATGGACACTGCTATCAGTAAGTTTGGTTCTTTAAACATTGTTGTTCCTTCTGCTGGTATAATAAAAGATGGTCTTATGATAAATACTGACAAGGAAACTGGAAAAGTTAAAAAAGTTATGTCAACAGAGGATTTTATGGCAGTAATAAATGTTAATCTTCTTGGAACTTTCTTAACTCTAAGAGAAGCTGCTAAAAGAATGGTTGATAATAAATATGAAGGTATTCTGTTTACTATAGCTTCTATAAACAAAGAGGGACAAGTTGGACAGATTAACTATTCATCAACAAAGGTTGCAGTTGCATTATGGCCAAAAATACTTGTTGGTGAGTTCCATATGAGGGGAATAAATAACATAAGAGTTGTTGGTATTGCTCCAGGATATGTTGGAACTCCAATGGTTAGAGGTATGAATCAAGATGCATTAAAAGCTATATTAGCTGATGTTCATATAGGTAGATTAATTGAGCCTGAAGAAATAGGTGACTTAATAAAATATGTTGTTACAAATGATGCTATAGATGCAACTACAATAGAAATAACAGCTGGTGTTTGTTACAATAAGTCAAGAGCAAAATAACTTTTTACTCTGCCCCCTTTCGTGGGGGGTATATCTATCTATATTAGGTATCTATTATCTATCTTAAGTCTCAACAAAATCCTTAGATTAGACCTCAGTTCTTAGACATAATCACAATAATTATTTGATATAAATTAGTTTACCACCTATAGAAAATACCTATGTTTTTATCTTGATCAACACCTACTCCAACATCATCCATTTCTAGTTCAAGGAGCTGAAAAATACCTGCAGTTATAAGTAATAATATACTTGTGTTTCTAAAGACCTGTTGTGTATTGTTAAAAAAATTAGCCCTGTTTATTATCTCTGATAGTCTATACTTATTCCACTGGTCAACAGGCATTGAGAGTATAATATTTGCCTTATTGTTGTAATAGTCAGACCTCTCGTTTGTATATAGGAATGCTGCAAATACTGGGAAAAATGAATAAAAACTAAGATTCTTTATTGTATTAAATGTTTTTTTTGTCTTGTTTATCTCTTGCTCTTGCAACTTTTTAAGTTTTAACACTATTTTTTCATTGTTTTCATCCATTAAGTTCATTTTATAGTTGTAGTGTTCAAAACCTTCTAGTGACAACCTTACGTGATATGTTTTATCTTTAATTACCTTTATTTTTTGTGGTGTAAGGCCAACAAAATAGTCGTCAATAAATATTGCAGCACTTTTTGGTATTGAATCTATTTCAACCTCTATCTCCTTTTGTTTCTCCATTTCTATTTTTATTGTAGTATCTTTAGTTATTTCTATATTTTTTATCCATGGTTTGTATCCATCTTTTGTGCTTTTTATCCTGTGCTTCCCTTCTCTAACATATATAGAGTCTGTATCCACGTACTTATCATCAATATACACTATTGAGTATTCTGGTTTTTCTATCTGAAGTAGAAAATATTTTTCTTTTGTTATCTCTTCCAATAGACTCTTTATTATTTCTAATGTTACTGGTTTTACAATGTTGATGTTTATCTCTTCTATGTTTATTTTCTCTATGTCTATATTTAATTCTTTTTCCCACTCAAATATGTTTTTTTCTGTGTAAGGGTCATATATACTAAGCCTGATATTTTTATTAGTAATACTTCCATTTAAGAAAAGACTTTCTTTTCCATATGTCTTATCTTCTTCAAACTTTTTTACATAAACATTAAAATATTTTGGAAGTTCTATTTGTTTTTCATCACTTATGCATAGTGGATAGAGGTATAATGAAAAAAAGTCATTTGAAAGTGAATAGTTTATTATTCTTCTCTTGTCTTTTGCTCTTATTTTTTCTGGTTTATAGCCTAATTTTTTAAAAAAAGTATCATTTTTTATGTTTGCAATGTCTATTGAGAATGGTATTCTGTCTATATTTTTTAAGTATGAGTAAAGGAGGTCAGGTAAGTATTCAGAAAGTATTTTCATCTCTATTTTATCGCTTGATACTTGAAACTTTGATATTATAAGAGTTTTATCTGTATTGAACTCAGGTTTTTCTATTGTTATCTGTTTTGTTTTTTTACTTAGTATAAAACAAGAGTTTAATATTAAAAAAAATGATATTGTAAAAACTATTTTTTTATTTTCCACTTCAAGAACTCTATCATAAATTCATCAAGATAACCATCCATTACTTTTTCTACATTTCCTGTCTCGTAGTTAGTCCTATGGTCTTTAACAAGTCTGTATGGTTGAAATACATAACTTCTTATCTGACTTCCCCATCCTATTTCTTTTTTTTCACCTTCCATGCTTTTTAACTCTTCATTTTTCTTTTTCTCATAATAATCGTATAGTTTAGCCTTAAGGAACATCATCGCCTTTTCTCTGTTTTTATGCTGTGACCTTTCTTGTTGACACTGGACAACTATTCCTGTCGGTATGTGTGTTATCCTTATTGCTGACTCTGTCTTGTTTACATACTGGCCACCTGCACCTGATGCTCTATATGTGTCTATCCTAAGGTCATTTGGGTTTATTTCAATTTGAATATCTTCATCTATCTCTGGTATTACGCTTACTGATGCAAAAGATGTGTGTCTTCTTGCATTTGCATCGAACGGTGATATTCTAACAAGCCTGTGTACACCTATCTCTGAGTTAAGATAACCATAAGCATACTCACCTTTTATGTATATTGTTATATTTTTTATACCAGCCTCTTCTCCATCAACCTTATCTATTATTTCTGATTCATATCCCATTCTCTCAGCCCATCTAAGATACATTCTTGTAAGCATAGCAACCCAGTCATTCGATTCTGTACCACCTGCACCAGCATTTATGGATAGGTATGCAGAGGACTTATCAAACTTTCCACTAAAGTATATTATTGTCTCTTTCTTGTTAAAGTCCTGAACAAGTTTTTCATACTCTTTCTTAAAGTCTTCGTAAAAGTCTTCAGACCCTTCTTTTATCATATACCCTATTTCTATTAAGTTTTCAAGTGACTGAATTAAGTTATTCCAGTCATTGTATTCTTTTTTAATGTTTGCAAGTTCTTTTGAGACAGAGTTTGCTCTCTCTTGGTCATTCCAAAATACAGGGTTTGACATTTCTTCTTCAAGTTTTTTTATTTTTTCTTCGTATTTATCTATTCCAAGGTTTTTAAAGTAGTCTTTTGTCTTTTCTTTTATCTCTTCAAGTTTTGTTATGTTTTCATCAATATTTATAGGCATTATTTACCTTTTCTTAATAAATTTTGTTTTGATAGATTGTTAATTAAAATTTAACATTTGTTTTTTAATATATTTTAGAATATTAAATTTTTTTAAACATTGGAGGTCTATTTTGGAGTATTTTCTGAATCCAGGAGAGCTTATCTTTTCAAAAGAACCTATAGTGATAAAAACTGTTTTGGGTTCATGTGTTGGGGTAACTCTTTTTGATAAGGTTAATAGATGGGGTGGGATGTGTCATTATTTATTGCCAATTGCACCTCCTAATATAAGAAGTACGAAGTATGGAGATATTGCTATAAAGTTTCTTATAAAAAAGTTTTTGGATGAGGGCTCAGATATAAAAAACCTTGAGGCAACAATAACAGGTGGTGCTTTTATAATTTTCTCTGCTCGAGAGATATTCTTTGTTGGTGATAGGAATGTTGAGATTGCTGAGAATATATTAAGAGATAAAAAAATATATGTAAAGTATAGGAATACTGGGGGAGAGAATGGCAGAAAAGTTATTTTTTCAACTGAGTATAATTTAATAAATGTTGAAGTTATAAAAGAAATAAGGGTTGAAGACCTTTACAGGGAGGGAAAGGTTGTTTAATGTTTTATGGGATTAGGATAAAAAAAATTTTAAAAAAAATTTTAGATTCTAACCTAAAGATATCTGTTGCTGAGTCATGCACAGGAGGTCTCTTGTCTTCTTATCTTACGAGTCTACCAGGATCTTCTAAGGTTTTTGTGGAAGGTATAGTATCCTACTGGAATGACTCAAAGATTAAAAGGCTTGGTGTTCCTGAAGAGGTTATAAAAAAACATGGGGCAGTAAGTCCAGAGGTCGCAAAGACTATGGCAGAGTCTGTTAGGCCTAAAGAGGGTGTTGGTATAGGAATAACAGGTATAGCAGGGCCTGGGGGTGGAACAAAAGAAAAGCCTGTTGGTCTTGTGTATTTTGCAGTTGCTTTTTCCGATAATACTTTTTTAAATAGGTTAATGCTTAAGGGAAACAGGACTAGTATAAGGAAAAAGACTTGTTACAATGTACTTAAGTTTTTATGTGAAAAAATCTATTGACTTTTACTTTTATTTTTGTTTTATTAAAAATAGACTAAAGAATATACATAATGGTTTTTAAGAATGATCATAGTCCAGAAAATATATTTGATTTCTTTGATTTTTCTTAATAACAAAATTAAAAAAGAGAAGGAAGATGATATATATATATATATATATATATCAAATCGTAAGTCATTCATTTTCAATAAAATTGATATATCTTATAATAATTATTATAGAACTTTTTAAAATACTATTTTATTTTAAAATAAAAAAAGGGACTAAATATGATTAAAGAGTTAAGAGAAAAACTAAATACTGCAACAGAGCTATTAAAAAACCTTGAAGATGGTGACCTTATCTCAATTGCAATAATAGAAGAGGCAATAAATGAAATAGGAAGGTGTAACGAGATATTCAACATAAAGAATATGGAAAAGCTTTCAAAGAGAGTTTTGAAACTGTTTAGGCTAAGAGAGAAGGACTCAAAAATACCTGGTATGATCCAAGAGGTTTTAAGTCTTATAATTAATCTATTTGACGAGGATGAGGATAGGAGGAGAGAAGTTCTTGAAAAGATAAACTTGTTAATACCTAGTATGAACTCAGTATTAAAGTCTTGTCTTCTCTCATCTATGAACTATAAACAAAAGAAGGATTATCCAGAAGACTATTTTAACAATATAACGACTGATACAAATATGTTAAAAGACTTTGTTGTTGAGTCACTTGAACACTTGGAGAGGGCTCAGATAGATATAGTTGACCTTGAGTATGATACTGCAAACGTTGATAAAATAGACTCAGTTTTTAGAGCATTTCACTCAATAAAGGGGTCTTCATCTTTTTTAGGACTTAGGAATATAGAAGAGGTTGCACACAGCCTTGAAGGCCTATTTTCTATGGTAAAAGATAGCAAAATAAGGGCAACAAAAGAAATAATAGATAGGATATTGGAAGGCATAGAACTATTAAAAAACCTTTTAAATATAATTACTATAAACAACTTTGATGTTGAAAAAATAAAGTTAGATTATAAAAATGTGTATATATATGACTATATTTCTGAGATAAGTTCTATAACAGGGCATAAAAAAATAGGTGAGATATTAAAAGAAGATGGCAAGATAAATGAAGAGGATATCCAAGAAATACTCATAGAGCAGATAGAGAGTAAGAAAAAGTTTGGTGAGATAGCAGTTGAAAAAGAGAAGGTTAAGGAAGAGGATGTTGAACTTGCATTTTCAAAACAACAGCATGAACTAAGGAAGTTTGTGTCAAGTTATGTCAAGGTTTCTCATGAAAAACTTAATGAACTTGTAGATAATGTTGGTGAGCTTGTTATAAACCAGTCAATGATAAAACAGAAACTGCTTAATATGATAAAGGATGTGGAGCTTGAAAGGGTTCTGAATGCACTTGAACAGATAATAAAAAACATGAAAAATATTGTTATCTCTATGGGTATGGTACCTATAGAAGAGATTTTTAATAAACTTAAAGTTGTTATAAGGAATACATCAAAAGATATTGGGAAGATTGTAAATGTTGAGTTTTATGGAGAGGATACTGAACTTGATAAGAATGTTATTGAGAAAATATATGACCCTCTTGTTCATATTGTAAGGAATGCAATAGATCACGGAATAGAAAAACCTGATGAGAGAGAGAAAAAAGGGAAAAAAAGGGCAGGGCTTTTGGAAATAAGTGCTTATCATAAAGGTAATAATATTGAGATAGTTATAAAAGATGATGGACAGGGAATAAGAAAAGATAAGGTAATAAAAAAGGCAAAGGAAAAGGGTCTTATTGCAAAGGAAAATGGATTAAGCGATAAAGACATATACAATTTGATATTTTTGCCAGGATTTTCAACAAAGGAGACTGTTACAAATATTTCAGGACGAGGTGTTGGCCTTGATGTTGTTAAGAAGAATATAGATGAGATAAAAGGTAAGATTGAGATTGAGAGTAAAGAGGATGAATATACTAAGATTACAATAAAAATACCACTTACACTTGCAATTATAGAAGGATTTATTACAAAGATTGGTACAAATATTTACATATTTCCTTTTGACATTATTGAACAGATAATTACTGTAAATAATAATGACTTTACGAAGACAAGTGATGGGGATTATATGATATATCACAATGGAAGACATATACCTGTTATTGTGTCGGGTAAAATACTTAATGAACAGAATTATAAAAATGATATACGAGACTTTATCATAATAATAATAGAGTATGACAATATACCTTATGGAATTGCTGTTGATAATGTTATTGGTAAACAGGAGACAGTTATAAAGAGTCTTGGTGGATTGTTCTCTGATAACTCTGTTTTTTCAGGTGGAACTATATTTGGTGATGGCACTATAGGATTTGTTATTGATATTGATAAATTTATAGAAAAGGCAAAGGGTGAAATTACTGTTGAATAAACTTAAAACTTTAAATTAATTTGTTTTTATGTTTTTGTATTGATAACTATATTTTTAAAAAAATTAAGGAGATGAAAAGTGAAAACAGTTTTTACTGTTGAGGACTCACAGGTTGTAAGAGGAATAATAAAACAGGTTCTTCAGAGTGAGGGCTTTGATGTCCTTGAGGCAAATGATGGCAAAGAGGCTCTTGAAATAATAAAGACTAAAAAACCAAAAGTGGATATATATATACTTGATGTTAATATGCCGAATATGGATGGTATAACACTGCTTGGTGAGATAAGGAAGTTTGATACAACAACTCCTATTGTTATGCTTACAACTGAAACAGACAAGTCAAAAATAATAAAAGCAAAGTCGTTAGGGGCAACAGGATGGGTTATAAAGCCCTTTGAAAGAGAACCATTCTTAAAAGTAATACGAATGTTACTTGAAAAGGAGGGGTAGATGGAAAAGTCAGAAAAGTATTTAACTTTTAAAATTGAATCAGAGACTTATGGAATACCTATTAGTAAAATACGAGAGATAATAAGGTATACTGTAATAACCTCAGTCTATGAGTCTAGTAGTTTTCTTAAAGGGGTTATCAATCTACGTGGGAAAATAATACCAATAATAGATATGAGGAGAAAGTTTGGTATTAAGGAGGTTGAGTATAATGAAAGGACAGTTTTTATAATTGTTGATGTGTTGAATAAAGATGGTTTTGTATATCCAGTTGGTATTGCAGTTGATTCTGTGAGTGATGTTATAGACATAGAGGACAGTAAGATTGAAAAGACACCAGAGATAGGGCTTAAGGTAAGGAGTGGGTATCTTTATGGTATTGCACAGTATAAAGATAGTATGATAATGATACTTAATATTGATAAAATACTAACAAAAGAAGAGACAATAGATGTTAGCCAGATACTACAGGAGAAAGAGAGTATTGAGGCTAAGAAACAATAAAATTTTAATAAAAAATTTTTAAATTAGGAGGACTTGATGTTTAAGAGTTTAAGTTTAAAGGCAAAGCTTTTAACAGGATTTATAGCAGTTTCATTACTTTTAATGGTAGTTGGTGTAGTTGGATTTGTTGGCATTAAAAGTTTGGGTAATACTATATATTCACTTGCATTTGAATCAATTCCTTCAATTGAGAATTTAGAAGTTGCACTTGTGCGTCAAGAAAGAATAAAAACTGCAATACGAACACTCTTATCCCCATATTTATCAAAAGAAGATAGACAAAGGCAGTTTGATAATATCCAAAAAGCAAGGAATGAGTATAGCAAAGCAATTGAGGATTATGATAAAATACCAAGAACAGCAGAAGAAGATAAGTTATACAAGGATTTTTTAGAGAAATATGAAATTTTGAGAGAATCAAACAATAAATTAATTGAAAGATTTAAAAAACTGGACAACATAAATGATAATAAGATATTTCTGGAAGAGCTTCAATCAATCACAAAAGAGGTTATGACAGGAGGAAATAGAGAGGCAAATAATGCTTATTTGGAAGCCTTAACAAAACTAATAGAATATGTAAAAGAGTACTATGGCAATACACTTCCTACAAATTATATTAATCTTTCATCTACATTAATAGGAGTAATAATTTTTGTTGCTTTAGTGGCTTTCATATTTGCTATTTTAATTGGGTTTATTTTAGGGAATAGTATTTCAAAATCTCTTTCAAGAAATGCTGATAAAATTACTAGTGCATTGACTCAGGTTGAGTCAGCATCAACAGAGTTGGCAGCAACAAGTGAAGAGTTTTCAAGCAATGCTAGTGAACTTGCAAGTAGTGTTGAGGAGATAACAAGTTCAACAGAAGAACTCCAGGCAACAATAGAGTCAAACACAAAGAATATAAAAGAGGTTGAAGGTCTGACGAGAGAGAATATGAAGGCTGTGGAGAATTTGGATAATTCCATGGAGAGAATGAAAGATGCGATGAGAGTTATAAGTGATAGCAGTAAGCAGATAGCAAAAATAATAAAAGTGATAGATGATATAGCTTTTCAGACAAACATATTGGCATTAAATGCAGCAGTTGAGGCAGCAAGGGCAGGGGATGCAGGGCGTGGTTTTGTTGTTGTTGCAGAGCAGGTGAAGAACTTGGCACAAAAGAGTGCAGAGGCAGCAAAAGAGACAGCAGACTTTATTGAAAAAGTGTTGAATAATGTAGTAAATGGTGAGAATACAACTAAAGAACTATTTGAGTCACAAAAGTCAGTTATTGATAATATAAAAAAGACAGAAGTTATATTACAAGAGGTTTCCAAGACATCAGAAGAGCAGCTTAGGGGTGTAAATCAGGTGACACAGGCAATAAGCCAGGTTAATAGTGTTGCACAACAGACAGCATCAGGCTCAGAAGCGATTGCATCAGCAGTACAGGATATAGAATCTCAAATAGATGGAATGTCAAATATTGCATTAGAGCTTATGAGAATAGTTAAAGGTGATGACTTTGTTTTTGAGACTAAAAAGGTTAACAAAGTTGA
>Ga0308397_1001243_pt1 | contig 15141 bp, 8 predicted proteins | sample Hotspr20SampleT8_FD_202356 | JGI IMG/M metagenome (GOLD analysis project Ga0308397, IMG submission 202356) | Hot spring phototrophic mat microbial communities from Mushroom Spring, Yellowstone National Park, Wyoming, United States - 20051001_T8 ...
GTGAATCCTCCCCGCAAGAAAATACCAGGGAAGAGTGTTATAGGGTTAGATTTTTGGATGAGGCAAATATTTTTTTGGGTTAGAATTTCGATGAGTCAACGCGCTGAATTGACAACCAGATGGTTGCATGGTATCTTTCACCGCATGCCATCTACATCAAAGAAGAAAACCAACGCCACTAAACCCCATGGGGAAGATCAAGTCCAGACAAAACGTCATACACCCCGGGGATTGTACATTTTCAGCGTGATCATTCTCGTGATCATCGTGGTAACTTTTATCGGGGCACCCGTGGTAGGCAAAATCGGGGGTACAGGTAGAATCGTGTTTGGTTCGTTCAAAGGTAAACCCATCGAATACATACCAGGTAATTATTTTTCCCAGCAAAAAGACCTTCTAGCTGAACAGCTACGTTCCCAGGGAGACCAGAAGGACAATTTAGAAGCTCAGGTGTATCAGGTATGGCGAGGGGCTTTCGATCGAACCACCTTCCATACAGCCATCGTTACCTTGATGGAGGAAAGCGGCTTCCACGTATCCGAGAATAGGATCGATGAAAATCTTGCTTCATATCCCGCCTACTTGGAAAACGGTGAGTTCTCGGAAAAACGGTACCGGCAGACTCCCCTATCGGAACGGTATACCATTCGAAAAACGGTACGAGAAAATCTCGTATTCCAAGCGTACCTGGAAGACATGGGATCCATTCCCCTCAGTAGCAAAGAAATACAATTCTTGAAATCCCTCGCTTCCCCGGAACGTAAGGTAAAGTACATCCTCTTTCCCTTCACCTCGTACCCAGAATCAGAAGTGCAAGCCTATCTAACAGCAAACGAAGCCAAGTTCAAACGGGCCCGGTTCTCCCTCATTACCATCACAACCGGGAAAAAAGATGCGGAAAAAGTGTACCAGCGGATCGAAAAGAAGGAAATAACCTTCGAGGACGGGGCTCGTTCCTACTCCAAGGACCCCTTTGCAGAAAAGGGGGGGGATATGGGTTTCCGGTATGCCTTTGAATTGGACACAATCATTAAAAAACCAGAAGACACGGCCAAGATCTTCTCTTTAGGGAAAGGACAGGTAGCACAGCCGGTGGAAGCCTCCGAAGGATGGTTGATCTTCCGCTGTGACGAACCTGCCATACCCGCCAATTTTTCGGATCCAGAGGTAAAGAAAACGGTGCGAACCTACATGATGAGTTTCGAACGGGGAAAAATCGAAGATTATCTTCTCGGAGAGGCGAAGAAATTTAAAGAAGAAACGAAAACAACAGCCTTCGAAGTTCTTGCTACAAAGAAAGGTCTTTCCGTGAAAGAAACCGACTATTTCCCTATAAATTATGGAAACTCTGTATTCCTTAAACCCGTCTCTAGAACGGATAGCGTCTTATCCGGTGCGGCCTACAGGGAAAGTTTCTTCATCACCACCTTCTCCCTGAAACCGAACGAAACTTCCGAGCCGGTTGTTCTGGGGGATTCCATTACCCTTGTGAAACTTGTGGATGAACGGGCCGTAAAAATGGAAGATTTGCAGGTACTGGAAGTGTATCTCCCCTTTATCGTCCAGAGATTCACGGAAGAAAATATTCAGCAATTCATCGTAACCTCGAAAGACTTCAAAGACGATTTCAATTCGGTATTCTTTCAATACTTTCTGCCGAAACAATGACAGACACCATCCCCCGCCTGGACTCCAGGCCGGGGGGACTCAATATTTATTACAGAGGCAAATACCTATACCACGAACAATCCCCCGCAGAACATAGCCGAATGCGGGCATCTTCAATTCCATTGCCCGAAAAATCCATCATCCTAGTCCCCTCCCCCCTTTTGGGGTACGGTATAAAAGAACTGTTGCAGCGGTTATCTCCCACTTCCCATCTTTTATGCCTAGAGAAGGATCAACTATTGATGGATATCACCCTAAAGATTTTCATCCCTCACATCGAACAGAATCCGCAAGTTTCCTTCATTCGAACCGATTCCATCCCCGCGCTCATCGAGTTTCTGGAAAAAAAGATTGACTTTAAACGATTCCGGAAGATCCTGCTAGTCCCCTTGAACAGAGGATACATCCTGTACCGATCCTTCTATGACGAAGTCCAGAAACAGTTACTGATGCATCTGGAAAGAGTTCACAGAAATCGGCTGACCACCCTACGTCTGGGGAAACGCTGGATGACCAACCTATTTAAAAACTTTCTCTACCTTCCGCGGGCCCTTTCCCTGGAACAGTTACGGATCCCAAAGCCTCCTTTGGTAGTAGGTGCGGGTGAATCCCTCGAGGATCGATTCCAATGGATCGAGAAGGTTCGAGACGAGGTGTATCTGGTGGCAGTGGACACAGCACTTCCTGTTCTAAGCTCTCTAGGAATTAGGCCCGATCTAGCGGTGAGTGTGGATTCCCAGGCCACAAACCTGCAAGATTTTCTTTCCCTTCCTTATGAAAGGATTCCCTTAGCGGCAGACTTGACTGTCTACCCGGGGATCCTACGACATTGGAAAGGCCCCCTCTACCTATTTTTAACCAGGTTCGAGTCCCTCCGATGGTTCGAGGACCCTTTAGTGACATCCATGCTTCCCTCGATGGTTCCTCCCCTAGGATCTGTAGGGAACATCGCCCTCTACATTGGCTGTACGTATTCCGACCCCTCCCTACCCATCCTCTGTCTGGGAATGGATTTTCACTACACCCCAGGGAAACCTCATGCCCGGGGAAGCTATACCCATCGAGTCCATGTTTCCCGTCATCATAGACTGGATCCGTCTCCTCTTCTGGAAAGCAGCCTGAACCGGCAAAAAAGCCTAGCCCGCCTTTTAAACGGCCAGATGGTAAAAGTAGACCCCGTTCTTCAATCCTTCCAAGAAGTGGCCAGGACCATTTGCCAACAGGAACGGAGAGTGTATACCTTAAGCACCCGAGGCTTGGATTTTGGCGCCATCCCTTTAACGGATTTCCATGGGGTCACCTCGTTGTTGGAAGGTATAGCCCAACCGAAAGGGAACCTTTCAGACGAGGTCCTCCCACCCCCTCCTCAGTGGAACACAAGGCACCTACAATGTTTTTTCCAGGAGACGTATAAAAAACTGGAAGAGGTGGAGGAGGGAATCGAAAAGGAAATGAGGGGAATATGCCAAAAGATAGAGGCGTTGGATTTCCTCTTCCTGGACCTACCTGAACTGCCACCCTTCGAAACAAGCGGCCCTTCTGAAAGCTTCAGCAAACCACTCGCTGTTTGCTTGGGATCCAACATCAAGTATTATAGGCGCCTTCTATCCCGAATCCAAAGGCTCATCAATCTTCCGATGACTTGAGGACCGACAGAAACGCACTCTGGGGAAGTTCCACATTCCCCACCATTTTCATCCGCTTCTTTCCTTCCTTCTGTTTCTCCAACAGTTTTCGTTTCCGGGTGATGTCCCCCCCGTAGCACTTGGCAGTCACATCCTTTCGGACTGGGGAGATGGTTTCCCGGGCAATGATCTGACCTCCTATGGCCCCCTGAATGGGAATCTTGAACTGATGTCTGGGGATTTCATCGAGAAGCCGTTTGCAGATGGTCCGGGCGCGGCTCTGGGCATGGGCTCGGTAGACCAATTGGGAAAGGGCATCCACGGGCTTACCGTTCACCAGGATATCCAATTTTACCAGGTCCGTCCTCCTATACCCAATCAGTTCATAATCGAAGGAGGCATACCCTTTGCTAATGGACTTCAATTTATCGTAGAAATCGAACAGCACCTCTGCCAGAGGCATCTCGTAAAGGATCTCTACCCGTTTGGGATCGAGGTAGTACATGCCTACCTGCTGGCCCCGCTTCTCCATACAGAGGGTCATGACAGATCCCAGGAACTCAGTGGGAGTGATGATCGTGGCCTTGATGTAGGGCTCCTCTGTGTACTCGATCCGGGAGGGATCAGGATATTCCACAGGGTTATCCACGAAGATTTCCTCACCGTTTCGTAACTTGATCCTGTAACGCACGGAAGGTGCCGTGAGAACAATGGATAGGCCAAACTCCCGTTCCAACCTCTCCTGCACCACTTCCAGATGGAGTAAGCCCAGAAATCCGCACCGAAACCCAAAGCCGAGGGCAACGGAAGAGTCTTTCTCGAACACGAGGGCGGCATCGTTCAATTTCAATTTTTCCAACCCCTGATGAAGGGCCTCGTACTCATCGGGGTCTACCGGATAGATGGAGGAGAACACCACAGGTTTCGCTTCCCTGAAACCCGGAAGGGGTTCTTTACAGGGGTTTGTCACCAGAGTAACGGTATCTCCTACCCTCACATCCCGTACGGTCTTGATCCCTGCCAGCAGGTACCCTACCTCTCCTGTTTCCAAACTTCCTGTCCGCTGGAGAGTGATTCTGAATATCCCTGTTTCTTCCACCTCGCAGGTCGCCTGATTGGAGTAGAGCATGATCCTATCACCCGGAGCTACCCTTCCATCGAAGATCCGAATGTGGATCACAACTCCTCGAAAGGGATCATAGTGGGAATCGAAGATCAGCGCTCGTAAGGGGCCCGCCGGATTCCCCTGGGGAGGAGGGATCCGGTCCACGATTGCCTCCAGCAGGGTCTCCATCCCCTGACCAGTTTTTGCAGAAACCAGCACGGCAGAATCCGGATCCAGGCCCAGATCATGTTCGATCTGCCGTTTCACCCCTTCGATATCGGCGGCGGGAAGGTCGATTTTGTTGATCACCGGTATGATCTCGAGGTTGTGTTCCAGCGCCATGTACATGTTGGAAAGGGTCTGGGCTTCCACCCCCTGGGTTGCATCGATCAATAGGAGGGCCCCTTCACAGGAGGAAATGGCCCGAGAGACCTCATAGGAAAAATCCACATGTCCTGGGGTATCCACCAGGTTCAGGATATACTCCTCTCCCTTGCGCTGATAGGGAATGGTCACGGCCTGAGATTTGATGGTTATACCCCGTTCCCTCTCGATATCCATCGAGTCGAGAATCTGATCTTTGAACAACCGATCCTCCACCAGGTGAGCCCGCTGGATGAATCGATCTGCCAGGGTAGATTTTCCATGATCGATATGGGCGATAATGCAGAAGTTGCGGATGTTCTTGGTTTTCATGGGTGAGGACACTATAGCGTAACTTCGTTAGATATCCAAGATGCTCCGGACTTTCCGTAAGAATCCCTCTAGGTCGAAGGGTTTCTGCAGGAAAGGATTTTTCTCTTCCAGCAGTCCTTTTTCCAGGAGAATTTTCTTGGGATACCCCGAAATGAACAGTACTTTCATCGAGGGAATGATTTGATTCAACCTTCGGTACAGTTGCTGCCCGTCTATATGGGGTAGGATCACATCCGTAACCATAAGGTGGATGGGCTCCTGAATCCTTTCACAGATCAATAGCGCCTCCCCAGCATTGGGCGCGTCGAGAATTTTGTACCCGTAGGGTGTAAGGAATTTCAGGATCAGATTCCGAATGTATTCTTCGTCCTCCACGATCAAGATCGTTTCCGTGCCCATCAGGTTTTCTGTGGAAGATTTCGCGGGCTCCTCTTTCGAGGAGGGCTTGCCCTGTAAGGGGAGCAAAATAGTGAATGTGCTGCCCTGGTTGGGAGCGCTTCGTACCAAGATACCTCCATTCGATTGTTTTACGATACCGTACACGGTGGACAACCCCAACCCGGTACCCTTCCCTGTTTCTTTCGTGGAGAAAAAGGGTTCGAATATGTTGGGAAGAATGTGCTCGGGGATCCCAACCCCGGTATCCCGTATGGAGAGAGTGACATACTCTCCCCCCTTCAGGGGCCCCGTAACGGTAGAGAATCCCGGTTCGATGGTAAGGTTCCCCGTTTGGATGAAAATCGTACCTATCCCATCGATGGCATCCCGAGCGTTCACCACCAGATTCACGATCACCTGTTCTATCTGTCCCTGGTCCACATACACATCTGCCGGTTCCGCATCGAGGGCGAGAATCACCCGGATCTCTTCTCCGATCAACCGGCGGACCATCTTTTCCATGTCCCGAACCAGTTGGTTCAGGTTCACCGTCTTGTATTCTGAGGATTGGTGTCGAGAAAAGGTGAGCAGTTGACGGGTCAAATGAATGGACCTGAAGGCAGCCTGCTGAATCCCTTCAATGTTGGTCCGGACCTGGGGACTGACAGAAGGGTCTTCCATAAGGATCCCAGAGTATCCAAGAATGATGGTTAGCAGATTGTTGAAATCATGGGCGATTCCACCAGCCAACCTTCCGATGGCCTCCATCTTCTGAGCTTGCCGCAACTGCAGTTCGCTCTGGTGGAGAGCCTTTTCCATTTCCACCTGTTCCGTTACTTCGTGCAGGATGATCACCGTGCCCGTTCTCTCCCCTTTTTCGTTCACCAGGGGAGAACTGTTCAGTTCTACCTCATGCACCTTCCCTTCCACGTGCAACTCATGGAGATTGTTGTACCGTAGGGTAGGTATTTTCAGAACTGCAGATTGAAGAGCGAATAGATCCCTGAACCTGCGTCCTTGCACTTTCGAGAGAGGCTGTCCTAGCAGTGATTCCGCCACGGGATTCATGTATTCGACCTGTTCCTGAGAATCCAGGACCACTACGGCATCGGTGATGCTTCGCAAGGTTTTTGAAAATAGCTCTTCCCTATACCGAAGTGTGCGTTCCATCCTGTGTCGGTACAATCCGATCACGATAGCGGTCCGCAACTCCTTTTCTTCGAAAGGCTTGATGATGTATCCAAAGGGTTCGATTACTTTTGCCCGCTGAACGGTAGCCTCGTCGGCAAAAGCGGTGAGCAGCACAACGGGAAGACCATACCGCTCTTTTACGATTCGTGATGTCTCCAACCCATCGAGAGCCCCCTGAAGCTTGATATCCATCAGGATCAAATCCGGTTTGATTTCATCGATATGGGCCAACAGATCTTCCCCACTGGAGAAGATGCCCGCTACCTCAAAACCATACTTACGGAGATGCATCTTGATATCCAGGGCTACGATGTTTTCATCTTCCACGATCAGGATGCGGGGCGGTTTTTCCGTATCGTGAATAAGACCGAAGGGTTCCTCTTTGTTCATACTTTTATCTGCATCTAAGCATACGAGAGAGAGGGTTTTTTCGCAAGGGCATTGGGAATTTATAGAAAATTATTCTGTTCCAGCAAAGCCCCCATTTGCACTCCACCCTCCAAGAATCCCGCCTTCCGTTGTTTGATGCTGATTCGCATGAGCACCAGACGCTTTTTCTTGTCCACGATCCAGTTCCGTAGAGTGAAGGGATCGTTTTCGGACAACCCTGTTTCATCCGCGACCGATCCCTGGTACACTTTCTCCACGATGAAATCTTCCGCAAACAGCCCGCTGGACAGACTCCTGGCCGTGAACCCAAATAGGGGAGGAAAGAGATTTTCTACCCGTTCGAAATCGACTAGTTTCTCGAGGGGGCTATAGGGACGTTTTTGGAGAGCGAGAACGTAGGACTTCGGTTCATCGTTTCGCTTTAATCCTACCCGTATGAGAGTGCCCGACCGTTGGGAAAGGAGGATCGACTGTGCATCCCTCACCTTCCTTACCACATCGTCTCCGATCTGTAGGATCCGGTCTCCCCGCTGAATTCCCACCTCGTAGGCGGGAGATCCTGGAGCTACGTAAAGAACCTCCAGGCCCTCCCGAACCTCCTGCACGGATACACCCATCCAGCTGTGAACGACTTCTCCGGGTTTGTAGAGGTCGGGCAGGATCTTCTGTATCCAGTAGGCAGGTATGGCAAAGTTTACCCCCTGGAATTGTTCGATCCCGGCAAACACGATACCGATCAACCTTCCCTCCTCATCGATCAGAGGGCCCCCGCTGCTACCGGGATTCACCGGAACATCCATCTGCATGGCATCCCCCAGTTGAAAGAACCTTCTTCCCACCGCAGATACGATGCCGGAGGTGATGGTGTTCTCAAGCCCCCCAGGAGAGCCCAGCGCATAGATCCGGGAACCGACTTTCAATTCCTGCACATCGGAGATTCCGAAAAGAAAGGGGGGGGAAACTTCCGTTTTCAATAGGGCGATATCGAATATTCGATCGTACCCTATCACCTTGGCGGGGATCCGTTCGTCTATTCTTCCGGAGGGGCGGATGAACAGCCTGGAATATCCTTCGTATTCGGGATCCACCTCGCTCTGTATCACATGGTAATTGGTAAGTAGGTATCCCCGCGGGTCTATGTAGAATCCGCTTCCAATTACACGGTCGGGGACACCGATCCCTCGATCCATTCGAATCCCGCGATTCACCCAGATAGTGACCGTGCCCCCCAGATAATCGGCTAGAGGAATGGTCTGGCTTGCCCTTTCTTTTAGATCCTTGGGAATCGACACGTTTCGAAGTTCCAATTCTTTCAAGACGGCTCGGCAAACGGGAAGGTTCTTCAGAGCCAGAGCCAGGTTCCCATAGGTGAAAAGCTCTTCTGAAGAGAGTGAATCCCAATCCGTCATTCCCCGAAAATGGGCCAGCGCTAATACTGCGTTCCCTTTCTGCCGTTCCGATTCCGCCAATAGGAACCTAAGTCGATTCACCGAGTACTCTTTAAATCCTTCCGAACCATAGAGGGTACGAAAGGAAGTATAGAGAGATAGTGCATAGGAAAAATCGGAGGCTTCGACAGCCCGATAGAATTTTTCGATGAGCTTTTCTTTCGCTTCCTTTTCCAGTCGCTCCAGTTCCTCTTGAGGGATTTTTATAGGAGTGGTGGAAGAACGTAACCCAATGATCCACTGCAACGCTTTGGTAGGCTCTTCACTGGAAATCAAATTTTGGATTTCCTTGAGAGTAACTTCTTCAAGGGTCCGAACAGGAGGGGGAGAAGGAAGGGTCCTGCAGGAAAAGACGAGAAGCATGCCCAGTGTGCCCAAAATCCATCTCTTCATCTTGATTCCGCCCACGCTCGTGCATCAAAGATTGAATCGAGGAGGGAGGAAAACTCTACTACTTTCCTTCCTCTGCCCGCAGCGTATTCCCGTGCATCTATCTTTCCATCCCCGTTGAAATCCCACTCTTTCAGTTCCGTGGATAGGAATTCCCGGTATGCTGTTCGATTTCCGGCCAGTAGTTCTATCGATTCCAATACACCATTGACGTAGGATTCTCGTACATCGTACACACCATCTCCATCCAGATCGACGAATCCAACAATAGGAGATCCCTCTCGAAAAGTTACGGTCCGTTTCCGGGTCTCGCCGGTTCGGATCTCCTGTTCCTCCTGAAAGGAAAGAATTCTACCTTCCTGATAGAGGTGTTTTCGGACCCGTTTGCATGGTAGACAGGTTTCGATTCGCTCGTAGGGCTTCGCTTCCTGGAATGCAAAGGTAAGGAGGGGTTCGAGAGTTTCCATTCGTACGGGTACAAGACTCATAGGAAGCTTCCCATCTCTTAACTGAAGAGGCCCTTCTTTCCAGAGAAAAGGAGGGATGCCATACCGATACTCCTTCTGGAAACCTTCCTGTTGTACCAGAACACGATCGACCCGGGGGTAATCGACGAAAAATATCTGTATCTTCTCCTCTCTGCGGGTTACCTGCATCCGGTAAGGTTTTTGAGCCAGGAAATCGATCACTAGATCCCATTCTCCATCCTGATCCGAATCCACTGCGAGGTGAGTTAGATTTCCTTCCACCAACCTCCTTACTTCCTCCACATACCCGTCCAGTTCGGCATCTCGACCCATCTGCCCTGAATACCGATGGAGGTCTTCCAGAAGCCTCTCCCTGATCTTTCCTGTAGGGAAACGGGATAAGGCCTGTTCCCACACATCGATTCTCGAAAGGCCTCCCGATTCTTTCACCTTACTCCACTGAGCTTCGAACTCATCGTCTTTTATTCCTGCCCTCGGTACGAATACCCGGGGATCTTTTCCCCCTAAACGGAGGTACTCTTGGAGAAGAGTATTCCGTTGGTCTCCATCTGGAAGGATGCAGAGGTATTCTGCCAGGGCTTCCAAGAAGTGAGGATCCTTTAAATCTACAAGTTCCCAGAGGATAGAGTCATCAGGGGTAACAAAATCCCGATGACGAAAGTATAGGGTTAGAAATCGTGGATCCTTGGGGAATGCCATCATGGCTTTCCGCAGGGTGAGAAAGGCTTCCTCCCGCATACCCTGTCCAAATTGGATTCGAGCGAGAAGGCGCCAATACTCAGGGAGGGATTCCCCAGAAGCTTTCATACCCTGAAGTACAGATAGAGCATCCGGGAACAGTCGGCGCCGTAGGTACCGTTCTGCCAGGAGAAGCCGGGCATCTGTTTCCTTATATTTCTTCCAACTATTGTATTGGATGGCCTTCTCGAGGGAAAGCACCTCGTGGGGAAGTGCCAACCCTTTCAAATAGAGAAGATCAGATTCGGTAGGTAGGTGAGTGAGGAAGGATTCGATGACAAGGAGAGCCTCCTGTGCCCTCCCCTCTTTCAAGAGGTTTTCTATGAGTTTCACCTCTAGCGGCTGGGCTACGAGATATACATTGCCCAGTAGGACGAGGCCAAGGATACAAAGAGTGGGAACAACCTTTCTTCTCATGCCTTCACTTGTTCAGGATGGCTCACTTTACTCCCCTCTTCCTCGCTGTGGCTCTGTCTTTTCGGAAATCCCAACAAAGCTCGAATCTCATCGTCGTCCAAGGTTTCCCGTTCCACCAGCGTATCCGCCAGGAGAATAAGCTGATCCTTGTGTTCGCGGAGGAGTTGTTCCACTTCCTGCAGGGCGTTGCTGATGATCGATCGAATGGCTGCGTCGATCTTACGAGCGGTTTCCTCCGAATAATCCTTGTGGCGAGCGATCTCTTTACCAAGGAAAATTGGTTCATCCTCCTGCCCGTAGGCAACGGGTCCCAGTTCAGGACTCATTCCCCACTCGCACACCATCTTCCTGGCGATCTCGGTAGCCTGCTCGATATCGTTCTTCGTTCCCGTAGATGTGTCGTTATATATGAGCTTCTCCGCGGCATACCCTCCCAACATGATCTTTATCCGATCCTCCAACCAGCTCTTGCTTCGCGAATAGGTATCTGTTTCAGGAAGAAAGAGAGATAGACCCAGCGCTCTTCCCCGTGGAATGATGGTAACCTTGTGGAGGGGATCGGTGTGCTTAAGATAGTAATGCGGAAGAGCGTGCCCTGACTCATGTACCGCAGTCATTCGTTTTTCCTTCGGGAGAATCACTCTGGACTTCCTTGCCACCCCCAGAAGGATCTTGTCCCGGGCTTCTTCAAAGTCCTCCATATCCACTGTACTCTTGTTCTTCCGGGCGGCAAAAAGGGCTGCTTCGTTCACCAGGTTGGCCAAATCAGCCCCAGAGGTTCCTGGAGTAGCCCTGGCTAGCTTGGCAAGATCTACCCCTTTCCCCAGGGGGATACGGGCACAGTGTATTTTCAGGATCTCTTCTCGTTCCTGGATATCGGGCATGTCCACCACTACCTGCCGGTCGAACCGGCCAGGCCGTAGCAGAGCAGGATCCAACACATCTGGACGGTTGGTAGCAGCCAGGATGATCACCCCGTCTTTCGTATCGAACCCGTCCATCTCTACCAGCATCTGATTCAATGTTTGTTCCCGCTCATCGTGCCCCCCACCGTATCCGGCACCTCGAGTCCTTCCCACAGCATCCAGCTCATCAATGAACAGGATGCAGGGAGCATGCCGCCTCCCCTGCTCGAAGAGGTCTCGCACCCTGCTTGCCCCGACTCCCACGAACATTTCCACGAAATCGGAACCAGACATGTGGAAGAAAGCGACATTCGCCTCTCCCGCGCAGGCCTTCGCGAGGAGAGTCTTTCCTGTACCGGGCATCCCCACGAGAAGGACTCCCTTGGGAATCTTGGCCCCCATTTTCGTGTACTTGCCCGGATTCTTCAGAAACTCCACCACTTCTTGCAGTTCGTACTTCGCCTCTTTCTGACCTGCCACATCCGCGAAGGTTACCTTCTTACCATCGTCGATGTAGAGTTTGGCCCTGCTTTTACCAAAGGAAAACGCTTTGTTTCCCCCTCCCTGGATCTGGCGGAACATGAACCAGATAAAGAAAAACCCAATGAACCAGGGCATGAACTCCAACACCACTCGCAAGGGTGATACTGTCCGCTGCCCCCCCGAGATGCGCACACCTTTGCTTCTCAACAGGGGGATCAAATCACTGTCAAAGTAGGGAATGGTGGTTTTAAATAAGGTTGATTCTCCACCCCTTCCCTTTAGTGTACCCTGAATTTCCTGCTGGTCTATGATTTTTACGGATTCCACCTCTCCCTGTTCTACGTAGCCGAGGAATACGGAGTACGGGATTTCCGTTGTAACGGTTTTATCACTGAAAAAGAAAAACAGTACGAACAAACTCATCAGCACCACGAGAAACATCAAGGCAAACCGGTTGTTGTTGAAATTGAACCTAACCGGAGGCTGGTTTTTCGGTTCGTTTGAATTATTCTGATTGTTCACTGCCCTCTCCACCTCTGATTCTATATATCTGTATTGTGATAAGATTCGATTTCGCGGTGTCCTTCATGGGATCGAGTATCGCAGATTTCGATCGAAGGGTAGGTAGGCCATAGGCTCCTAAGAATACGGCCAGCACCTCGGTATCCCCCTGCAGGATGGGCACCTGCTCCCGGTACCTGGTTGGAAGGTGCAGTTCGCTCAAGAGTTTCTTTAGCGATTTCCTACCCCGATCCAACTGAATCGTGTCCCCCGGACGTTTGGAACGGAGGAAGAGGGTTTGATATGCCCCCCTATCGAATACCTCCCCTTTTTCAGGGGAAGTTCCCTTTTCCATGGGACACACTTCAACTTCAAGAGTATCTGCAATCGTAAAACTCATATCCCCTTCTAAAAGGTAAAGATACCCTTTTTTCTTTTTCTGGACAATATTGGATTCCAAATAGATCCTCCCTCCTTCGATCCGTATCCGGAGGGTTCCCTTCTCCCATACCCCCCGTAAATTTTTTCTAGGAGAGATCTGTATCAAGGGAAGAAGAAAAGCGAAGGGGAACCTATGGAATTGGGTCAGCCTGGTTCTATCGAAGAGTCGATAGAGGGAATAGAGCCGAAGGATCGGTGGAAGCGCATAGAATTCTTCTACCGTACATGTCCAACCCACATCGGTGAAATTCCATGGATCTCGGTGTGAGAGTTCTTCCTGGAGGAACTCTTCGATCCAACCCATCTTGATGCCCAAACGTTTCAAAGCGGTTCGATATCCAGGGAAAATTTCCCTGATTAGGGGAATGAGTCGGTGCCTTACGGCGTTCCGTAAAAATCGTAGATCCCTATTGGATCGATCCTCCAGGGGTTCTATCCCTCTTTTATGGAGGAAATCCACAATCTCGTCCCTGGTGACTCGAATGAAGGGGCGGAGGATTTTTCTATCTTTCCAGGGAATCCCTCTGAGTCCTGCGGGAGAAGAACCTTGTAAGATCCGGAGGATCTGAGTTTCCTCATTATCCGATGCGGTATGGGCGGTAACGACGAAATCCGCCCCCTGTTCTTTTGCAGTTTTCCATAAAAATCGATACCGATATTCCCGTGCGACTTCCTCCAAACTTCGCTTTTCTAAAGATGCCTGGGATACAATCCTGCCCCGTTCCGCTTCGCCGATCAAAAGGGGCACCTCCAGGCGTGAGGCCAGGGTGGAAACGAAGGAAATTTCTTCCTGTTCCTCCTCCATCGAACGTAAACGGTGATTGAAGTATCCAAAGATGAGGGAGAAAGAGAACTCCGGGGCGAGCTCCTTCAGCGTGATCCCTAGGGCGGTACTGTCTACCCCACCGGAAATGGCGACTAGAAGTACTGCGTTCTTGGGTAAGGAGGCTTTGTGCAGGTATGCCCGTGCCTTAGACAGGACGGGATCATCCTTTTCGATTGATTTCATTCATCACCGCTTCAGGGCCTTTCTCCAGGATGCCAAGTACAGCCTTTCCGGCCTGCATCACCGCTTGTTCCAGCAGAGGCTGTTCTTCCGAAGAGGGTCTTCCCAGAACATAGTCTACCACCGACATTCCACCCTCTGGTCTTCCGATTCCTATGTAGAGCCGCATGAACTCCCCTGTGCCCGTAGCCGCAATGATGGATTTCAACCCATTGTGTCCCGCAGAGGATCCTTTCCTCCTGAGGCGTATCCTGCCGGGCGGCAGGTCGAGGGTGTCACAGATCACCAGCAGAGAGGAAAGGGGAAGATTGGTGTATGTTAGAAGTGGCTGAACCACCTCACCAGAACGATTCATGTACGTCAGTGGTTTTGCCAGAAACACCGTTTGATCCCCAATCCTTCCCCTGCCGATCTGATACGCTCTGAATGTAGGTTTCTTCATACGGATATTTAGGGTATCCCTCAGGTGGTCTACCACCCAAAACCCCGCATTGTGACGTGTGTATTGGTAGGTTGTCCCAGGATTCCCCAATCCTAGAACCAAGAGATCCAGTGAATTCTCCTATTTCTTTTCAGCAGCCGGCTTCGAAGCTTCTGCCGGTTTCGTTCCTTCTGGGGTCGTTCCTGCAGCTTCGCCAGCAGCCAGAGCACCCTCGGCAGTCGGATGAGCAGCCACTTCGGCTCTAGCATGGAGTACCGAAACCACCACCTGATCCGGTAGAGAAAGAACTTTGATCCCTGCGGGAATCTGTACATCTTTCACATGAATGGAGTGCCCGATTTCCAAACGGCTAATATCTACAGGGATATGATCCTGGAGATCTTTCGGTAAACACTCCACCTCCAACTCGTGCAAATGTACATCCAGGATTCCTCCTTCCCGAACTCCCTTGGCAGATCCTACCAGATGTATAGGTATACGGGTACGTACTACTTTATCACTCTGGATCGCATAGAAATCTATATGCTCTATGGTACCCTTCATGATGTTGCTCTGATAGTCTTTGATGAGTACATCATACACCTTGTCGCCAACCTTCAAGTTGATGATTGTATTTTCAGACATTCGATGAAACTTCGATCTGAAATCATGGGCGTTGACAGCGATAGGTATCGTTCCCACATACCCATATACGATTCCAGGGATCATCCCTTCCTTTCGCAACCGTCTTGTCGCGCTTTTCTTCAATTCTTTTCGCTCCACAGCCGAAAATGCTACAGTTTCCACGATTAACTCCTTCCATTGATCAATGTTCAATACATAACATTTA
>Ga0308397_1001248_pt1 | contig 15105 bp, 24 predicted proteins | sample Hotspr20SampleT8_FD_202356 | JGI IMG/M metagenome (GOLD analysis project Ga0308397, IMG submission 202356) | Hot spring phototrophic mat microbial communities from Mushroom Spring, Yellowstone National Park, Wyoming, United States - 20051001_T8 ...
GTGCATAATTATAAGAAGAAGCAGCTTCTTTTGCAATTGCATCTTCTCCTTTTAACCAAGGGTCTTTTATAACATCTCTAGCATACAAAAAAGCATAATCGGGATGTTTAGATAGAATATCTTCTCCCTTAGGGAAGGGTCCTTTTAAAATGTTGGATGCATAATTAAAGGATTCAAAGAGATTCTTACTAATAGCATCTTCACCTTTTGGGAATGGTCCTTTTAAAACATTAACAGCATAAAGATAGGCATAAAAAGTTGATTTTGCAATAATATCTTCCCACTCGTCTTTGATTTTTCCTTTAACTATATTTTTAGCATATTCGTAAGTTAAATAAGGACTTTTAACTATAGGAATTAACATTTCCGCCAATTCTTTATCTCTATTATTAATAGCTTCTTCTAATATTTCGTTTGCTTTATTAGGATCTTTTAATAAATCAGATATATTCATAATTTATCTTTCGAATGATCTTTTAGAAATTCATTTTATTTAACCTCATTAAAATTTATTTGTTTTTCTATTTTACCTGATTTACTATTAATACTGAAAGGACATCTAATACTTCCTCCCTTATGAAAAGTACTAACATCTAATCTTAAATAATCTTCGCTAGGTACAATTAAAGTAGTAACTTTATCGTATTTAGGAACAATTTCATTATCTAATAATTCTTTTAATTTTTTCCTGGTTTCATTAATGTTTTGGGGCTGTTTAAAAAATATAAATAAATGATATCCCCTTCCTCCAGTTTCAAATAGTTCTGTTTTATTAACTTTAAAATTTTTCTTTACTAAATCATCTACCTCTTTTATTATATCTTTTAAATTTTTTCTATCCCACTTAGAATGTACATCAAAATCTATCCAAGCTATTTTAGAATAATCAGAAGGTAAAACTATATGAAATTCGACTACTCTACCATTATTCCATCTATCAAACTCTTCTTCATTTTCAATCGTAATTGGTTGATGTGTTTTAGGATCATTTTTTATAATTACAATATCGTCATTAGGTTTTAACCATAACATTACATTAAATCCCTTCAAATATTTTAATAGTTTAGATTTATTATTGTTATAATAATTCCAAACATCCCTTTCAGTCCAAATTGGATTTTCTATAACTATGTTATCAGGATGAGTTGGTTGATAAGATTTTTTAGATAAAGAAATTTTTAGATAGGCATTAACAATTAAATCAGGACCCTTTTCAATATATCTAACCCAATTTTCTATCTTAAATTTATGCATAAATTTTTTATTCTAAAATCTTTTCAACTTTTGAAGCTCCTTCATTTCCTTTTACTCTTTTAGTATAAGTAATAATTTCTTTCTTTTCTTCATCACTTAAATTCCATTTTTTTATCAAATCTTTAAATACTGATATAAAATTTGTATCAACCATTCTTTTTATAATTGAGAGTATATAAAATCTATCTTTAATATCGCTTATATATGGATCATCTTCAAGACGTCTAACTTTTTCTAAATCCATATCTTTGAGCGCGTTTATGAACATTACATATTTTGAACCATCATCTAATTTCTTTCTCCAAGCTTCAGATATTGTTTGCTCTATCTCTTTTTCAGTTCTTTGTGTTCTTTCAAAGAGTTCATTTACATATTCACTTAATTCTTTTTCAGTAAATCCAACTACTTTTAATGGATTTTTAAGAATTTCACCTATAGTTATTTTACCCTCTTTTAGTAATCTTACGAGTTTATTATCCATTTTTCCTCCTTAAATAATCTTTAATATAATCATTAAATAAATTGCTATAAGTGTTATATAAAAACTCTAATTTTTCTTTTAAATCTTTTTTCAAATAATTTTGCTTCTTTCTTCTTTCTTTAAACTCTTTTAATCCTCTTTTAATTTCTTTTATACTTTCTCTAAAATCAAAAATTCTTTCTTCTATAGGAGTAGTTTTATGTATTAATTCATCTAAATACATCCCTAAATTTGCTAAATCATTTACTATTTCTTCATTACTAAGTGGAGAATCAAATTCTAATTTAAAAATGGCATAATCATTTGATTCATTAATGTTTGCTATTTCAAAATTTTCTTTAATTAATTCATTTACTTCTTCCCAAAATTTAGTTAATAAAGTTGAATCAAATATTTCATAAATTTCATATAAATCATCTTCAGATAATTTTTCATTAGCTTCTTCTATAATTTCTGAATCAGGTTGAGGATTATTTACTTTTATTTCAAAAACTTCATCTTCTTCATCCTTATCCCAATAATTAACTATATCTTTAATTTGTTCTTTTAATTTTGGTATTTCAGCTAATTCAGGATATTTTAATAAATCAGAAATATTCATTTTTCTAAAACCTTTAAAAATTTATTAATTAAATTAATTTGGTGTGGAGTAAAAATCCACCTTTTTCCATTTTGTTTTTCAAACCACGATCGTGCAGTATTACCCATTATATCAGCAGTTGCTTTCCAATCCGCAACCATTTCTAAAATGTATTCGTCAGGCATATTGGAAGCATCTATTTGTTGAGTGAAATTTTCAGAATCAAAAACGTTTTCATTTAATTTTTCAAAATTTTCATCCCAATATTCAGGATGATGTTTACTGTGTTTTAAATGATGAAATAAAGCTTCTTTTTCATCTTGAGTTAAAGGTTCTTTTATTTTTTGTACTTTTTTATATGTTAAACTAACATATGGAATTTTTTCTGGTTCTTGCCATTTTAAGCTATCATGATGTTCTACATTTTTTAAAGCCTCAGAATATTGAGGAAAAGCTTTAACTAGTTTTTTAACATTTTCTTTTACTCTTTTAATATGATCATCTAAATAATTTTTAAATATTTTTTCTTTTTCTTCAAAGTTAGGATTTCTTAATAAAGTTTCAATTTTTATTAAACCTTTTTTAATTAACCCTAATAAATAAACTTCTTTAAATATTTTATCTTTTTCTTGATATAACTTATCTTTTTGGGTAATTTTTAACCATACCCCTTTTTCTTTTTGATTTAATTCTCTCTCATTTCTTGCATATTTAAAATTGTTTTCTTTATCTATAATTTTAATCATAGAATTTTTTTATTTTTTCTATAAGATTTTTTAATTTTTCGTCATAAATAGGTTTAAATCTTTCATTTCTCTCTTTTATTTTTTCAATTATTTCTCTATAATATCTTCTATCCATATCAAAACTTTTATATTTTTCTTCAAGTATTTTTCCATATTCTAATATTTCCGAAATATTTTTATCTATATTATTTTGAAGTAATTTTTCTAAATAAAAAAAATCTCTGCTTAAACTAGATATAGGTACATTCAAATCACTTCTAGTTTTTAACTTAAAATAATTATCTTTTTGTTCCACAATATCAAAGTCAATATCTTCAAAAATAACTTCATAAAAATCTTTCATTAATTTATTATATTCGTCTTTAAAATATTCCAAATCTCTTCGAGTAAAATTTTTAGGTATTTTTACTTGAGGAATATCTAGCTCAATTTCATAAATATTTGGATCATTTATTTCATAAAAATTAACCACTCTTTTAACTTTCTCGTAAATATCTATAATTTCCTTTAATTCTGGATATTTTAATAAATCAGAAATATTCATTTTTTCCTCTCCTTATAAAAAATCAAATTTGATAAGTTAAAATTTTATTTTCTAAACCAATTTAAATCAGTTAAATTTATTTTTTTCAAAAAGAATTTTCTAATATCTTTTTTACGAATAATTATTATTACATACATTTTTTGTCGTGAAATTCTTAAAAAGATTCTTCTTATACCCCTATAATCAACCACTCTAAGAGGAAACTTTATAAAATTATGAAAAACATCAAACAATATTTCTAGTGCCATTTTTTTATCCGACTCTCTTTTCAAATTATACTTTTTCATCATATCAAACAAAATATTTAATCTTTTTAATGAAAACATATGATATTTATCAAAAAAATAGGTTACAATTCTATAAATTAATTCATAATTATCCATTCTCACTACTCTGGGGTGATTCATTTTCTCTCCTTTCATTAATTTTATTTAATTTACTTTGATAATAATATCTCCAAGCTTTTCCTGAGGCAACGCATTTTGAACAATACCATTTTCTTACATTTAAAGGAGCTTCTTTTTCAGAATCACATCCTGGTACGCAACATTTAATTGATTTGTAATCTCTAGATTTCATAATGTCCCCTTTTATTTTGAATATTAGTTAAAAATGAATCCATATTTGATTCCAACAAATTCCAACCTAACAAAATCATCCCATCATTTTTAACTTCGGCTAATTTAGTTTCTTCTATTTTCTTTCTATCGAAGGGTAAAGTTATAAAATGCATTCCATTAGGAGTAAAATATCTACATAATACTTTTATATTTTCTTTTTGAATTATTTTATTAACTTCCAAAATATTTTTAAAATCATCTACATCTATTAAATATTTCTTATCATTTTTATCTCTACATTCAAGAAGCATTAAAGAAGAAATAAAATTAGCTTCCAATCTAAAATAAAAATTATTTCTAAGCATTTCATTAAGTTTTGGTTTTTCTGCTTCCAATTGTTTTAATTTAAAATAATAAATTGCTTTATTCATATCTCTTTTTATTAAAGTTGAATATATTCTATATCCAGGTTTTAAGTTTGCCATTTCTCTTCTGACTATATTAATAAATTGTTCTTTATGTCTAGATATAATATATGTTTTATTTTTATTTCTATCAGTTATCATTATTACTCTTACTCCATCAGAAAAATTTTCAATTAAAAATTCATTAAACATTTTTCCTCCTTTATCTTAAAAAATTTTCACCCCTAAATTTTCTTTCTTCATCAATATATTTTAAAAGATGCATATATAATAATGAAGCATCATTTAACGCTCTATGGGATACTTTCGGATCTCCTACATTACTAAATACACACAAAGATAGGTTAGTATCATAGGCACAATAATGGAAAGGAAAATTTTCTTCTTCTGCTAATCTAAATAATTTATTCATAAAAGCCATTTCAAAATAGGCACAATCTGATACTATTATAGGTTTAACTTTATTATTATTTATCATATTTCTAACATTATTAATTTTTTGAATTAAACGAGATACTCCTTCTTTAAAAGTTATTCCTTTATTTATTATTTCTGCGGGAGTAATTTTATGAATATTGTATGCTTCTATAAATTCTTTTCTCCAATTTAAAGTACTTACATCAAACCATATTGAAATATCTTCAGGTTTTAATAATTCAGTATAAACATCTAATATTTCAAATTTATGATTGGTAAAAATACAACCTATCTCTATGGGATAATCTTTTAAAGGATCCGTTCCGGTAGTTTCGAAATCAGTTATGCAAAATACATTATACATTATTCCTCCTAAAATTTTTCACCATACAACTCATCTAATTTTCTTTTATATTCGTCATAATCAATTTCTCCATTTTCATACTTCCTATTTAATTCATCTAATTTTTCTTCTTTATCTTCTAAGTTAGTTTCTTCTATAATAGGAACACTTTCATTTCCTCCGGTAACAAGTGCTCCTCCGGTATCAAAGGGAATAGAAAATCGTTGACCACCTTTTAAATAGTTTATACCTAACATACTTTCGCATGCTCCTCCTAGGTGGGAATTATCTGATTTAGTCATACCATCTTTAAATAAAACCCATGTATTATGAGAGGTATCAGCATTTTCTTCTTTGAATTTTTTCCAATCACACATTTGAACTCTTACATTATAGTCTCCTATAAATCTCATTACCGTTATTACAAGCATACTTTCCTCCTTTAAATATAATCTTTATATGTTTCTCCATTACGATTTTCAGGTTTAATTAAAGTTAATAATAATTGAATTAATTCTACTACATCATCTGCATCTAATACATTGGTTACATCTTCATGTTCTACTTCACCTCTTATAATCCAACCTTTAGATCCATCTGGCATCATACTTAATACTGTATCATTAATTTTAATTGTAAACGCTAAACCTATACTATATTCGATTATTGTTCCATCTTCATTTTCTTTTGTTACTACTGGATCCCAAATATCTCCTCCTCTATCTCTTATTACTAAAGCTTCTAATCCCGAAGGGGAATGATTAAAGCTAAAGCTATTGCTATCATTATCTCTCATTCCTACATACCAACTCATAACCCCTCCTATATATTACTTGATTCTTTTCTTAAACTTCTCCCTTTTGAAGTTATCATAATTAATTTCTTTTTAAATAATAAAGGTTCAACCATATCTTCTACATTTTCTTCTGTAGTTTTTAACAAAGAAGCAATATTTTTCAAAGACAATTCTCCATATTCTTTTAATATTTCTAAATATTTTCTTTGTCTATAATCCAATCCATTTTCATCTAAATCCATTAATTTTAAAGTTTCTTCCCACAATTCATTATCATTTAATTCTGGATGATTTACTTTCATTACTTTAATTTGATCTAAAAATGATTCTGCTCCTCTTATACTGGTACTAATTTCAGCAATTTTTCTTAATATATTTTCACTTATACTTATATTAATTCCATTTAATTTATCTTTTAATATAATAACTACATCTTCAAGAGAATAGTCCTTAAAATATTCGATTATTTTAAATCTACTTAAGAAAGCTTTATCTAATAAAGAATCTTTAGTAGTTGCTCCAATGAATATAAAATTAGATTTATTCCAAAGAGAAAATAATTCTTCTGATCCTTTTACTTTATGTATTTCATCTATAAAAACAATATGATTAAATGCATCTCTAATTATTTCTTCATTAAACTGTAATTTTTCTTTAATATACTCGATATCCCAATTTGAATCTATTATAGTTGGAAGTGCAAGAGGTAGGTAATCAATTATTTCTTTCATCAATAACATAGCAAAAGTAGTTTTTCCATGTCCAGGTGGACCTACTAATAAAGTATGGGGAAACTTTTCATTTCTTTTTCTATAATAATTTAAATACTCTATAAACCTTCTTTTTAATCTTTCTTGACCTTTAAATTCTTCTAATCTATTCATAAACTCTCCTTATATATTAAACAAAAAAAGAGGAAAAATTTTTCCAACAAAAAAGATTTTCTCCAAAATACTATATTATGATTTATAAGAAGAAGTTTTTTGTAAATATATTAGAATAATTTTTCGTGAATTTCTTCTTCTTTTGGACTTATTTCTTTAACAGTATAGTAAGTGCTTGGGGGAAGAGTCCCTTTAGATTTTACTTCTTCCTCTTCCTTTTCTATAATAAATTTTATCTCATTTACAATTTCCTCAATCCTCTTTCCTTCTTGAATTAATTTAGGAAGAAGTTCATCTATTTTCATTTTTACATTTTCTAAAGATTTAAGGGCTGAACTAGCTACATTACTTAAATACTCTCCTTTATTTATAAAAGAAATAAGATATTTTTCAGTATCTATTGAATAATCATGAATTTCATCTAAATAGGGTTTTATTGCATTAACTAATGCTTTTCTTATTTTAGAAATCTCTTCTACATATCTGATAGATGTTTCTAACGAATACTCCATACTTATTTTATTAAGGACATCTACTAAATTTCTTTCTGTGTCTTTTACTTTTATAATTGCTTCAACAAATTTTTTATATTCTTCTTTTACATCTTCATATTTTAACGCTTCTTTCTTTATCTTAAATCTTATTTCAGCTTCAACTAAAGCTAACTCAAGTTCATCACTTTCAACAAAAGTATCTTGAAAATTACTCAAATAAATATTAATTCTTCTAGCTATATTTGCAAAATTATATAATGAATTTTCTAAATCTTTAATTAATTTTTCAACATTTTCATTTCCAATTATTTCTCTCTTAAACTCTTCCTCACCTATTGCAGCATGAATTATTCTAGCAAGTCTTAGAGCGAATTTATTTTTATCTCCAATTGCTTGTTTAAATAATTCTGCAAGATTTTTTGGTTGATGAGCAAGAAAATTAAAATAATGATTTTTTAAATCTTTAATTTCCTTTGTTTCAATATTTGCTTCTACATTAATACCCAAAGAATTTATTTTATCATTCAATTTTTTTGAAAGAAAAGCAAGTCTTCCTATTTTTTCTTTATCATAATTTGCATTTTTCAATATTTCAACTATATTATACTTTTTATAAACTAAAGCTTCTTGAAGACCCATAGTTACATCTTTTATTTCTGGAAGAAGAGCTTTCACAATTTTCTCTTTTCCTAAGCTACAAGCAGCTATAAAGAGAGCTTCTTTATTTGATGACTCTTTTATCACATTAACATCATCTTTTAAAATTTTTTGAAACATTTTTTCTCCTTTATAAAGGGATTAAAAAAAGCTGGGCTACTTTTTTTAAATAACCCAGCTTTCTCAATTTTTATCTAATTAAAAGAGAGCTTCTTCTCCACCTATTTCTTCCTCTCTTAATGTTTCAGGTTTTGTTGATTTAGGTTTTGGTGGTGTTGTTTTTTGCATCATATAAACTACTTCTCCTTCACTTTCTGGAAAGCTTTTATCTAAAACTCTTTTGATTCCTTCAATTAATTTAATCATATTTTGAACTGTTTGCTCCCCTTTAGCTTTTAATTCTTCCCAATCAGGACTACTTGTAATAAGCCTATCTATTTCAGATATTATATGTTTAACTAGAGATGGTTTGGTTTTTCTTCCTCTTATAGTCATTGAAAATTGCAAAATCAAATCTCCAAAATCAACTATTTTTTTATCTAAACTTTCAAGCTTAGGCCATATTTTTTCTATAAGCATAGATCTAACTTTTGTTACCATATCTCTATTTGATATGTAAGGTAGGCCCAAAGCAAACTTTTCATTTAACTCATTTAATCTTCGTTTAAGTTCTTCAGGATTTCCTTCCATATCATCTTTTATATATTTTAAAGCATCTAATACTTTTTTGGTTTCCTCATCAAATTGTTCATATAAAGCAGCTGATTTAGAAATATTTTTTCTTAAAGAAGCAGGTGTTAAAGCAAGCTCAAGTTCATCCTCTATCTCTTCCCCCACTTCTTCACTTCTTTCTATTTCATTTATAGCCCACTGTATAACTTTAATTATTTTATCCGCCATTTTATTTGCATCAGTTAGATAATCATCAACCTCATTTAAAACTTCTATAGTTTCTTCAAAATTAAATTCTTCTTTTTTTCCTTTGTAATCATTTTTTAGAATTTCCTCTTTAAACTCTTCCTCACCTATTGCAGCATGAATTATTCTAGCAAGTCTTAGAGCGAATTTATTTTTATCTCCAATTGCTTGTTTAAAAAGAGTTACAAGATTTTTTGGAGGGTTAACTATAAAATCAACATAATGCTCTTTTAATTCCTTAAGTTCATAAGTTTCTGCTACTCTTGAAGTAACCTTAATTCCAAGTGAATCTATTTTAGATGCAAGCTTTTTTGTGAAATGAGCAAGTCTTCCTATTTTTTCTTTATCATAATTTGCATTTTTCAATATCTCAACTATATTGTTTCTATTAAATAGAAGTGCTTCTTGAAGACCCATAGTTACATCTTTTATTTCTGGAAGAAGAGCTTTCACAATTTTCTCTTTTCCTAAGCTACAAGCAGCTATAAAGAGAACCTCTTTATTTGATGCTTTTTTTATTATTTCCGGATTATCTTTTTTCAGTCCCTCATATATTTTCATTAATTCCTCCTTTAATTTTTTTAGAATTTATATTGCCATTTATTTTAAAAATCAAAATCGATAAATTTATTTCTTAAACAAAGTTAAATACAAATATCTAAATAATCTATCATTCAAAACAATTGATTCAACTTGATGGGGTAATTTTTCGTGAAAAGTATTTGCATATCTATAAAGCAACCTAGGTTCTTTTATATGATTTAAAAAAAGAAACGCAATATTTCTATTTTTTTGTTTTAAAGATTTTTCAAATAATTTAACTAGATTATTATAATCTTTTAAAAGATCAGATAGATACATTACTAATAAAATCAAAAATGATAAATTATTAAAGAAAATCATAAGGAGGAAGAAATCCTAAATCTTCTACTAATTTTCTTTGAATATCTCTTTTAATTTTATTTACTCTAAAATAATTTTTTAACCAATTTATTTCCCAATAATTAGGACTATTATATTCTAAATTTTTATATTTCTTCAGGGTTTGATTTTTCAAATATTTTTTTAATTCGTATTTAATTCGTTGATAATCATTATTCATATGTAAATAATAAAGGATAATCTTTTTTAAATTCATCTAATTTTTTTATATCATTTAAAAATTTAAGGTATTCTTTAAAATGATTTGATTTAATTATTAAAGGTTCTGCTTCTTTAAATCTATCTTTTAAAATTTCTTGTGCATATTTTAAAGCTATTAATGAATTTCGAAGAGCAATTTTTTCTTCAAATTCCTTCCATCTACTTTTCTTTACCTGAATTAGATAATCAAATGCAAAAATATCAAAAGGAATTAATAGGTGTTCTTTTTCTGAAGGTAATTTCATATTTCTTAATAGTGCTATTTTATAAAGAGTTTCAGCTTTATTTATTTTTTCTATTAATTTAAGTAAAGTTTTTTCTGGGAGAGATTTTATAAAATGTGAATTGGTTTCAATTAAATTATCTAATTGTTGAGGATTTTTTAATAAATCTGAAACATTCATGTTATAAAAACAAAAAGAATTTTATTTATTTACCCTTTCAATAACGACTCTAAATCATCAAAAAATTCTTTTTTAAAATTAGGGAAATGCTTTTTTACTTCTTTTATATTTTTGTTAATTTCTAGAATTTTTTTAATTTTTCGGGCTATTAAAAAAGAACTATAAACATCTAATTCCATGTATCTTAAAATAACATTTGCAATATCTAAAATAGAAATATTATTATTCATCATTCTACTATTTCTAAAAATAAATCTTGAACGCTTATATCAATTTCCTTCCATCTCGAATTCCAAGGTTGGGGAAATAAAATTCCTTTCCCTTCTTTTATTCTATTTATTTCATCATCACTATCATCTATTAGAACTATTTCTTCTTTATCTATAAAATCTTTATGAGAGGTAGTTAAAATTATATTTTTAGAAAATCCTGGAAAATTCTTCACAATACTTTTATATTTTCCACTAAATGAATAAGGCATTCCTACAATAGGCCTACTAAGAAAAAATACTGAATCTTTTCCAAATTTCTTTACTACTAGATCAAATAATTCTTTTCCTTTTTGATTCAATTTAAGATTTTCCCAAAAAGACTCTTCTCTTAAAATAGAAAAAACTTTAGATTGTGGAATTTTAAATTTTAATTCAAAATAAGGAAATATATCATACACTCCTTTAGGAAATGGATAGGGATTAACATTTAAATGTAATCTTTCAAATAAACCTTTTACAAAATTTAGTAATACACCATCTAAATCAAAATATATTCGCATATCTAATTTAATCAATTATGATAAATTTTTCTTCTTTTTATCTTTTTGTAAGCCCCAATATAATAAAACTGAATAGGTTATCAAATCTAGCATATTATCTTCAATTGATTCAAATTTAGGATTTTTATTATTCCAAAACAAATTTTTAAGTCTTTCGACTTTATTATACACATAAACAAAAACTCCCTTACTACCTAATGCATACCACGAATCTCCATAATCTTTTCCTTTTTCTATATACAACTTATGAACTTTATCTAATATTTCTTTAAATTCATCTCTTTTCATTTTTTATTTCCTCCTCTAATTCAATTAATATTTGTCTAATCTCATCTTCATTTAAACTGAACTTTTCAAATATACTTCCAATTTTCATAAGAATAATTAACCTTAATCGAGCATCATTAATATTATACAATTGTTTATAATCTAATCGTACAAGTTGTTTAATTTTTTCTACATATATTTTATTTGTATATTCTATTATTTCATTCATGATATTAATACTCTAATTTAACTATTTTTTTCGACCCTTTTAACAAATCACTATTTATTCTTATTGCACCAACATATTTTTGATTAACAAAAAGCTTTACATTAGGAAACAATTCATCATCCCATATTATTAATCCTTCATAAACTCTTCCATTCCAAACAATTTTTTTATAAAAACTTTTCTTCATTTTACCTCCTTTAATCATCTTTTGTTTTTTCTATTTGAGCCCAACAAGAAGCACACAGAAACATATATCTTTCTTTATCATAAAAATAAGTTTCTTTTCCACAAAAATTACAATAATTTTTTTCGTGAGTATTAATTATTGTAATAGGTTCTCTTTTTTGAAAATCTTCATAATAGGGAGTAATTTCTACTTTTATACCCCAATAAACTAAATCTAGATTTAATTTTTTCTCTACCCTAGAAATAGCTTTTTCAAATTCTTTTTTAAATTCGTTTAATACTTCATTATCAAAATCATCAAGCATAGGGATATACCTCCTTAGATAAATCTATTTTTGGTTCAGGAATAACCTCTCTCTTTATATTAGGTTTTGTTTTAAATGTTCCTGGATCTTTTACACCTAACATTGCAAATGCACCTAATCTAAATTGACAGCATCCACATTCTCCACAACTAATTATTTTATTATTCTTAAGTTTTGGATAATAGCAAGAGGTAACATATTCATATGGAACACCAAGTTTTAAGCCTATACTAATTATTTCATGTTTTATGAGGTGAATAAAGGGAGCTCTAAATCTTACATTAGTATACCAATTTAAAGAATATTTTAAGGTTTTATCTAAAGACTCAATAAATGGAATATTATTATCCGGATAGGCTATTCCATCCATTTGTTGAGCACCTAAAGCAACAGTATCTATTTTATGCATCTCAGCTAATGCAGCTGCAATGGAAGCAAATATCATATTGCGATTGGGAACATACGAAAGAGTAGATTCTGCATCTTTTATTGCTAAACTTGGATCAGCTTTCTTTTGTCTTAATAAAAGAGAGGCTTTTTTAAAGTGCTTAAATAATGGACGTGCATTGTAAATAATTAGAGGAACTTTTAAATGCTTAGAAATTTGCTTTACTGAAAATGTTTCAGCTTTTTCTGCTGCTTGACCATAATTAAAATGCAACAAATAAACTTGATATCCTAGAGAATTATAGAGGTAGGAAGTAGTGGTACTATCTATACCCCCACTACAAATAACCAAAACTTTTTTATTAATTTCTTTTCTAAACAACGAAAAAGAATCCAATTTTCCATTTACATATCTATAAAGAGTATATGGAGGAACCTCTTTTATTAAATCTTGATAGGCTGTAAACATTTCTCTTAAAGAGGCAACAATTACTTCACCTTTATTAGTAATTACATAATGGAGGGGCATAAAATTACTTCCAAACCAAAAACTTTTATCTTTTAAGTTATAGGCTATAATTGCATAACTTCCATCTATTTCCTTTAATCCTTCAATTATTCCTACTTTAGAAAAGAGGTGGGGTAAGATAGCCGAATCGACTTTAGATTTAGTTTTAATATCATATTTTTTTCTTAATTCCCAATCATTACTTATTCCTCCATTATGGACAACTATCCATTCATTATTTTCAAATGGTTGAAGATTAATTAAGTTATCACCTGCTCCTTGTAAATATTCTATTTCTGGCATAGCCCTACTATTACCAAGAATAATTTTATCTTTAAAATTTATATTAGATAATTTTTCATTTAACTCACTTATTTCTTTAACTTGAATTTTTGTAAAATAATTATTATCTAATTCTTTTACTAAAACACCAAATCCATCTCTTCCTCTTATTTTCAAATTATTAATCATCCCTATTATATTCTCTTTACTCATATTTACATTATACATTCCTACTATTCCACACATACTTTTCCCTCCTTTTCAATATAATACATAATACAACTTTCAACATTAAAAATTTTCCTTAATATTTTAAAAAAGACTTTCGTGAATTTCGGTATCCCAACCACTTTCTTCTCCTTTTTCTTTTTTCTTTTTCTCTCTTTCATCTTCTTCCAATTTAGCTTGTTGTTCTTCATAATACTTATCTTGTTGTTCTCTTAGGTGTTGCTCATATTCAATTTTCTTTTGCTTTTTTAATCTTTTTTCTTCTTCTTCCCACCATTCAGTATACTTTCCTATTTCTTTTAAAAAATCTAAATATTGTCTCCAAATTTCACTATTTTCTCTTAAAATTGGTTCCCATTGTCTTACTCGATCTTTAATAATATCTCTTATATAATAAAAGGCATATTTTGGATTTTTAGAGATAGTGCTTTCTCCTTTTAAAAATCTACCTTTTAAAATATTTTTAGCATACAAATAAGAATATTCTGCACTAGTAGCTAAAGCATCCTCACCTTCTGAAAAAGGTTTTCCTAAAATTAAGGCATATTTATAAGAATGTTCTGGATAAATTGCAATTACACGGTGAGCTAATTCAAATGGTTCTTTAATAATTTCTACATATTTCATAACAAAATCAACATCTCTAGCAATAAGATGCTCTATTTCAGGAACACGTTTTTTTGCAACTTCTTGTACATATTTTAAAGCAAGATACGGTTCAGAAATATAAGGTAATAATTTTTCAAGAATTTCTGTATCTTTTTCTTTTAAAGCCTCTGCAAAGGCAAAATTAACTTCATTTTGGCTGTATTTAAGAATTCCAAACAAAAGTGGGTGATCTTTGAAAAAATCTTTTTCTTCATTTATTTCGTTTAAATGTTTTAAATATCTTTTTAAAACTTCATTATTTCTTATAATAACATTCTCTCCCTCTTTAAATCTAAACCTAAATGTACGTGCATATTCAAGTGCATATTCCGGATTGGAAGCTATTATTGGTTCTGCGGCCAACCATCTATCTTCTATAATATTTTTAGCATAAAGAAAAGCAAAGTGTGGATTTCTTAGAATTGTGGGTTCACCCTTATAGAATCTCTTTTTACCCAATCCATAATATGCATATATGTAAGCACTATCAGGATATTTACTCAACAAATCTTCTTTATTAGGAAGTGACATTTTAAAAGTTTCCACAAAATTTTTTAAAACTTCTACATCATTTACATGATTGATAAGATAAAGAGCTCCACTCAAATCATTTTTTTCAATAAAATTCATAACTATTTTATTTAACA
>Ga0308397_1001257_pt1 | contig 15014 bp, 22 predicted proteins | sample Hotspr20SampleT8_FD_202356 | JGI IMG/M metagenome (GOLD analysis project Ga0308397, IMG submission 202356) | Hot spring phototrophic mat microbial communities from Mushroom Spring, Yellowstone National Park, Wyoming, United States - 20051001_T8 ...
ACGATGATTTTGTGCGCCAGCTCAAGCGTGACCCTGACGGAACGTGGCACGAACTACGCCGCCAGGCGTTCCCATTTGGCCGCCAGTTGATCGCGGTCGCGTTCGGGATGATCCTGCATGACCCGCGGCCGGAGCGGCGGAGGATACTCATAAGCGTTTCTGCACCAGCCCGGCGGATCGTTGTGCCTCGGCGCTACTGGGCGACGGAGGACGTGGACGAGGTGCACGTGGTCTGGGGCGGAGGAGCAGCCACCGTCCTATTCCGCGACGTCACCGTACGTCCCTGTTCGGAAACCCGTGTTTTGCTTGAGCTACCAGAAATCGCGGCATCGCGAGAAAGGGGAAAGGCATGACGTTCGTCCAAGTGGGACAGCGGATTATCAACATCGACCGCGTCGACGTGATCACGATCAACGATGCTAGCGTGGATGCCAGATTGACGAGCGGGGCGGTTTTGTTCTTTGACGAGGAAGAGGGGCGCGCACTCCTGGAGGCGCTTGGCATCGATTTTGAGACCGCGCGCGCCATCGCCGCCGAGGCACGTGCAAAGCGGGCCCGAGTAGAGGATAAGGAGGTGTTTAGCTGAGATGGACGAGCGGCTCTACCGCGACCTTCTCGAGCACGCCCAACGCGCATCCTGGAGGTTGGCTGGACTTGTCGATCCCGAAGACGTCGTGCACGACGCATATTTGCGAGTGGTGAAGAGCGGGCGTGATCTCACGCCCGCTCTCTTGCATCGTGCGGTTAACTCCGTCATCGTGGACACGGTCCGTCGCGCCAGCCGCCGCCCAGCGTCGCTAGCGTTGGAGGAGTGGGCGCTTGACGAGCATGCGGACGTCGAGCGGGAGGCACTCACGGCGGTCATGGCGCAGGAGATCCTCGCAGCGCTGGGCGATCTCGCCTCGACGGCGATCGCGATCGCCGAGGGAGAGTCGTTGAACGCGGTGGCTCGACTCGAGCGGCGCTCGAAGGCGACGTGGTGGAGAAGGCTGCGGGCTTTGCGCGAGGTCTATCGGTGAGGGGAATGGAGCCAAACGTGAGCACGCGAACGATATGGATTCACGGCGAGGAATACGTGCGGGTGCGCGACCGACTTCAGATGCTCCGGCGCGACCACCCGGGAGCACGAATCGAAACCGAACTCATCCAACTGGACCGCGAGAGTCACTTTGCGCTTTTCCGCGCTCGCATCGAGTTACCGAGCGGTGCACTTGCCACCGGCTGGGGAAGCGAAACGGGCGACGATTTTGGCGACTACATTGAGAAGGCGGAGACGAAGGCGCTCGGGCGCGCCCTGGTCGCACTCGGATACGGCTCGGACGCCAACGCAAGCGTTCAGGACGACAGCGCTCGAGTCGAAGCAGTGCTCGCCCAGTTGAGCGAGCGAGCCCGCGCGTACCTCGAGCACCTCTGCTCGAGCCAGCAGATCGACGTGCGCGATCTCATGATCGCGCACCAGGTCCGCACGCCAAGCGAAGCGTCGTCCCTCATCACATTCCTCCGCGCCGCCGCGCGGCCGGTCCGCTCGGGGGACGACGTGCTGAACCAGCTTGCCGAGCTCGCAGATCGGCTCGGCATTCGCGTGCAAGAGATCGAGGATGAGCTGCGGAACCATCGCGGATTCGACGGCGACTGGGCGAAGTTGCGCCTCGGCGACCTCCTATGGGCACAAGCTCGGGCGGTCGCCCTCGCCCGTGCACGAGGAGGGCAGTCATGATGCGAAAGCGCGCTATCGAGGCGCGGCCGGGTCGCGGGCCGACTCGGCCCGCCAATGGCCGCTTCGGGAAACTCCTTCGCCAGCTGCGGCTCGAGCGCTGTTTGTCGCAGGCCGAGCTGGGCCGCCGGACCGGGCTTGGGCATTCGATCATCTCGCGTTATGAGACCGGGGAACGGCTGCCACGTCGGCGAACGCTCGCCGCGATCGCCGACGCCCTGGGGCTCGAGCCTTCCGATCGCGTGACATTGTTCGCCGCGGCGGGGTATGTTTACGGCATGGAGGAAGACGAGTATGCCATGGATTGAGTCCCACTCGAATCTCGGTCGCCACCCGAAAACTCGCCGCCTATGCCGACTTTTGAACCTAAGCCTTCCTACGGCCATCGGCCATTTGCACCTTCTTTGGTATTGGACCCTCGAGTTCGCGCCTGACGGCTGCCTTGCGGGGTATACCGCGCAGGACATTGCCGATGGCGCGTATTGGGAGGGAGACTGCGAACGCTTTGTCGAGGCCCTGCTCGCGGCCGGGTTTCTCGAGGATCGCGGGGGAGCGCTGGTCGTTCACGATTGGCGCGACTACGCCGGCAGGCTCCTCGCCGACCGCGAGCGGAAGCGCGCCCGCCGCGCGAATGAGGAGCCCCCGAGCGAGGGCGGAGCGCCCGCCGACGCTCCGCAGACGGCCGACGCCGTGCCGGCGGATGATCCATCGACAGTCCGCGGATCGTCCACGGACATTCCGCGGAGCGTCCGCGGACATTCCGCGGACGTTCCGACGACAGTCCGCGCTAACCGTAACCATAACCGTAACCGTGACCAGAATGACGACGACATCAACACGCGCCGGGTCGCGCACGTGCGCGACCCGGCGATGCCGTCGTCGTCATCGCCGGAGTCGAGGGTCGATTTTGGCGCGGTCGTCGAGACCTGGAACCGCATTTGCGCTCGGGACGGGCCGGGGCCGCGGCTGCCCGAGGTCCTGGGGCCGACGAAGCCGCGCCAGCAGCGGTTCGCCCTGCGCTGCCGCGAGTTGGCGCGGATCCTGCCCGAGGGCGAGGCGGTCTACGGCCTCAAGTTTTGGGAGCGGCTGTTCTCGCGGGTACGGGCATCGCCGTTCCTGCGGGGCGAGAGCGACTCGGGCTGGCAGGCGTCGCTGGATTGGCTTCTCGAGTCCACCGAACACGTCGTGCGGGTGCTCGAGGGCGCGTACGACGCCAGGTCAAGACCGGTCATTGTGCAGTCGCGGCCAAGGACGAACGGAGCGGTCACACCCGAGCGCCTGGCCGAGCTGGAGCGAGTTTACGGCTCAAGCCTTGAAGTGCCCCCCAGCGAGATTTTGCGGCGCGAGCGCGACGCCATTAGGCGGAAGCGATTGCAGGGGACGACCGGTGGCACGGTTACCGGACGCTACGATGTCGCAAGCTGAGCACGAGTGGGTGTTGCTCGCCATGCACGTGGCTGATCTCGCCCGCTCGATTGCAGGCAATCCCCGTCTGGCGGAGCCAATGTATCGCGACTTGTTCCTGGAGACGCTGCGCCTGGAATTAGCACAGTTAGTTATCGCGTTTCCATCGGCCAGCGCGTACTCCGCGGCTTTTCTCGCCCGCCACCGCGAGTTATCAGCGGAAATCCGACAGAGCGTCGAGCGTATCACAGCGCGCCTCTTACGCGCTTCTGCAGGAGAGCGTTCCGATGCCTGAGGTTTGTCTCAAGCTCCCGTTACCACCGTCGGCAAACCACCGCTACGTGCGGCGCCGCGATGGCGGGCTTGCGCTGACGCCCGAAGCGCGAGACTACGACGCCTTCGTGCTGGAAGCGCTCGGCCGCGACCGGCCGCGCATACCGGCGCATGCGGGCGTCGAGGTCCATGTTTTCCTCACGGTCGACACACCGAGACGCCGAGACTTGGACAACGTGCTCAAGCAGCTTCTCGACAGCCTCGGTCGCTGTCTCGGGTTCGACGATGCACAGGTGGTCGCGATCAAGGCGTTCAAACGAGTAGGCGCCGGAGCCGATCCGAACGTCAAGGTTATCGTCGCCTGGAAAGAGATTGCCTGAACGCGGAGGGCGATCAATGACAGCGACGGTGGTCACGGTCTCTCAGCTGATCGGATTGGCCGAACCGGGTTCAGTTGTCGGGCGTTGCTACCTGTGCGGCCAGGAGACGAATGCGGGTCACCCCGGCGCGCCCAGCGACAGCTTCACCGCCTGGTCGAGCGTGTACGCCGGCTCGGTCATCTGCGAATACTGCTGGCCGCTCATCCACGACCGCCGGTTCCGCTCGCGTTCGTGGCTCGCGACTCCCGGACAGGTGCGCTTCGTCGAGCCCGGCGAGGACCGCTCGTGGCTGCGCGACGTCCTGCTCGATCCTCCCGCTCCACCGTTCGCGCTCTACCTCACGCGGAACGGCAAAAAGCAGGGCTGGATCCCGCTCCTGCGTTACGTCTCCCATAGCCGAGACCGGTTCTGGGTGGGAACCGACTGGACGGATCGGCCGGTCTACTGCGACCGTCTGTGGCTCGCACAGCACGTCGTTCTTCTCGACCGGCTCGCGGATCGCGGCGTGCCGCGCACGCAGATGCTCTTTGGCCACTTCGCACCGCGCGTGTGGCGCGCTGCCATCCAGGACGGGTGGACGTCCGACCTCGAGGCGGTCCAGCAACTTGCGGGCGACCCGCAGTGGGAGGTGTTGGTCTATGCCGCGTTTCGACCCCGAGATCGAGGCACAGTTTGTGGAGCTACTTGCGGAGATCTACCGACGGATCAACTGGCGAAAAATCAGGGTGAAGAGCCCGCATGACGTCTGGAACCACCGCGTGCGCGCGGCGGCACGCATGCCGACGCTCGGGCAGTTCGTGAGCAAACTTTGCAACTTCTTCGGCCTGCAGTCGTGCTCCGTCCGCGCGCTCCAGCTCCAGGACGCGTTGCGGCCGTACGAGCGAGAGCTTTTGAACCTTGCCTTTCGAGAGCACATCCCCATCGCGATGCGTGCGGTCCTCATGGCGGCGAGCCGGAAGTCGGCCAGTGACGTGCAGATGGGCTTGGAACTTATGAGTCAGGAGGTCGAGAATGGCAGAGACACGAGTCGTACAGATTAGCGGGTATATCGAAGCGCTTACTCCCATCGTCCACCACGGCGATGAGAAAACGGGCTCGACACCCGTGCTCCGCTCGGTCGCCTGGTACGTACCTAGCGACCGCGATTTCGTCGATCTGCCGTTCATCTCGGGGAACGCGATCCGCGGGGTGTTGCGCAGGCTGGCGTTCCACCACCTCCTGGACGCGGTCGGCTACTCAGTCGAGTCTCCGAAGCTCCACCACGCCCTGTTCACCGGTGGCGTCCTCGAATCGACCGACGAGACGACCGGTGTCGTGGACCTCGCCTTCCGCAAGCGCGTCCGGGACGCGATCCCACCGCTCGCCCTGTTCGGCACCTCGATCGGAAACCAGATGGTGCCAGGCTCCCTCAAAGTGGACCTGGCCATCCCCTACTGTCGCGAGGCGGCACACGTCATCGGGGGCGACGACGAGCGCCTGCGGCACGATGCGCGCCAGTTTTGCTCCTTCGTTTTCGCAACCCGCCGCGATGATATCCGTGCCGAGCGCGCGGAGGACGAGCAAGCCGTGCAAATGCTCGTCGAGTTCGAGGCGTTCGTGCCCGGTACGCGCTTCCACCACGGGTTCACGCTCGTGTATCCGTCCGAGCTCGAGGTGTCCTGTCTCGGACACGTCCTCCATCTATGGAGCGAGCAGCCGTTCATCGGCGGGAAATCGGGTTCCGGCTACGGGCGGATCGCGTTCCAGTACGAACCGTGGCCGAGCCCCGACCTCTACCGCCAGTACGTGGCCGAGCAGCGCGATACCATCGTGGCGGCGCTCGACGAGATGGCCAAGCGCTTGGGGGGCTAGTGATGCAGCCGTTCCGGCTCCGGTGCTACCTCGCCAGTCCGGTCGCGCTCAACCACCCGTGGCTGCACCTCGACGGGGTCGTCGCGCACCTCGTGCAGATGCGGCTGCGCGGCCGCGACTACTACACGCTCCCGACCAAGGTGCCGCGTCCAGCCTCGCAAGACTTTACGCGCCACCGCTACCAGCACGTGCTGCTCGAAACGGACGGTTTGACGCACGCCTCGATCTCCTGGTTTCACCCGCACAAGCTCGTCACCGTCGGCTACTACAAGCGCTTCGAGGATCAGGGCTTCCCGGTGCACCGCAAAAAGCGCGTCGAAATTGGTTCCGGTCACTACCGGTCCTGGATGCTGCGCTGGGTCGTCGTCCCGGCAGAGTACGTCGATTTTTACGGCGTCGGCGATCTCGCACTTCTCGAGGAACTCCTCGCGGACCTCACCCACCTCGGCAACGACACGCGGGTTGGTTGGGGCAGAGTCGTGCGCTGGGAATTGGAACCCCTCGCCGACGACCGCTCGCTCGTCTGGCAAGGGGTCGCGATGCGACCGATTCCGGTACGCTATTTCGCCTCCTGGAGCGAGGCAGTGCCGCTGGCGTGGCGGCCGCCGTATTGGGCGGCCGAAAACGTCGATCTCTGCGCGCCACCGGGGGCGGAAGTGGCGTTGCGGACCCTGCGGGACGGTGGAGCATGAACCGGCAGTGGCGAGAGTTTTTCCGGTCTTGGTCTTGTACGCCCGAGTACCGTGCGGCGCTCGACGAGGCACGGTCCACCATCACCGAGGCACTCGCGACGCACCGCCGTCCCTACGTCGCGTACTCGGGAGGCAAGGACTCGACCATCCTCGTGCATCTGGTCCTCGCACAGGCTCCCGATACACTGGTGTTGCACTGGGATTATGGCCGGTCGTTCGTCCCGCAGCCCGTGTTTGACGAGATCCTCGAGAACGCACGCCGATTGGGTGTGCGCAACCTGCGCATCGAGACGTCCCCGCTCTATGCGAGACTCGGTCGGCGCGCGACCAACGTGCTCGGCCGGCACTACATCGGCCGGCTCCTGCCTCGGTTGGCTCAAGAGGGCTACGACCTCGCGTTCGTGGCACTCCGTTCCGAGGAGTCGGTGAAACGGCGCCACCGCATCGCCGCTCGGCGCTGGGTCGGACCGATCGAGGAGTGCTGGCCGCTCGCCTCCTGGTCCTGGCGCGATGTGTGGGCCTACATCGTCACGAACGACCTCCCGTATCTCTCGCTGTACGACGCGCGTGCTGAACTGGTTGGGTACCACCGCGCTCGGTTCACGACGCTCTTCGACCCCGAGTTCGCGGACGTCGGCAACGAGTCGGTCGACAACGTCCTGCACTGGCGCTGGCGACACGATCCTGCCGCACGGCAAGAATGAACCACAATGACCGATGAGAGGGGACTCTACGAGTCACTCGTCTGGATGACCCAGTGAAGTCACTGTAACAAAACGCCCTAGAAACCCGGAATATATATGGGAGGCACGAAAGAGCCCCGGCAGAAGGTTGGAACTCAGTCATTGCAAGGGAGGTGAGCCATGCTGCTCGTGAAAGTCGTGCGCATCGAACCCGGTCAGCTCGAGCCCCGGCCGGTCGTCGCTACGGCTGACCAGCGGGTGGCGAAGCAGGTCCTGGCCCTCATCCGGGAATCGCTGCGCCGAGAGGAGGGTGACCATGAGTCCATGACAGATTTCGACCGCCGTCAGATCAACGACTGACACGGTCGAGTGGTCGCACCACAGTGGCGGATCAGCTCGGCGTGAGCGAGAAAACGATTCGCCGGCGGGTTGCGAACGGTCTGCAGTCGTTGCGGGCTGGTTGGCCGTCGCAACCCCCGGAGGAATTTGTCCAAGAACCGCCTGCTCAGGCGGTGTATATATGGGGACAGTTGCAGGGACCCAGGCCATCGAGGCCGGGGTCCGGTCATTGTAGGGAGGTGCAAGGTGCTGATCGTGAAAGTCAGCAGGGTGCGGCCCGGCCAACTCGAACCCGAGCCGTTGGTGGCGACGGTCGACCAGGAGGTCGCCAGGAAGGTGATCGAGCTGATCCGTCAGAGTCTGAGTCAGGAGCTGGGGGATGAGTCCGTGGTGGTCTGGGATGAGTCCGTGATTACGGTGCCTGCACGCAGCTGGAACGACGGCGAGTGCTGAGGCAATTTCTGACCCTTTTCTGTCCCATCATCCCCATTCTTGTCCTTTTTTTGTCCCTCGCCACTTCACTAGACTTGACGGTAAGTTGAACGGAGTGGAGGGCCGAGGGATGCCGTACATCACGATCCACCTGGACCGAGGCGACACGATCCTGCCGCACGGCAAGAATGAACCACGGGCGAGGAGGTGATGTGCGGCCAGACCAGGTGGAATCGCTGCTCGAGCAGTACCACGTGCTCGATGCCCGAGCACCGAGCGAGGTGCCGCGGCGCCGCAAGCGGACGAATCCCGAGCCGCACGAGATCCTGGCTGCGATCGTGCGCGCCGACATCGATCGCGCTCTCGTGCTCCTCCGCCAGCACGACGAGCAACTGTGGCGGGTGATTCGCGCGGTGCACGTCATTCCGTACCCAGATCGCACCCACCGCGACTACCACGAGGACCGCCACTGGTTCGCGCACCACCAGGTGCGCCTACGGCACAGCCTGACGACCCGGCGGCAACTGGCAGCCCTCGATCTCGACTGTTCCTATGGCACGATCTGGTCGCGGTGTCGCACGGCGTACCGCCTTCTCGCACAGTGGCTCGCTTGACCATTCTGACGAACTTGTGCTACGCTGAGTGTAGATTCGCCAACGTCTCGGTAGCGCCGCCAGGACAAATGGCGGCGTTTGTGTTTGCGGAGGACTGCGCGTGAGGTTGCCGCGCCAGTGCGCCTACCCTGGTTGCACCGCGCTCACGACTGATCGCTTTTGTGCTCAGCACCGAGCAGCGGGCGCAGCCGCCGACGCCGCCAAAATGCGCCGGCGGGAGCGGCGCCGCGTGCCACGTAGCGAGCGCGGTTACGACTACGAGTGGGACCGCGTCCGCGCGGCGTTTTTGGCTCAATTCCCACGCTGCATGCTGTGCGGCGCGCCGGCCACCGAGGTGCACCACCGCGTGCCGCTCCGGAGCGGCGGGACGCACGACGAGCGGAATCTCATGTCGCTCTGCGGCGCGTGCCACCGGCGCGTGCACCGGCGGCGGGGATAGGGGGTCAAAATCTTCGGGCCGGGCCGGTTCTGGACCCGCCGCCCGCCTCGCGGCGTTTCCCTTCGAAATTCGCGCGTTTTTTCCCGCGTTCAGCGCTTTCCGCCGAAACTCGGCTGTTCTCGCCGAAACTCGCCGATTCCCGAGCAAATTCTTGGGGGAGGGGATTGCGATGCCTCGAGGCAGACCACGCAAGGCGGTGACCGAGCGACAGGGCTGGACGTCGCCGCTGGTGGCGCTCCCGCGGCAGGGGTCGGTCGTGCCGGTCGTGCCGGCCCCGCCTCCGCACCTGCTGCGCTCATCGCGGGAGCTGTGGGCTTCGCTGTGGGCGAGCCCGCTCGCTCAGGTCTGGGACCCGGTGACCGACCGCATGGCTGTCGAGGAGCTGGTGCGGTTTGTGGACGAGCGGGAGCGGGCTTGGCGCGCGTTCCGCCGTCAGCGGCTCGTGCCGGGTTCGCAGGGACAGCCGCGTCTGAACCCGCTCTGGGATCTCATTCAGTACACGACGGGACAGATCCTCCAGCTTTCGGATCGGCTCGGGCTCACGCCGCGGGCGCGGCTGCAGCTCGGCATCACGTTCTCGCAGGCGGCGATGGGGATCGCTGAGCTGAACCGCTTGCTGGACGAGGTCGAGGACGACGATGACGGCGACTTTGCTCTCGAAACCGACGACCCCGCCATCGCGCGGTGACCGGGTGATCCGGTTCATCGAGCAGCATTGCGTGCACCCGGACGGGCCGTGGGTCGGCCAGCCCGTGCGGCTGCTCGAGTGGCAAAAGCGGTTTCTGAGGCAGTTGTTCGAGCTCGATCCCGCGACCGGTTTGCGCCGACACCGATGGTGCCTGCTCGGTGTGCCGAAGAAAAACGGGAAGACGTCGCTCGCCGCTTGGGTCGCGCTCTATCTCCTCCTCGCCGACGGCGAGCCAGCACCGCTCGTCGCGTGTGCGGCAGCGTCGGAGGACCAGGCTGACCTCGTGTTCGGGGCGGCACGGCGGGTGTGCGAGCTCTCGCCCACGCTGCGGCAGGTCACCGAGCGGTTCGAGCGCGAGATCCTGGTGCCGTCGTCTCCAGGAGCGCGCCTGCGGCGGGTGGCTGCGGTCGCTGGGGCGAACGACGGGCAGAACATTCACGCGGTGGTCTGCGACGAGTTGCACGAGTGGATTGGTTACAAAGGACGGGCAGTCTGGAACGTACTGACCAATGCGATGGGCGCACGCCGGCAGCCACTCGTCTTGCAGATCACGACTGCCGGCTGGGACATGGAGTCGGTCTGCTACGAGCAGTATGTCTACGGTCAGCGTGTCCGGGCCGGCGAAATCGACGACCCGCGCTATCTCTTCGTCTGGTACGCGGCGCCCGAGCACCTAGACTATCGCGATCCCGAGGCGTGGAGGATTGCGAATCCGTCGCTCGGCGTGACGGTGCACGAGGAGTTTTTCCGCGACCAGCTGGCGAAGAAGAGCGAATCGACCTTTCGCCGCTACTTCTTGAACCAGTGGGTCGCGAGCGAGGAGACGTGGCTCCCGGCCGGCGCGTGGGACGCGTGTCGGGTCGAGCCTTGGGAATGGGACCCGAGCGCGCCGGCCTGGATCGGCCTCGACACGAGCGTGCGGCACGACGCCTCCGCGCTCGTAGTGGGTCAGTGGATCGCTGGTCGCCTGCATGTGCGGGCGCGCATCTGGGAGCCGCGTATGCTGCCGGGCGGCGAACCGGATCCGGACTGGCGCATCCCTGAGGACGAGATCGAGGCGGAGATCCGCGCACTCTGCCGCGAGTTGCGGGTCGAGCGCATCCGCTCGGACTGGGCGCACATGCGACTCATGGCCCAGCGCCTTCTCGACGACGGGTATCCGGTCGAGGAGGTGCCACAGAGCGCGAGCCGCATGGTGCCGGCGACGCAGGTGACCACGGAGCTGATCCTGAACCAGAAGCTCGCTCACGACGGCGACCCCGCTTTCGCGCGGCACATCGCGAACGCGGCGGTCCGCCACACCGCAGACGGTGGGGTGCGACTGACCAAGGGGCAAGCCAAGCGTCCCATGGACGGTGCGATCGCACTCGCGCTCGTCTGCCAGGCGGCGACGAGGCGTGTGGTGGAGGGCAACACGAACGCTGTGCCGAATCTGTGGGTGCCGGAGGAGTTCCGTGCTTAAAGGGCTAGCCGTCACCGCGCTCGAACTGGGTGGAATGGCCGCCATCATCGCTGCCGCGTTTCTCGTGCACGTCGCGCTGGGCCTCTTCGTGCTCGGGTTGAGCTTGCTCGTCATTGCCTACGCCTTGGAGCGCGCTCGATGATCCTGCGATCGCTGCTTGGCCAACGCGATCCGGCCTACTACGCGAGTCTCGTGCCGACTCAGACCATGTCAGCGACCGGCATCGCGGTCTCGCCAGAGACCGCCATGCGCGTCAGCGCCGTGTTCGCCTGCATCCAGCTCATCGCCGGGACCATCGGGACCTTGCCGATCCATGCCTATCGCAAGCGGTCGGACGGCAGACGAGAACGAGTGGACGACCACCCGGCCGTGCAGGTGCTCGTCGATCGGCCGAACGGGTCCTGGACGCGGCAACAGCTGATCGAGCAACTGGTCACGCACCTCCTGCTGTGGGGGAACGCGTTCCTGCGCGTCGACCGGAACGAGCTCAACTATCCCGTCGCAATCTGGCTCCTTCACCCCAGCCAGGTCGCCGTGTGGGGCGACGGACGGGACCGGGAATTCGTGGTGGACGGGGAGGTCGTCGATCGCTCGACCGTCGTCCACGTCCCGGCGCTGTCGGTAGACCCGCGGACCGGGCTCGGCCTCTCGCCGATCGCGGTCGCCCGCGAGACAGTGGGCATCGCGCTGGCCTCGGAGGAGGCGGCAGCACGCTTTTGGGAAGCGGGAGGCATCCTGAGCGGCATCCTCAAGACGAATGCGAGTCTGACTCCCGAGCAGGCGAAGCGGCTGCTGGATGCCTGGGAGTACCTGCACCGCGGTGTCAAGCGTGCAGGACGCGTGGCAGTTCTGGACTCGGGCGCCGAGTTTCAACCGATCGTCATGCCCTGGCGGGATCTTCAGTTCCTCGAGCAGCGGCAGTTCCAGGTCGCCGAAATCGCGCGCCTCTTCGGCGTTCCACCGCACATGATCGGCGACGTAGACCGGTCGACGAGCTGGGGGACAGGCATTCAGCAGCAGACGCTGGGGTTCCTGCAGTTCACGTTGCGCCCCTGGCTCGTCCGCATCGAGAGCGTGTTCTCGCACGATCTCGTCACGACGCGCGGCGTGTACGTGCAGTTTTCGGTCGAGGGGCTGCTGCGGGCAGACGTCGAGACGCGGTACAAGTCGTACAAGATTGCTCGAGAAATGGGCGTCCTCTCTGCGAACGAGATCCGCGAGCTTGAGGACATGGAGCCACTCGGGCCAGAGGGGGACGTCTACTACGTGCCGGCCAACTGGCTACCGGTCACGAGAGGGGGTAACCGCGCGTGAACAGGGTATCCGTCGTCACGACTCCAGAGCGACGCTACGTCGAACGACCCGTGGAACTCCGTGCCGATGGCGAAACGCTGCCGCGGACGCTGGTCGGCTACGCGGCGGTCTTCGACACCTGGGCGCTCATCGGCTCGGGCAAGCTGCGCTTTCGCGAGCGGATCGCGCGGGGCGCGTTCGCGAAGACGATCGGCGAAAGCGACGTGCGGCTGCTCGTCAATCACGAACCCGCTCCTGTCCTGGCGCGGACGAAGAACGGGACGCTCCAGCTCGCCGAGGACGACGTGGGGCTGCGCGTCGAGGCGGTGCTCGACGCCGAGAATCCCGCCGTCGCCGCCGTGATTCGGCAGATCCAGCGCGGCGACGTCGATCAGATGTCGTTCGCCTTTGACGTCATCCGCGACGACTGGAACACCGACGCGGACCCGCCCGAGCGCACGATCCGTGAGGTCCGCCTCTGGGACGTCTCGGTCGTGACGTTTCCGGCCTACGAGGAGACCAGCGTGCACGTGCGGATGGACGAGCGGGTCCGGCAGCTCCTCGAGGAGCGAGGGGTCGTCCCCGAGGACGTCTCGGACGAGCTGGCGCCAGAAGACACGCCGTGGGAGCGGCCGAACCTTTCCGACTTTACGGACAAAGCGTGGGACGAGCTCAGTCTGGCCGAGAAACGCCGGATCGCCGGCCATTTCGCTTGGGCGGCGAGCATGCCGCCTGAGACCTACGGCGATCTCAAGCTCCCCCACCACGATCCGGAGACTGGTCGGGTCGTCTGGCGTGGCGTGGCGGCTGCCATGGCGGCGCTTTTCGGTGCGCGCGGTGGCGTCGATATTCCCTCCGCGGATCGGCGTCGCGTCTACGAGCATCTCGCCCGTCACTACCGCCAGTTCGATCGTGAACCGCCTGAGTTTTCGAGCGCGAGCTGGTACCCGGCGCCACGGGCCGGCGAAGAGCCACCCGATGTGCGGGCTAGCGTCGTCGCTCGTCGGCGGAATCTGTTGCTTGTACGCATGAAACTGTGGAGGTGAGACATGGAGATCCGTGAACTGCGCGAACAGGCACAGCGCGTCTATCACGAGATGCGCGCGATCCTCGATGCGGCCGATGCCGAGCAGCGAGGGCTTACGGCCGAGGAAAGCGAGCGCTACGACCGGCTCGACGAGGAGCTCGGCAACCTCCTCGAGGAGATCGAGCGGCGCGAGCGAATGGAGCGCGTGGCGCGACACCTGGACACGATCGTGCGCGATGCCGTCCCAGCTGTCCGCCAGGAGTACAACGACGTCGAGCGGGCATTCGAGACGTATCTCCGAAGAGGGGAGCGCTCGCTCGGTGAGCACGAGGTGCGGGCGCTTTCGACCATCACTGGACCGCTCGGTGGCTATCTCGTGCCGCAGACGTGGGCCCGCCAGCTGATCGAGATCATGGCGCAGTACTCGGCAGTCCGTCAGGTCGCCAACGTCATCCGCACCGACTCGGGCGAGCCCATCCTCTACCCGATCGTCGATGACACGGCTACTGAGGGCGTGATCGTCGCTGAGAACACCGCCTCACCGACCGCGGACGTCACGTTCGAGCAGAAGCGGCTTGACGTCTACACGTTCTCGGCGAAGGTGGCGGAAGTGCCGCTTCAGCTGCTCCAGGACTCGGCTTACCCGGTCGACCGGCTACTTGTCCAGCTCTTCGGTGAGCGGCTGGGTCGGGTGACGGAGCGGCACTACGTGACCGGTACCGGAGTCAACCAGCCGCAGGGGATCCTCCAGGCTCCGGTCGGCCATACGGCGGCGTCGGCGACGGCGCTTACCTTCGACGACATCCTGAGCCTGATCCACAGCGTGGATCCCGCTTATCGCCAGAATTGCGTGTTCGTCCTCAATGACGCCACGCTCTTGGCGATCCGCAAGCTCAAGGACAACCAAAACCAGCCGCTGTGGCAGATCAGCTACCGTGAGGGTGAGCCGAACCGGATTCTCGGCTTCCCGTACGTCGTCTCGCCGTACATGCCGACGATCGCGGCCAATGCGAAGGTCATCGCGTTCGGTGACCTCCGCTCGGCGTACGTGATCCGCGACGTGAACGGCATCGAGGTGGTTCGCTCCGACCGGAACCTGGTGGACCGCTATCAGATGCAGTTCAATGCCTGGCTCCGGTCCGGCGGGATCATCGTCAACACCCGCGCGATCCGGTTGCTCCAGATGGGTGCGTAGTGAGCGGGTAGGGGAGGGCTATCGCCCTCCCCGCTCCTCGTCCGAGGGGGCGATATGCGCGTCATGATGGTCGTCACGGTCAGGACACCCGACGGCGTCCTCTACGAGGGACAGGAATACGACGTCGAGCCGTACATGGCCGATGTCCTCATCCAGCACGGGCTGGCGACCGCGGTCGGTGCCGAGCGCAAGCGGACGCGGCGGAGCCCGGCCTCGGAGCAAGCAGTCGCAGGTCAGCATGAGGAGCGCTCGTCGTGATCGAGGTCGCGGTCGCACCAGCCGAGCTCGTTGCTGGTACCGTGGCGAGGATCACACTCGTCGCCTACGAGCACGATCTCACGGTCGTCGACCCCGGTACCGTCCATCTCAGGCTCACTCGTGATAACGGCACAGTCCTCCATGACGCGCCGATGACCGGCAGCGGGGCGACGCCGCGCACGGTGACCATTCCAGCATCGAGCCTCTCGCAGGTGGATCGGCTCGCTGCACGCGCGACCGGCGCTGACTTCGTCCACGAGTGGGTGATAC
>Ga0308397_1001266_pt1 | contig 14929 bp, 9 predicted proteins | sample Hotspr20SampleT8_FD_202356 | JGI IMG/M metagenome (GOLD analysis project Ga0308397, IMG submission 202356) | Hot spring phototrophic mat microbial communities from Mushroom Spring, Yellowstone National Park, Wyoming, United States - 20051001_T8 ...
TTCCAGCGTTGTAGGGCCACTTATGCCCCCCAGCATTCCCATGGTGATCTATGGGGCCATTGCCAGTGTATCGGTAGGGAAACTATTCCTGGGGGGAATCATTCCCGCATTTCTCTGTTCTCTTTCCCTCATGGTCCTGGTCTATTTCATGTCCAGGCGACGGAACTACCCGATATACCCGAAAGCGACTTGGAAGGAACGCTGGGAAGCCTTCGTGGATGCTCTACCCCCCTTGTTCACTCCGGTGATCATTATCGGGGGAATCTTTTCCGGCTTCTTCACTCCTACGGAAGCAGCGGTCATTACCTCCTGCTATGCGCTGTTCTTAGGAGTGGTAGTGTATCGTACCCTCACATGGGAAAAACTGTTAAAGGTAATCCGAGAAACCTTGAGCTCCAGCGTGGTAATTGGGTTCATCGTGGCCTCCATCTCCGTGATGGGCTATGTGCTTGCCCGGGAGCAGATCCCCCAAAAAATTGCGGAGTTTGTGATGCGGAATACCTCCAGCCCCATTGTGTTCATGCTTTCCTTTAATCTTCTCCTTCTATTACTGGGTACCGTGATCGAGACGATGGCCATCTTACTACTAGTGGTTCCCATTTTTGTGCCCATTGCCGCATCCTTGGGGATTGATCCAGTTCATTTTGGGGTAGTGGTGGTGATGAACATGATGATCGGGATCCTATCCCCTCCCATGGGGGTTTCGTTGTTCGTCGTTTCAAAAGTTGGGAACATTCCCTTTCCTCTACTGGCGAAATCCATTCTTCCCTTTATCGTGCCCCTCTTCATCGTTCTTTTGCTATTGATCTTTTTCCCTCCTTTAGTGATGTTCATTCCCAATTTGATTAAGTAGAAGAGTAATGGGATATGACTTCCAAGGAACGGGTCATTGGTCATTCTACATTTTTGAGGAACAAGGCCACTTCGAAGATAGACCTTTGGGAGGGTAAACGGGATGAGGTGGCTGCCAGCTGGAAGGAGGATCAGGTAGAGTTTCATCGAAAGATGGGCTGTTTTGATATCGTAAATCTGATGGCAGAATCGACGGCGATCTTGCCGCCGAAGGATTATGATCCGGAAAGGCCGAAAAAGATCGAAGAGGGTGTGTGGGAAGGACCCAACGGAAGGGTTTACAAGGATTCAGAGGTAACCCAGGACATCCTTTTGGTGCATGATCCCGAAGCAAGTTCCCGAACCTATACGATTGAAAACTTTGAAGAAGAGGAACCTTCCTTCCCTGAGCCCTCCATCTTTGAGGTGATCGACTACGTGATTCAGCATCTTGGGAAGGAGAAGTTCATCATTGGCCCATCGGGAACTCCCGTGGAACTTGTTCTTCTGGGCACCATGGAACAGGCTCTCTGTCGGTTCCTGGAAGATCCGGAACTGGTGAAAGCTGCGGCAAAGTACTACACACAAGAAGGGAATCTTCAGGATTTTATCTATATTCGACCTGGAACGGATGGAGTGATGTGGGGCCAGGACTTTGCCTATAAAAATGGCCCTCTGGTATATCCTGCAATATTCCACGAGTTTCTGGTTCCCTTTGCGAAAGAACGGGTACGTCATGTTCATGATAACTTTCATATTCCCGTGATCAAGCATGCCTGCGGCAATAATTGGTCTTTGCTGGACATGTTTGTGGAGATCGGGTGGGATTGTTATCAATCCATACAGGCGTTGGCAGGGATGGATCTGGGGAAGGTGAAGGAAAAGTACGGAAAAAAGATGGCTCTCTGGGGAGGAGTTCCTGTAGAACTACTGGCAAGTGGTACCAAAGAAGAGGTGGTGACCGCGGCGGAACAAACGATGGCTCAGGGGAATACTCATGACAAGAGGTCTCTGGACATTGCGTACCCTAGGCTATAAAAATAGTGATTGTTCTAAAGAGGTTGCATGAGGAGAAAGAACGCTTCTCTATCTGAAAAAGTTTACAACATCCTACTCGATCGTCTACTCACTAATGAGCTCATTCCGGGAGAAATACTGAATCGAAGGGATGTCGCTGCAGAGTTGCAGGTAAGTGTTGCCCCTGTCTTGGAAGCGATGGTTCAACTGGAACACGAGGGGTATCTGGAAAGTATCCCTCGGAAAGGAACGAGGGTCCGGCCAATCCGAAAGGAAGATATTCTTGGGCAGCTCTTTGTGCGGGAGGCCATCGAATGTCAGGCGGCTAGATTGTACTGTGGTAAACCCGTACAGGAAAACGAAGGCACCTTAAAAGAGTTGGCCAGAGAGTGCGACAAAGAAGCTTCCCTATCACCCAAGCACTGGGAGGATGAGATCCGTTTTCACAAGTGTCTGGTAGAGCTTTCCGGATGTAAGGCACTGGTTAGGGAGTTCGAAAAAACGATTCGCTTGAACATGTTCTACGCCATGAATAAGTTCATTGAACCCGAATCTCGAACGGAAAGACAGAGCCATGAGGAGCTGGTGGATTTATTGAAGACCGAAGATCCCGATGAAGCGGAAAGGATCATTCGCTATCATGTTCGAAGCGGTAAGCGTAACCTATATAAGGATGTGCCTGATTACAGGAGTGTTTTCTCTGGATAGCAAAATCATGCCGGGTTCATTTCACAGCTACTCACGAATCCTTTGTCTACCCTTTCTTTTTTTGTTCTGTTTGTTCCATTCTTTCGGAGAAGCACCCGTAGACCTTGGAGAGATAGAAGCCCAAACGGAAAAGACCTCGGTGGCGGGGATAGGGGTAGCAACCTACCTGGATCGGGCCTTTATGCAGACCACGGTATCGAACATAGTGGTCTGGGGGTACGATTATGCGGTTTTGCAGGCTCCCTGGGCACAGATTGGCCCGGAAACCTGGCAGAAGAACCTGGAACACGGCTTTGTGTGGGACGGGGCATGGTTTTTCACCAATCAAATTATGCATCCTTACCACGGATCCGTCTACTTCAATGCAGCGCGGTTGAATGGTTTCACTTTCTGGGAGTCTTTCCCGTTTGCCGTGTATGGAAGTCTCATGTGGGAGCTCTTCATGGAGCGGGACTATCCCTCCCTGAACGATTTTATCACCACTCCTCTGGCGGGAACCGCCATGGGTGAGGTTACGTACCGCCTGTCCCTCTCCTTTCTCAACAGTGACGCTACAGGGTACAAGAAGGCGGCACGGGAGGTCGCGGCTGCTATTCTAAACCCTGCCTTACTTATAAACCGTCTGGTGTATGGAGATGATATACTGAAACGGAACCCTCCCTATAGAGAAAAGGTCTCCCTCATCATCTATTCCGGTATCAACCGCACAGGAGATGAGTATCCTCTGTTTCGACGCACCCCGCATCCCTTTGTTGGCTTCTCCCTGAATTATGGGAATCCATACGATGAAAGGGAACGTTATTCCCCCTTTGATACATTCCGGATATTTTCCGATTGGGACTTGGATTACACAAACCCTGGATGGGAAATCTTTGCAAGCGGGATCCTCTATGGCAGAAAGATCTACTTCCCAAATGGAGGAAGAGGGATAGCTGGGATCTACCAGCATTTCGATTATTTACAGAATTTCGTGTACAAGTTTGCCTCCAATGGGATAGGTATTGGAACTGAGATTCGACCCATGCAGCGGATGGAACTCTTCGAACTTCAGGTCCATTTCTATGGGATTGTACTAGGGGCTTTGGATTCTCAGTATACCCACGATACCCAGGGAGGAGAGTATATTTTCGGATCGGGAGCAGCGGCGAAATTAGGTGTTCAATTTATTTTCGATGAGTTTTCCTCTTCCGTGTTCTATTACAAGTATTGGTTTTATACCGTACGGGGTGCAGATTCACACAATACCGTGGGAATATTCTCTTTTTCCGTAGAGCATAGCCTCAAGCAAGATTTACGAATCGGAGCGGAGCTACACGTTTACGACCGATGGTCAAATGTAGGTGTAGATAATTCCCGCCGAGTGGGGGCCCGAACCTACCTGGCGCATACGCTGTAAGGGTAGCGATTTTTTACCATTTTTCCTCAGAATAGTACAATAACCCTCCTCCTTCCTTTGCTACAATAGAAGTCAAGATAGGGTAGACAACCTTCTACCACATGAGACGAAAGAGGTATCTGTATGACTGGAAAAGAATTAATTACTGCCGTATTTACCCATAAACCCGCACAGCGCCCCCCCTGGGTGCCCTTCGCAGGGGTGCACGCGGGGAAATTGATCGGCGTGAAGGCTCATGAAGTGTTACAAAACGTCGATCTACTGGTGGAGGCGCTTCTAAAGGTCAACTCCCTTTACCAGCCAGATGGGCAGCCGGTTTTGTTCGATCTGCAGATAGAGGCTGAAATTCTCGGATGCGAACTGCGCTGGGCAGAAGATGCACCCCCGTCAGTAGCTTCCCACCCTCTGGCCGGCACTATGGAGATCCCCACCCGAGTTCCAGGGAAAGGGGAGGGTAGAATCCCCATCTCTCTACAGGCTATGGAGCGAATGAAGAAGAAGGTAGGAGATACCACAGCCCTCTATGGCCTTGTGACAGGCCCCTTCACACTGGCAGCCCATCTTCGAGGCACGGAAATCTTCATGGACATGTTGGACAATCCATCCTACGTGCAGGGGCTGCTTGCCTATACCAACGAAGTGGCCAAAACCATCAGTGGCTACTATGTTGAGGCAGGTATGGATGTGATTGCCATAGTGGATCCCATGATCAGTCAGATTTCCCCCCACCATTTTAAGGAGTTCATGGACGCACCTTTTTCGGCTCTGTTCGCCCACATCAGGAGCCTTGGCGTTTTCAGTTCTTTCTTCGTTTGCGGGAACGCCACGGCCAACATCGAACCTATGTGCCATACTGGACCGGATTGCATCTCGGTGGACGAGAATGTGCACCTTCCCCATGCGAAGGAGATTACCGATCGGTATGGTATCGTGATCGGGGGAAACTTACCCCTCACCACTGTCATGCTGCTGGGCACCCAGGAAGACAACATGAAGGCAGTGCTTGACTTGATGGATGCTCTCACTCCTGGAAACTGGATCGTCTCGCCAGGGTGTGATATGCCCTATGCTACCCCTATCGAAAACTGTATCGCGGTTTCCCAGGCGGTGCGGTATCCCGAGAAGGCGCGGCAAATGGTAGCGCACTACAGGGTACCGGATCTGAAGTTCGAAGGGAAACTACCCGACTATGCCCATCTGTCGAAACCGCTAGTGGAAGTCTTTACATTGGACAGTGCCACCTGTGCAGCCTGTGGGTACATGCTGGAAGCTGCCAAAGAAGCGGTAAAACGGTTTAAGGGAAAGGTGGATTTGGTGGAGTACAAGTATACGGTGAGGGAAAATGTTGCCCGTTGCAGGGCGATGGGGGTGAAACAACTGCCCTGCCTTTACATCAATGGGGAATTAGTTTACTCCTCCCTCATCCCTGCCGTGGAGGAACTGGTAGACAAGATCCGGGAGAAAATGAAGGATTGAACCGAAGGATTGAACCGATGGATAAAGGGTCAGATCTATACATCTTTACGGGTTTCCTGGGGTCAGGAAAGACTACTGTGTTGCACGATCTATTGTCCCAGATGCACTCACGGAAGGTTGGAGTGATCGTGAACGAATGGGGAAATCTGGGTGTAGACAGGGCTCTCATTCGAAGTTCGGGTGTGGAGAATATCTTCGAATTGGTGGGAGGCCAGATCTTCTGCGCTTGCCTATCTGGAAGTTTCCTGAACACCTTGAATAGTTTGCTTACCCTTGATGTGGCTGCCATCTTTGTGGAAACCTCCGGCCTTGCCAAACCTTCTACTTTAAGGGAACTGGTAGAGGAGGCGGAGAAGCATTCTAACGGCCTTCTGGAGTATAAGGGAATGGTCTGTGTAATTGATGCGGCACGATTCTTGAAGTTACGCTCCGTGGTGAAAGCCCTGGACGAACAGGTGGTGTATTCGGATTATTTCATACTTTCCAAGGCAGATCTGGTTGATCCGGAAACCGTGCAAAGAATCATCCAGGTGCTTCGGGAATTAAAACCTGATGCGGAAATCGTCATCCGGGCGGGGAAACCCATACCGTTCGTGTCGTTCTTCAAGATCGAAACACACACGAAAGTAGCGCCAGAACCCTACGATCCCATTTGGGCAGGCTGGGGAAGAGGGGGGAGGCCGGTAACCATGGAACTTGTCCCTAAGGAACCTATTGGGCGAAAAGGGCTATACCGCTTCTTAGAAAAGATGGCCCCCCATACTTTCCGGATCAAAGGCTTTGTGACGATCCGGGAGGATAAAGGCACGGTGCAAATCGATGGAGTAGAGGAAGAGGTTCACATCCTTCCCGTGGAAGTGGGTTCGATTAAACCCGAAGAAAAAGGGATCACTTTTATATGGAAAGGCACTGCTCCTTCGAGGGATCAAGTACTGGAAATGTGGCGTTCATGCACAGGAACGGAAGGGCAGTAGAACATACAGGCCTGATCGGTAGAAGGATATGCCCCGAAGGTTAGAAGTATCCCATCCGTTCTCCGTACAGGAGGGGAAACTGAAAGCTTTTCATAATACGTATCTCTGGACAGGTACTCCGGAAGTACTCTTCTACTTCTGGAGAGAATAGGTATCCCACAAAGAGGGGGTAGATTTTACCGTTGAGTTTGGTTGAAAGACGGGCTATTTTTTTGGCAAACCTGTCCGCATCTTTCTTCCCCGGTTGTGCTTTACACTCTCCAATGAGAAAACAGGGGCCTTCATCGGAAGTTCCCTCCGCATAAATGTTCACTTCTTCGTACTGTCCTTCATCACAGAGAATGAATCTACGATCTACTACCTGCACCTTCATCCTGTAAGTTTCTTTTGCAAAGAGTGGTATGTAGGGGATCACCCGATCTTCCAGGCCATAGCCCACAGCCATCGATAGCCCACCTACTTCCTTTCGGGTTTCTTCTAACTTTTCCTCGGTTCGGGCTTGAGCTTTTGCAAGTTCCTCCACCCGGGCTTCAGTGCGGGCTTGCGCTGTGGCAAGCTCCTCGAGGCGCTGTTCAGTGCGAGCCTGGGCTGCGGCAAGTTCTTCTAGGCGTTTTTCAGTACGGGTTTGCGCTGCGGCAAGCTCCTCGAGGCGCTTTTCAGTGCGAGCCTGGGCTGCGGCAAGTTCCTGTACTTGAACTGTTAAGGAATCGAGGCGCTTTTCAGTGCGAGCCTGGGCGGCGGCAAGTTCCTGTACTTGAACTGTTAAGGAATCGAGGCGCTTTTCAGTGCGAGCCTGGGCTTCGGCGAGCTCTTCGAGGCGCTGTTCAGTGCGAGCCTGGGCGGCGGCAAGTTCCTCCAACCGCTTTTCGGTTCGTTGTTGGGCTAATGCAAGTTCCTCTACCCTTGCTTCTGTGCGAGCTTGCGCGACAGCCAGTTCCTCTACCCGTTGTTCTGTCCGGATTTGGGCTTCGGCAAGTTGAAGAAGGCGTTGATCGATCGGTTCCAAATGCTTTGCAACATTGCTCTGCGCCTCTTCCAGTTTGGCTATCGAATCGCGGACTTCATCTAAATCCTTTTTCTTTAGACCCTCGGAGACCTCGCCATAGAGGTACCCAAAAGTCTGTGCAATGAGCTGGGCAGCTTCGGAGGGAAGGTACTCTTTAAGAGCCTGGTAAATTCGTAAAGTGTCGATCACGTTCATACCCTAAACAAACGGAGCAACGGTATGTTTTGCTTCAAGATAAACGTATCTTTTTTTATTATCCTTGGCAATAAGTTAGTACCAGCTTCTACTTCTCTGCCAGGTGGTAAATGGCTGATATATCCTCGGTTGTATATCCAGAGATACCCCAAAGTCGGCACAAGGCAAGGGCTTGCTCGGTAAGCTTTCCAAAATCTATATGGCTGATTTTCGCTTCGTGAAGGGTGGTTGGGGTACCGATTTTTCGATACCATGCGACGAGTTCCTGAATCACTCGGTCTACGGCAATTTCGTAGCTCTTCCTTTCGCTTTTCGGGATGTCGTGCCGGTGTGGAGGCAAATCGGATAGACCCAGGATATCTTTTCCAAATTTTAGTATGCGAGGAGCTACTTCCCATTTTTTATACCGCAACCAAGCGGGAATGATAATGGAAAGTCCGGCTCCATGGGGAATGTCGTAGAGACCGCTCAAAGGGTGTTCCAACATGTGGTTCGGGATAGAAGCGCCCTCCACTCCCGCTTTTAGAAGGCCGTTCCACGCCCAGGCACCTGCCCACATGAGGTCGGATCGGGCATCGAGATTCGTGGGGTCCTGCAGGAGAGTTTCCATCGCTCCCATCAACGCACGGCTCATGCCTTCCACTAGCCCATCCTGTACAGGGAAATCTCTTGTTTGTGTAAAATACCCTTCCATGAGATGTGAAAGCATGTCGGTGACGGCATAGGCGGTTTGCTGGATGGGGATATGGAGGGTAAGGGTCGGGTCGAGGAACGTCACTTTGGGAAAGATCTCGTTGGAACGGACACTGAACTTTTCCCCCGTACGGTCGTTAGTCAGGACAGAAACCTGATTCAGCTCGGAGGAAGTGGCAGGAAAGGTTTGCACGGCTATCAGAGGTAAGGCCTTACGTACCGGCAGTTTTCGTAGGTAGAAATCCCATAAGGGTTCTGCATGGCACGCCCCCACGGCAATCCCCTTGCTTTCATCGATCACGCTACCGCCGCCTACGGCCACGATGACTTCTACCCCCGCGTCGCGGGCTTTCCGGGCTCCTTCCTCTGTATGGGAAAGGATAGGATTCGGTTTTACCCCGGCATGTTCTGTGACCTGGATGGAGGCGGCAGCGAACTGCTCTTTAATAACAGGATAAATCCCCGTGTCTTTGATACTATTTTTCCCATAGACAAGGAGGACTTTCTTCCCCCAACGGGAAGTTTCAGTCCCCAGACGGTTCAAGCATCCCTGCCCAAAGATAATTTTTGTCGGTGTTTCCCATTCGAAATTTAACATAGCTCCTCCTGAAGGATCAGTTTAGGCCTTATGTTAGGGCTGGTTTGTTCTGTAGTATCCCTTCGATCTTTTCCATTACCTCTTCGGTTAGAAGGGGAACTACATCGAGAGCTTTCAGGTTGTCCTGAAGCTGTTCTATCCTGGAAGCTCCCAGAATCACCGTACTGACGTGGGGATTCTTGAGACACCAGGCGATGGCGAGCTTATTTAGGGTTGTACCCAATTCCTTAGCCAAGGGAAGCAATCGCTTCACTTTTTCGATATTTTTCTTTCCCTGTTCCGAGAAGAACCGATCCCGAAGCCACTCGTACCCCGGCAGGCTCAGACGACTTCCTGCGGGAATCCCCTCGTTGTACTTACCCGTCAGCACACCCGATGCAAGGGGAGACCAGATCGTAGTACCCAACCCGATGGAGGAATATAGGCGAGCATACTCCCTCTCGAACCTCTCCCGTACCAGCATGTTGTACTGTGGCTGTTCCATGGCTGGGGGACTCATGTGGTACTGACGTGCCAGACCATAGGCTTCCATGATTTCCTGGCTTGACCATTCGGAGGTACCCCAGTAGAGGACCTTCCCCTGCCGTACCAGGGTATCCATAGCAAAGACCGTTTCTTCGATCGGAGTATTGGGATCGGGTCTATGGCAGAAGTAGAAATCCAGGTACTCCACCTGCAGGCGCTGCAGGGCCTGGTTACAGGCTTCGATCACATGTTTTCGGGACAGACCGGTTTGGTTCGGTTTTTTCTCGGGGCTGCTCCCAAAGAACACTTTACTGGATACCAGGTACGAGTCCCTGCTCCATCCCGCCCGCTTCAACACTTTTCCCATCATCACCTCGGATTGGCCATGGGCGTAACCTTCTGCATTATCGAAGAAGTTGACACCCGCATCGTAGGCTACCTTCATGCATTGGTACGCATTGTTTTCGTCCAACTGGGTAGAAAAGGTGACCCAGGATCCAAAAGAAAGGGCACTGACCTGCACCCCCCATTTCCCTAGTCTTCGATACTCCATACTGTCTCCTTGATCATAGTGAAATTCAATATATTGAAAAATCTAGAGACTTTCTATGGGGTTCTTTGGATCGTCCACGAACAGAAGGTAGGAATCTATCAAACGATTGGGGAACAGGGTGGTCAACATCCTTCGGTACCGTTCCATCTGCATCCGATACTGGGTTAAAAGAGCCTGAGTCCTGTACCCTGTTTTGTAGTCGATGAGGGTGATTCGATCCGAGGATACGATCAGTCGATCCACGATGCCGAACTCGCTACTGTCTGAAAGGTGTTGCTCCGTGTATACCGCACCAGGCCGGAAGAGGATCTTTTGCACTTCGGGATGGGAGAGGAACTGCCGGAGCACCTCCTGCTCTTCTTCATCCGCTAATACAGGACTCGGGTAGCCTCCGTCGGAAGTCAACGCGGAAAGTGCCTGGTGTATCCGGCTGCCCCGGGCAGTGGCTGCTTCGATTCTCTCGGAAAGGTAGGCGGGGTCCAGTTCCCGTGGCAGGGGGGAAGAGGGAAGAGGATCGATCCGGAGTGAGGATAGGGTCCTGCAGGGCTTCCCATCCCTGGAAGGTTCGCCCCCTGTGGGGGGTAGCTCAAATGCGGGTTTTCCTTCCAGGGGTGAAGCGGACAGGGGGCTGTACTGGCAGGCCCATCCATAGATTGTTTTCTGCGCCTGGGGTTCGATTGTTGGATCTATGGTCGTTTCACAAGCATCTATCATCAAGCTACTGAATCCACTGGTAGAACCCTCCTTGTTAGCCCGTACAAGGATGGTGAGAGTCTGCACTGCCCGCGTGGCTGCCACGTAGAGAAGGTTGGCTGTCTCCTTTTGCCGGGCCTCGATCGCTTCTTCATAGGGCTCGGCAAAGGATCTAGCACCGGGAACCGGTTCCTTTGCTAGAAATTCTCTCTTCTCCTTTTTCGACAGGGAAAGGGGAAAGTTCTCCGTTGGATGGCTTAGAACCGGATAGGATTCGTTTTCTTCTTTCCAGAGAAGAATCACGTGGGGAAACTCGAGTCCTTTCACCCCATGAATGGTGGAGATCCGTACCCGTTCGGAATGCTCGGGCTCGGGTACGGTGATGAGGGAACTGTTCTGTCTCCATTCCACCAGGAATGAATGGATATCCTTTGCTTCCTCGTACTGGAAGTACCCTTCCCCCCAGTTCCAGACGGCTTCCATCACTACCCTGGGTAGGTAAGGTTCGAAGGAAGAAAGGATCCGTGCGAGGGAAGCGAACCGGTGGGGTCCCGGGGTTCGGCGCAGTTCTTCTGAGCTTTTTTCTGCCAGGGGTAGGAGGGTTTCGCCGAATCCCAGGAAGGTCAGCGCTCTTTCAATGTAGTCCTTGGAATCACTTTCTAGGGGCAGTGCGGTACCGTTATTAGGCATTTGCCGCTCTTTGAGGTCTTTGGGCGTATACTTCTGAAATACCCGGGCAATGGCCAGGTAGAGGGCCATTCCTTCCCGCGTGGAAAGGAGTTCCCTGCCCCTGATACTGGTTGTAAAGATACCGTTTTGAGCCAAGAGTTTCGTCACATTTTTGATATGGGTGTGGGTTCGGCAGAGGATGGTGATATCGCCGTAGGGTATACCCTCTTCTCTGAGTTTTACGATTTCTTTTAAAGTCTGCTGATAGAGGGCATCGTCCGAGCGATTACAGGGAACCGGTATCACTTCGACTTTCGAGGTGCCTTGGTAAGTTCCCTTCCGTTTTTCGAGGGGAGGGGGGGCCTGCAATTCCTTTTCCCTTTCGGTTCCCGCAAAAAGCTTCCGCACCAGGTTGTTGAAGAAACCGATAAGGAGGGGGGTGGAACGCCAGTTGTAGGAAAGGAGATCCACAGAGAGTTGGCCTGTCTGCCGGTAGGTTTCGCTCCAGTTCTGAAGAGCCTCTGGATCGGCATCCCGCCACTGGTAGATGGACTGCTTCCAGTCTCCTACGAGAAAGAGGGACCGAGTCCCCTTGGCCTCCTGGTTCACGGAGCTTAGGATATCCTCCAGGATGGGGCGAAGAAGTTCCAACTGTATCCGGGAAGTATCCTGGAACTCGTCGAGGAAGAGATCGGTAACCCGATGAAATCCCAGTTCGTAGAGCCTGGCGGATAGGATCGGTCGTTCCCTTGCCTCTTCCCCCCCGTCGAGGTGAGCCAGTTGCTTTGCTATGTCCTCGAAAAAAATACGTCGGGAGGATCGTTTTTCTTCTTCCACTGCCTGGGCATAGGCCTCTGCGAACTGCCATAGCAGGGCAGCCCTGAGTTTCTGGGTATTAATGATATAGTCGGCTACGCATCTGCGCATTTCGGGGTATAACCTTTTAAGCTTCTCATAGGGGGGAGAGTTCCGTTGTTCAGGAGGAATCCCCCCTCTGGATGTGCCCACCTCGTCCAGTTCCGCATGGTCGAACAGGGCACCGGAAGGCAGTTCTTCCAGAGGCTTCAAAAGGTGGGCTATAACTAGCTTGTGCAGGCTCTTGAGAGTTTCCGCCGTCCTATATTCCTGGGATAGTGCAGCGACTTCTGTTTGATACTTGAAAAAACGAGCCTTGATCAGCTCCTGTTGCTTGCGGAGATTATTCAGTTCTTCTGCATCCCACGGCCGGGTCAACAGTATATCCGCTTCCTGTTTTAGGGTTTTGGTCAGATCATCGGGCTCGATCTGGAGGATCCTGGCTATCATCACTAAAAGAGATTCCTTTTCCAGGAGGCTGGGTTGGTGAAAGAATCGTTCGTCCGCCCGACGAAGGATCAAGGTTACTTCATGCTCATCGGCAATCTGGGGCACATACGACTCGGTGCTGAGGAACAGGTAGAATAGGGAGTCCAAGGTGGAAAAGTGTACCCGAGAGGCTCGCATGATGAGGGAAAGCTTTGAAGGGGGGTTAGGAGGGGATAGTTCACCCTTGAGGATTTCACTCAATAGTCGTCGTTCCATCTCGGCCGCGGCAGCCCGGCTGAAGGTAACTGCCACCACGAAACGGTTCGGACACTGGAGACGGTGGAATACTTCCTGGGTAAGTCGGTATGTTTTTCCCGCCCCTGCCGAAGCAGTGCAGAGGATGCTCGTTACCATATTTTTCCCTCCTGTCAAGCTTTCCCTCCACTCAAGCCGTTAGGATGACCGCAGAGAGGGCGGTAGGGGCAGAACTGGCACTGCTCGCTATCGTAGTTGGGAGGGAACTCCTCTAAAGCCGCTTGTTCTTCGAGCTTTCCAGCGATCTGATCCATGTGAGATTCGAGTTGCTCCAATTCTTCGGCAGGAAGGGACACAAGTCGACTTTTCGGATCTGTTTCCTTCAGGGCGTAGAAGGCTGCGGACAGGTCAGAAAGAGATAACTGGTATTTTTCCTTCAATAAGTAAGCGTACACTACCAACTGGTGAGCCTCGTGGAGGGAGCCATTTTCTTCCAGATAGGATGCAAGCACTCCCGAGGATTCCCTGGAAGGAACTTTTATTTTCGAGGATGTCTTGTATTTCAGATCGAGGATCAACGTTTTCCCTGCGTAAGGCTGGATGCGGTCCAGACGTCCCCGGAGTTGGTAGGTACCCTTCCCGAAGGTACTCGTAATCCATTTCTCGCTCCGCACACCCTCATCGGCAAAAAGAAGGAGGGTTCCCGTATCCTTCTCGTACTGTGCGATATCCTCCAGATAACTCAGGACGATGGGTTTGTAGATCCGATGGAGGGAAAAGTACTCCTCCCCCGGCAAACTGTCATCCCCCACTTTCTCCTTCCAGATTTCTTCGAACCGCTCCCGCCAGTGCGCAAGTGCGGGGGGGGATTGACTTAGGGTAGAAGCCCATTCGTGCAGAATGTTCCCTATATGGAGCTGGATTGCCTCTTCTCCTTCTTCCAGAACGGGGGGAGGGATGAGCTTTCCCTTGTATTTCAACAGGAAATGGTACGGACAGGAGAAGAATAGCTGTAGAGAATGGAAAGACCAACTGAAGGAACGAAGGAACTGCTGGATCTCCTTATTTGAAGGGATCCGGGGAGGTTCTTGGAGGTTTGCGAATCCTTCGGGTAGACGGACGCATTCCCGCACTTCTTTTCCGAACTCCGTCGCCAGAAACGCAAAGTAGGGAGAGGGGGAAAACCCATTCTGCCTGTCGAACCGAGCCGCAATGTGGACATCATCGCAGAGGGAAAGGAACTGTCGAAGCAGTAGATCATGGGCCTCGAACTGAGCCCGGTAGATGCGGGGTGCATGAATGGCGTTCAGGTAGGGTCCCCGAAAGGGTTTGTGGGGGAAAATGTCCCGGTCCATCGGCAAGATAAGGGCCCGGGAAAAGGATAGCCCCCCTGTTTCCCCCAGCCCCAGTACCTGAATCGGGGCTTCCCGGGAACCGGTGAGGTGGAGCTTCTTCGTTCGAATCAGGTACTGCGCCAGAGGCCGCCATTCTTCGCTGTGTCCCTTTTGTCTCAATTCCTTTTGCCAGCGGGACAATGCATCGGAGAGGGAAATGGCAGCTTCGTAGGCCGCCTGTTCCGCTGGATCCAACAGGGGCCACGAAGTTCGCATCTCCTCTAGGAGGGACTCACGTAACGGCGAAAGGTCCTCCCCAGAGGATACAGCGAGCGAGAGCCGGTGTGCAGGGCTAAAGTGATGGAAGGGTAGCCAGGGGGAAAAGTTGACCTCCTTACCCATCGGAGCAAAGAGGAACCGCCATAGGTAGAAGGCAAGTTCCTCATCCAAGAGAAGGATCGCCATCTGTTCCTGAGGCTTGCGGGAGCGAAGAAAGTCGTTTACCTCTTCTGCGATGAGGGCAGAAAGGGCCGAGCGGTCGGTAATTTCGGAGAAGGAGAGCCTGAGGATTGGGTTGGGCAGAGGGTGCCCGTCAGGTTTTTGTTCCCCATACAGGGCTTCGGGTACATGTATAGCCTGGCCGGCTCCTGTTCGCTTCGGCAGATTGTACGTTTCCACCAGGTGGTAGGCAGACTCGTACTCGGGCCTTTCTTGCGGGAACTGGGGTCCAAACAGCGCCTCGGGAACGAAGAGCCTGCCCCGAGGGATCTTCGAAAGGAAGG
>Ga0308397_1001277_pt1 | contig 14787 bp, 14 predicted proteins | sample Hotspr20SampleT8_FD_202356 | JGI IMG/M metagenome (GOLD analysis project Ga0308397, IMG submission 202356) | Hot spring phototrophic mat microbial communities from Mushroom Spring, Yellowstone National Park, Wyoming, United States - 20051001_T8 ...
TAGGCAGAGGGGGAGGATCCTTTCCTTCCTCTACACCCGCAAGCAGATAGAAAATCGTCCCCTCCTTTGCCTGTAAAGAAAAGGATACATCCTGTCCATAGGAGGCGCCCCCTTCGACTCCTACGAGTTGCGGCGGGGGAGGTGGGGTACGATCGATCTTCACCGTAAACTCCTGGGCAGGAGAAACAGGAAGGTTATTCTTAGAATAATTCTGAACTTGTATACGATACAATACAGTTTCCTCTGGAAGGGCATCGAGTGTCAGGGGACGTTCCATTCGTGGAGAAAAGGCATCTATTCTTCGGGGAGGAAGGTTACCCGTGGAAATCTCATACCGTAGAATCGCACCATTCTCCAGGTTCTGAAGCTGGATTCCTCGATCGTATTCCCCCTTCTCGCCCCCGGAAATGCGGACAGGAACTGCGGGAGGAGGTGAAACAAGTTTCACCTTCACAGGATCTCTACTCCTACCCTCCTGCCCTTTTCCTTGTATCAGTACTTCCCTCTCCTTCGAAGATTCCACAATCCAGGGGTTTTTTACCTCCTTAAGAGAGAATCCTTCCTTAGGATCAAGACCGACTAAAGATACAGAAGAGTTTTCTTCCCAGGTGAGAACAGAGTAATTTCCTAGCGAAAGGGTGTATACCGAAGGAATCCGGCTGGGAAGAGGGGGTAACGACGGAATATCCGTCACATAAACCACCTCGCTCCAGTTTCCCCCCTCGTCCCGGCTCCGGGCCGCTAGGGCAATGTAAGATCCATTTGTTCCACTGCGGGGCAATTCCCTCACGTAGGAGGGGGAGTTTTCTGTAGGAACCGGAGGCAAGGATCCATCGGTAGTGAGTTCATAGTAGATCCTCCCTTCCGGTGCTTTCAGGGCAATTCCGTTTTTCACCTCTACCATAGGGGCGAGAGGTGGTTTTTTATCAATCACCAGTTTGATCGGTTGGGGAACTTCCACCGTATTGCCGGCGTCATCGATCACACGATAGCTTAAGAAAAAGGTAGCCTCCTTCCCCTCCTCTACATCCAGGAGGAAGGGTTCTGTATAGGGCATCCAGGGTAGGTCTTTGTCTTCCTTCTGGGAAAAGACCCTGAAAAACACTCTATCGGAGGGATCGCTACTACCGAATCGTACCCAGGCGCCGCGGTTTCTCACGGGGGGATCGATCCCTAAAATCTTCGGAAGTTGTGGGGGATCCCGATCGATGACGAACTGGTAGGTCTGGATCTGTCCTTTCTCGAGGGATCCTCGGTACCTCGCCCATACCTTCACTGTATAGAGGATCCTCTTTCCCGGCTGCCCAAAGAACCGAAGGGTCGATGCTCCCCGGAGGGAAGAGGAGGTGGGATCGGGAGGTTCTGAACCATCTTCGGTAAAGGTGTAGAAAACTTCCAGATCCCCTTTCGGATCCGGAAAGGAAAGGAGGAATTCCTTGTTGGTGATGGGGATGGAGGGCCCCTGCGGCCCTCTAGGTTGGAGGGATAACGGTACCCTTCGGTCGAAAGAGACGGTGTAGGGAACTGACCACTCGCTTCTATTTCCCGCTTCATCCTCCGCGTAGGCAAGGATTCGATACTTGACCATCCGTCCTTCCGGAGCAGGAAGCTCGATCGGCTTCGTGTACGGACGGAAGGATTCGGATTCGCTTCCAGGCAGTTCCCCCTCGAGGGAACCGCTGGCTTCGAAAACTTGATAGAAAAGGGATCCTTCTCCCGTGAGGGTCAGGAATCTGTCCTTCACGGCAATCTGAGGAATAGGAGGAGGGACCCTATCGAAGAAAAGGGTTAGTACGTGGGGGTACTCGGTAATGTTTCCTGCCCTATCCCGGTATGCTAGGCGAAGTTTAGCCACTCCCTTGTACCCGTAAGGAACTCGAATCGATTGTTTTGGATTCAAAACGGGAGAGGTAAGGGAAGGAGCCTGCGGCTCTTTACCACCCCAGGCAATTTCGTAGATCCCTTCCCCATCGGGTGGGGAAGGGAGTTCGAGAGTGGCGTATCCCGAAGGTTTTTCAAAATGGAGCTTGGGAGAAGGTTCCGGGGGAGGTACTGTGTCGTACTCGAGAAATTTTTCCGCTACAGGTCCCCACTTTTGTCCCAACCTCGCCCGTGCCCGGAGGGTTAGGAACCCCTCCCCCTGGGGTGGTAGGGAGACTTCGAAAGGACCGTCATACAAAAAGGATTCGGTAGTGGGAAGACTCCCATCTAGAGTGTAGTACACACTAGTTCCAGGCCTTCCCCTTAGAGTCACCCGAGCTTTCCCTCGATATACCTGCTTTTCCTCGAATAGAATCGCCACATCTCCAGGCACCTCCCCTTTCAACTCCACCAGGTATCGATACTCTCCCTCCGTTACCGCGGAAGTCGGTTTCAAGCGGATCACCACCACCCGGTTGTGTCCCACCGTTGGATAGAGGGAAAGGCGGTCTCCCGTTTCCGGATCGTACCACTCCACGGGACGATCCTCCAGATTGTACCGGTACTTCCCCTTTCCGAGAGACAGAATCACTTCATCCTCCAGGGAGTATACACTGGAAGGGGGAAGCTCCTGTACCTGGTTCTCCTGCCGGAATCTTATAACCTTTGTTTCGATGGTAGGGCTGAAGAGCCGTTTGGCGGTAATCTCTACTTTCACCAAGCCTGTAGGTTCTATCAGGACGGGATGTTGGTACGTCTTGAATGCCGGAGCATCGTTGATTCGATATCGGATCCACTCGTAGCCTCTCTGTTCGATCCATAGCACCTGAGGGTTCAGGAAGGATCCTTCTACAGGGCTAAGGATTTTCCAGAAGGCGTCTAGAGGTGGGGTTTCCGGATTTAGGGTGAGAGTACGGCTTTCCACACGGCTTGTGTTTCCAACCTTGTCCTTCGCATAGTACAGGAGGGTAACCTGCGTGGGTATGGGGCCGCTTTCCAATGTGAGGGGTTCCCCATTCCAACGCTCGAACCGAGGCATTTCTCCCTTATATACCGCCAAGAATACATCGGCCTCCGGCTCTTTGCGAAATGTGACCGTGCACTTGCCCCAGTACTCTCCCGATTCCACCGAAGGTACAGGAACAGAAGGGGGGCGCTTGTCGATCCTGTAAGTTACTTTACCTTCTCTGAGGAGGAGGTTCCTCTCGTAGATCCGATACTCCAGTTCATACCGGCGATCCTCCCCCTCCAATGCGGAAAGAACTAGGGGAACCCGATAGGGGACATAGGCGGGATCCAGTGAATCGGTGAACCGGTAAAGAAGCCTGGCGGTCGGAGAGGAATACACCACACTCAGTTTTACATCCTCGGCATACTCTCCCGGCGGAAGGGAAACTTCCACATCAACGGGTGCCTGAGCATACCCGGACGCAGAGGCGTACAATTCGATGAGGATCCATCCCACTAGGGTCGATAGGCGCATAGGTTCCCCCTTGTTACCTCAAGAAAGATCCATCTCCTTGAATACTTCTTCCAGTTGAGGATCTTCGCTGGTATAGTAGGTTTTGATCTCTTCCTCCGTCAGTCCTAAAAGCTCATGACTCAGGTAGTGGATCCAGAGATCCTCCTCCGGAGAATTGACGATGAGTTTTCGGCAATAAAAATCCGGTTGCACGGGGTGAGTTTTCTGTAAAAAGGTACGTATTTTGTAATCGTGAACGGCTACTTTGATGTCCTGTCGTGGGATCCCCTTGTCCATGATGATCTGCACCAGATGATTGATGGTATTTCCGGAATCGAAAATGTCATCCACCAACAGTACCTTATCCCCATGACGGAGATAATCGGGGTTGTAGGTCCATCCGTCCACCATCACTCTCTCCTGCGCGTTGATCCCCACGTAGGACCGGGCCACTACCGCCGCATAGAATACGGGTCGTTGGTTTCTTCGTACTACCTTGAAGTACTCGCTAATCACGTTCCCCACGTAGGCGCCTCCCCGCAGACTCACATAGATCACATCGGGGACGAACCCAGAATGGTGGATCTTTGCGGCTAGCTTAAGCGCATTGTTCCGCACCACATTGAAAGGCAGGAATTCTTTTCTCATCGGCATCCCTCAGCGGTAGATCCCAATGCTCATACGCACACCGTCCCGCTCGTACACGAAGTCGATCTTGTCCTTAGATTTGTCGTTCAGCTGAGCATAGAATTGGCGTAGATTGGTGATTTTCATACCGTTCATCTCCAGGATGACATCCCCACTCTTCAGCCCTGCCAACGCCCCCGGAGTACGCACTTCCACGGATTGAACCAGTACCCCCTCCTTTGTCTTGATGTCCAGCTCCTTCCGAATTTGTTCCGTCAAAGGCACGACGGTGAACCCGGGCCACAGGTTCCTACTCTGTTCGGAGATGGTTTGCTGAGTACCTCGAGCCGTGATCACCACCGAGAGGGACATCGATTTTCCCTGTCGGATTAGGGTAAACTCCGCTCGTTTTCCTACAGGGAGGTCTCCCACCTTCAGCACCAGTTCATCGGAGGATTTGATGGGAGTTCCATTCATACTGATGATGAAATCACCCGGGAGAATTCCCCCGATGTCCGCAGGAGACCCCTTGAATACATGGTACACGAAGGCTCCTTGGGTAGAGGGAAGACCCATATCACTGGCCCCCTCCTTACTGATCCCCGCGATACTCACTCCCAACCAGCCGTACTGGACAGTGCCTTTCTGGATAAGCTCATCCACCGCCTTTTTCAGGTTGTTGATAGGGATGGCGAACCCTAACCCTATGCTTCCACCGGTGGGAGAAGTGATCCACGTGTTCACTCCCACCACTTCTCCTGCCAGATTCACCAGTGCTCCTCCGGAGTTTCCCTGGTTGATGGCTGCATCGGTCTGTATGAAATCGCTGATATTCCCCTCTGGCCCTCCCTTCCTCCCCAGGGCACTGACAATCCCTGCGGTCACGGTGGACTCCAACCCGAAGGGATTCCCCACGGCCAACACCCAATCCCCTACCTGCAAGGTCGAGGAATCCCCCAATACCGCCAGGGGAATATCCGGTTCTCCCTCGAAGGAGATGACGGCAATATCCTTTCGCTCATCCCTTCCCACGAGGGAAGCCTTGTATTCCCGCTGATCATGGAGACGAACGTTGATCTCCTCTGCATTTCCGATTACGTGATTGTTGGTCAGGACGTAGTACTTCCCTTTCTCTTTCCCCACGATGATCCCCGAACCCAATCCCCTGTTCCTGAACTCCCGAGGAGATTTCTCGTTGCCCTCGGGGTCACCGAAAAAGTAGTAGAACCAGGGGAGGTTTTTCGTATCAGGGGCAGCCTGCTTCTGAACTTCCACAACGTTGATCATCACCACCACGGGAAGTACCTTAGCAGCCACCGTTCGAAAGGAGCTCTGTAAGCTCTGGAGAGTCCTCATCGCCTCGGTATTGGCATCCTGGGCATAGACTTTCGTCACAGGAGAAGGCTTGGAAGAGCAGGAAAAGGAAAGAAGGGCCAGGGAAAATCCTATAAGGATACCCAAAGACACTAGGTTGAATACGAAGACTTTTTTCGATTCGAATAGATTGAAGAACTTCATTGGATACTTTCCTCCTCCAGATTCTTCTAGTAACTATACACAGGATCGAAGGCTTGTAAAGCTATTCCCAGAAGGTGAGTACCTCGGTTCGATCCTCCAGAATAGCAACGGTATGTTCGAAATGGGCCGACAATGAACCATCTGCAGTCCGCACTGTCCAATTGTCCGCCTCGACAAACACATCATCTGAACCTGCATTGATCATGGGTTCGATGGCCAGGACCATCCCCGGAATCAACCGTGGGTTGGGGCCCCGGCTAACGTAATTCGGCACCTGAGGTTCCTCATGGGGGTGGAAACCGACCCCATGTCCGCAGAACTCTCTCACTATCCCATACCCATGATTCTTGGCATGTTGATACACAGCTCTACTGATGTCATGTACACGATTTCCTGCAACCGCTTTCTCGATGGCCAGGTCCAGGCATTCTCTGGTAACCCGGAGTAATTTCTCCGCTTGCGGATCTATAGGACCAACGGGAAGGGTAAAGGCGGCATCGCTGTAGAACCCCCGGTACTCTATTCCACAATCTAGACTGATGATATCTCCCCTTTTTAATTTACGTTTGTTGGGTATTCCATGAATCACCACATCGTTTACCGATGTACAGATGGCAGCAGGATACCCCTGGTAACCCAAAAAAGCGGGGGTGGCTCCCAACCGTTTACACTCCTCGCGAACAAATAGGTCGATCTCCTTTGTGGTGATTCCTTCCTGTACCATTGGCCGTAAGGAACTGAGGAGTTCGGAAAGGAGAATGCAGGAATCTTTAATTCTCTTGATTTCTTCGAGGGTTTTCAACCGAATCATGAAGGCGGCAAGTCCTTCTTTTCTAAACTTTTTCGGATTCCATCCAGGACTCCGTTTACGAACCGGTAGGAATCCTCTGTTCCAAACTCCTTGGAAAGATCTACCGCCTCATCGATCACCACAGTCGGAGGAATGTCCTTCTGATAAAGGAGGCAGTAGACGCTCATTCGAAGGATGGAAAGGTCTACCTTGGCAACACGTTTTAATTCCCAGTTTTCCAAATGATTTTGAATCAAGGAATCGATTTCTGGAAGGTGTTGGACTGTCCCTGTCACCAGAAGGGCGGCAAATTGCTTTGACAACGCTCCCGATTCCCCTCCTTCAAAGTCCTCTTCCTCCCAGGGGAACTGGATCAATGCTTCCAGGGACTCGTTGCCCTGTATCTCGTACGCGTATAAAGCCTGGATAGCCAAGATCCGTCCCTTCCTTCTAGGACCCATGGTTACCAATTGAGATTTTGCTCGTAGATGGTTATTTCGGCCTGCTTGCGGAGTTCCTCCACAAGTTCCGTCAGGGCTTTCTGAAAGGTAATTTGCTGGTTTTGAACCCGAACGAGATCCTTTATCCGTTGTCGGACCGTGACCGTGCTCCCAGGGAAGATGGGGTCGTCCAACCCCAACAGCTTGGGATCCCGCCGTTCGGTAACCTGTACAATATGGTACCCAATGTTGGAATGGATGATTCCGGAGGTCTGATTCAACTGGAGAGAGAATACCGCATCGAAGAATCCTTTACCCAGAATAGTTTCCCTCTGGGTATCGTTTCGGGCAAGGTAGCCAAAATCCCCTCCTCGATACTTGGAACCTGTATCATCCGAATACTTCAACGCCACATCCTTGAAGGGATTGGAACGCAACTCTTTCAACGCCTCTTCGGCTCGTTTCAATGCGGCGGCTTTCTCTACCTCCGAAAGATTCCGAGTGTCGATGAAAATGTGGTTGAACCGAACCAGGAGTGGATTGGTGAAATCCGTGGCATGGGCATTGTAGATGTCCCGAACCTGCTCTTCCGAAGCTTCGGGAATCGCCGCAAAGAGGGATCTTTTTCTCTCTAAAATATACTTTTCCTGAATCATCCGTTGCCTCATGTTGCCCACGAACTCATCCCAACTCATGTTCAACTGGTTCTGCACCAGCAAGCGGAACTGGGCATCCGATAGGGGAGCCCCCATGGATCGCTTGTAAGATTCGATACTTTCGGCCACTTCCGCATCGGTAACTCTGAAATTGTCCCTGGCCGCTGCCTGATTGATCAGGATTTCCCCAATTTTCAGATCCAGCACCTTCTTGCGACCTTCCAACGATACCTGTTGCCTGGTTTGCTGTTCCAGGAGTTCTACGTGCTTCATCAGTTGCTTTTGGGTGATGATCTCCGGTTTGGTTAACTTCACTCGAGCAACTGGTTGATCGATTACCTGAGCCCACAAGCCCACAGTTCCTACCCACAAGATGCATAGTCCGTAAATCAATGTTTTCCTCATACTCTTATCCTCTTCAACGATTCATAGATCTTGGAAATCTTTTTCAAATAGTAGGTCTGCTCTTTGGGAGAGAAATTACACTCCAACAGTCGATGGTAGTAAAGGAGCATCTCTTCTTTGGTGGAAACCAGGGGAAGTTTCGTTCCTGCCAGATCCCGAAGACGATGCACCACCTCTTCAAAGAAATGCTTGAAGTACGGCTTTTTCCTCTCCCACTCAACGATTTTCATCAACAGGTCGAATGCCTTCTGGTACTTCCCTCGGCGATCGTACTCCTCCGCCAGGAGAAACGCGCAATCCATGAAATCTTCCCGGTCCAGGTACAACTCCAGACTGAAGTCGGAAAAACGGAGCAACTGCTCGTAGAGTTCCAACGCATCCTCTTCATGATCGTGGAGGAGATCGAAAAAAATGAGTTTCGATTGACTGGACCGATCCCAGGATCGACTTTTAAGGAACGTTCTATAATCGAAAGTATCGGTTTTCCCCTGGCTTCGGATATGTCGATCGTACTCTTTGCGCTGGTTCGGGTCACTGAGGACTCGATAGGCCGTGATGAGCAGGTTCAGCTGTTCGGTATCGTGCCCCTTGCCGTTCCCCCTGGCCAGATCAGGATGCAATTCCTTCGCTTTCTTTCGAAAAGAACGCTTGATATCTTCCAGGGAACAGGAAGGTTCCAATCCCAATACTTGATAATAATTATCCAAAATAGAACACACACTCCCCAAAAATTTGTGTTAACTATAGAGGGAATACGGGATCCTGTCAATTTCACCCTTTTTCGCTCACCCTTTTGCTGTCGGAAGGTGTATGCCCAACTGTTCTGCCTGTGAAGGGGACGATAGAATCTCCGAATACGTCAAGAACATACCTTCCCGTTCCATCGCCTTCATCAATTGGGAAAGGGCCCGGGAGGAGGCGAACGGATGCTTTCCGATGAAGGCACAGGAACGTTTTCCCCCGATGCTTCCCGCTTGAGAGAGGAACGTACTTACAGACTGGGGAATTTTCCTGCCGAAGAGGGAAGCGGGTTCGCATCCAATCACTATGTATTCGTAGAAGGAGAGTCTTTTCCCTTTTTCCACTTCTCCATCGATCACGTCCACTTGGAAACCCCGAGATTCGAGCCCTCGTGCGATTCCTTGGGCAAGTTTGCGATACGATTCCCGATTCCTGGGTGCAAAATAGGCGATCACTACCCGCATGTGCCATTCCTTCTCTACAGAGATTTGAACAATCGATCGATGTTCATCTCTTTTACCACCAGCACGGAGCATTTCGCATGATACAATACCTCGCGATGGGCTTCTGAAATGATATCCCGTTCCCTTCGTTCCTTCTCCCACCCGCCGAGAAGGATCAAATCGGCATTCCGCGCTTCCGCTTCCCGCAGGATTTCCGTGTAGATGGCTCCGCTCCGTAACGAGGTTTCTATCTTCACTCTCTTTTGCAACGCTAATTCCTGCACATAGTTGAGGTACCGCTTCCCATTGGCATAGAGATTTTCCTCATACTCTTTACTTTCGTCTTCGATGAAAATTTTCGTCAACACCAGTTGTCTCAACGTGGCCGTATCCACCACATATACTGCTGTCATGGAGCACTGGTACTGCTTCGACAGAATAATCCCGTACTTGGCCGCATTGATGGATGCATCAGATCCGCTGATTGCCACAACGATATTCTGGATCAAGGGTTTCATGCCATTGCCTCCCTCTTCGATTTTAACATTTTCTGAATAAAGAAGATTTCCCGTTCCCGTTCCTCCAGGACAGCCGTAATATAAGTAACTGTTTCCGAAGTATCGGGGATTACCATCTTTTCCAATGCGTTCACCCTGCGCTGGGTTTTTTTCACTTCCTTCGCCAAACGCCAAACCATCGTACGGACACTGGCCAATTCGGCGATAATCTTGAGATATTCCAAGAAAATTGCCATCGTTTCATCCGTATGCGTGTAGGTGTCCATCAGGGAGTACTGCAGGCTTACAGAGGGAGGCTTCACCTCTACGGAAGGCAGGGTGAGACCCGCCACCTTCACGCTTCGTTCCTTAACCGTAAACTCGTATCGAATTCCCTGACTGATTTCTTGGATCGTTTCCCTCCCTACCGAAAGCAAGGTCTTCCGTAACGAAGCATACGCCTTGGCACTGAAGGAGTACAGTTCCGATTCGAGGAGTTTCACCTGCTCCAGCATGCGCATCAACTCCATCACGAGGATGTCACGCTTCTGTTGCAGAAGGTCGAATCCCTCTCGTGCAACTGCCAGTTGTTCCTTGTACTGAAAGAGGTTCGATTTCGTAGGAGGAACATTCAGTCTCGGCATGCCTTAGCTTCCCTCCCCCACTTTCGGAAGATACTTTTCGAGGAGTTCCTCCTTGATCCGGTACAGTTCCTCTTTCGGAAGGATCGTCAACATCTTCCAACCGATATCGAGGGTTTGCTCGATGGTACGGTTCTCTGTTTCTGCCTGGGAAAGGAACTCTCGTTCGAACCGATCTCCAAAGGTAAGGTAATTCTTATCCAAGGTAGACAATTCTTCCTCTCCGATGATGGCAGCCAGGTTTCGGACCTGTTTCGTGCGAGAATAGGCGGCGAACAACTGAGAGGCCAGGTCCTTGTGATCCTCTCGGGTCATTCCAGGTCCAATTCCATCCTTCATCAGCCGGGAGAGGGAGGGGAGCCCTGCCACAGGAGGATAGATCCCTTTCTGGAAGAGCTCTCGCTCCAGTACGATCTGCCCTTCCGTGATGTATCCCGTAAGATCGGGAATAGGATGGCTGATGTCGTCGTTGGGCATGGTAAGGATGGGAATCTGCGTGATGGAGCCGGAGGATGTTTTTACCTTTCCTGCCCGTTCATAGAGGGATGCCAGGTCCGAGTATAGGTACCCTGGGTACCCCTTCCGGGAAGGTATCTCTCCTCGTATGGAAGAAATCTCCCGCAAGGCCTCACAATAGTTCGTCATATCCGTGAGGACCACAAGAACATGCATGTTCTTCTCGTAGGCCAGGTACTCCGCTGCCGTAAGAGCGCACCGGGGAGTGATGAGTCGTTCGATGGAGGGGGAATCCGCCAGGGAAAGGAACATCACCACGTTGGAAAGTACCCCACTTTCCTCGAAGGCTTGGATGAAAAACCGAGCCACATCGTACTTTACTCCCATGGCGGCAAACACCATCACGAAGGATTCCTCTGTCTTTAGGCGGGCTTGCCGGATGATCTGCGCAGCCAGCCTGTTGTGGGGCAAACCACTGCCGGAAAAGATGGGGAGTTTCTGACCTCGAATGAGAGTGTTCATCCCATCGATCGCAGAAACCCCTGTCTGAATGAAATCCCGCGGGTAGGTTCGAGCCGAGGGATTGATCGGTACCCCATTGATGTCTCTGAACTCGGAGGAAAAAGGTTCCGGATACCCATCGATGGGTCTACCGAGCCCATCGTAGATCCTTCCCAGCATGTCTACGGAAACTCGCAATTCCAGGGGTTTCCCAAGAAATTCCACAGATGTTTCTTGTATCGAGAGTCCTGTGGTAGGCCCGAAGACCTGCACGGCCACTGCGGAATCAGAAACTTCCAGGATCCGACCCACCTTTACTCCGCCGTAAGGATCCCGAATCCGGGCGATTTCCCCATATCCCACGTTCTCCCTTCGTTGTAGGATGATGAGGGGACCCTCCACCGACTGAAGCCCCCTGAACTCGAGCCCTCTCATGCTTTGTACTCCTTCTCCAGTTCTCCCAATTCACGGTCCAGGAGGATCCTTACCTCTTGCACGAGTTCCAGCCGATCGTTGGGGATCTGCGATTTCATCCGAACGATCCGTTCGATGACACTCAGGGATCGAATTTTCAACAGTGGCGCTCCCGCTCGAATGACCCGAAGGGATCTATTGTAGAAATCCATGATGAGCCTGAGGATGATCACCTGTTTCTCCGGAACGGAGTACATGTCCACCGGATCGAAAGCATTCTGCTGAAGGAATCCGTTCTTGATCATATCGGCACAGAGGAGTACGAGGCGGCTGGTATCTGGCAATGCATCGGGACCGATCAACTTTACGATCTGTGCCAAACGCTGTTCCCTCTTCAATAACTCCATCGCTTCCATACGAGTGACGGCCCAATCGGCGTTAACCTTCTCCCAGAACCCCCTCAACTCTTCTCCGTACTCGCTGTACGAGTCGATCCAGGAAATGGCAGGATAGTGCCGCGCGTTGGCCAGGTCCCGGTCCAACGCCCAGAAACAGCGAATGAACCGTTTGGTATGCTGGGTAACGGGTTCAGAGAAGTCTCCTCCCGGGGGAGATACGGCACCGATGATGGTAATAGAACCTTTTTTCCCCTCCAGGGTGGTGACTTTCCCCCCCCGTTCATAGAACTCTGCCAACCGGGTAGGCAGGTAGGCGGGGAACCCTTCTTCGGCCGGCATTTCTTCCAACCTCCCCGACAACTCCCGCAAGGCTTCAGCCCAACGGGAGGTGGAATCAGCCATAATCGCCACGTTATACCCCATGTCTCGATAGTATTCGGCCAATGTCACCCCTGTATAGATTGATACTTCCCGGGCTGCCACAGGCATGTTGGAGGTGTTGGCAATGAGGATCGTCCGTTCCATGATAGATCTACCCGTTCGGGGATCCCGGATTTCGGGGAACTCCCGAAGCACATCGGTCATTTCATTTCCCCGTTCCCCACATCCAATATACACGATGATGTCGGCATCACACCATTTGGCCACCGCATGCTGGGTCATGGTCTTGCCCGTGCCGAATCCTCCGGGAATGGCAGCGGTACCTCCCTTCGAAATAGGGAAGAACACGTCGATCACCCTCTGCCCCGTCAACAGAGGCTCCTCCATTCCCAATCGTTCCCGATAGGGTCGAGGGTTCCGTACAGGCCAGGAATGGCAGAGGAACAGTTCCGTTCCATCTTGCATCTTCGCTACCGGCTCTTCCAACGTATAGGACCCTTCCGACACGACATTGGCCAGAATTCCTTCTTTCCCGTTAGGAGGCAGGTAAATGGGGTGCTGGATATGTTCGGTTTCCTGCACGATTCCCAAGGGCATACCCTTTACGAGAGTGTCCCCCTTTTTACACAAGGGTTTGAAGGGCCATTTCTTCTTCATGTCCAGGGGATTTGTTTTCACCCCGGGGGTGATGCCGAATCCCGTTCGCTGGAACAGTTCCTCCAAGGGACGCTGAATACCGTCGTAGATACGGCCGATCAATCCCGGACCTAACAGCACGGAAAGGGGAGCCCTATGGGATAGAATCCGTTCCCCAACTTTCATACCCGTATTGTCTTCGTAAATTTGAATAGTGGCGATATCCCCATTCAGTCGAATGATCTCCCCCACGAGCCCCAGATCACCCGCCTCTACCACATCGTACAATCCGGCATTGGCCAACCCTTCCGCCTGAATGATGGGTCCGTTGACTCTGATGATTCTGCCTTCTACCATGTTCGTCCACCTACCCTTCCGCCCCAGGGAAGAGAGCCTCGAACACTTCTCTTCGGTAGTTCTGTCTCACCTCTTCCTTCAGCTCTTCCACCGTTATACGGTACTGTATAGTACCGTCTTCCGATTGGATTCGAAGTCCCCGGGATGGCTCTCCTTCCTTGACTTGAAGGATTCTCGCCCCTGGAAGTGCGGATTGCACGAGAGGTTCTGCCTGTTTTAACCCATTGTAGGTGAGGAACAACGATTTTCCCTGGAAAAAAGACCCCACCTGGGATAGCCTGGTTCGAACCAAAGAGACAAACTCCTCCTCACTAAGCCTTTCAAAGAACTTTTGCAAAAAGTCCTCGAACTTTTCGTTCAAGATACGGAGCTCCATCCGTTTTGACTCCAGGGGTAACGTGGCAGAAATCTCCCGCTGGATCCTCTTTTTTCTCTCTTCCAATTCCTGCTTACTGGCAGAGAGGAAGGCTTCCTCTTTCTTTTTCCATTCCCCTTCGATCTCGAGAATCGATTTTTCAGCGTTTTTAAGAATCCGCTCAGCCTTTTTTCGGGCATCCTCGAGGATTTCCTGCTCCAACTTCTCGCTGGTTTTTATTTCTTCCATAGATAGCCTTACCTACACACTGATACCGATGGCTTCTCGAATAGATTCCACTAGAGTCTTTCGGCCCGGCAATTTTCCCTGTAAGCCCGGTATCTCTACCAATAGGGGGAACTGACCCGAAAGGTTCCATTCCGCTGTTTCGGTCTCTAGGTAACTGGCAACTTCTTCCGTGAGAATGAGAACTCTGGGTTTCACTTCCCTCGTGGCATAGAGGAACCCTTCCAGGGCTTCCTGCCTATTGCTAACCACCTTCCCCTCGATTCCAACCAACCGAAACCCAATTACCAGTTCTTCCTCTCCCAGACAGTAGAACTCCATAGCCGAACTCTAAATGAAGAGGATCAGAAGGGCAACGAGGAATCCCCACAGACAGATTCCTTCAGCCAACCCCACATAGGGAAGTGCCTTGCCGGAAAGTTCTGGATTTTCGCTCATCGCACCCATGGCTGCAGCTCCAATCTGTCCCACGGCAATCCCTCCTCCGATACAGGCTACGCCCACTGCAATAGCGGCGGAAATCCATCTCCAATACACGTACGAGGTCGCTGCACCCGTTGCTTGTTCCGCCCACACAAGCCCCGTCAAACCTACGGCGAAAAACAGCAGGAAAACCAGTTTCTTCATACTCTATTCCTCCTCAAAAGTGTTCTATGCTTGCGTCAAGTCAAACGGCTTGAACGGAGTTCCCGATTCGGTAAAGAATTTGGAGAAAAACTCATAGTAGTGCAATCGAATGACCTGGATCGTAACAATGAGCCCCTCCAGAACGAGGATCAAGGCGTTTCCCGCCAATACGATGAGAACCTGGAAAAATACGCTCCCGGGAAAGGACTGCAGGAGATCCACGATTTGAAACACGATCAGACTCAACACCGTATGGGACAACGCAAAGGCTCCCAC
>Ga0308397_1001283_pt1 | contig 14734 bp, 12 predicted proteins | sample Hotspr20SampleT8_FD_202356 | JGI IMG/M metagenome (GOLD analysis project Ga0308397, IMG submission 202356) | Hot spring phototrophic mat microbial communities from Mushroom Spring, Yellowstone National Park, Wyoming, United States - 20051001_T8 ...
GCAGTCAAAGCCAAAGGCTGCAAACTGGAATGCCGGGATTTGATAAAAGTTGATCTCCCGAATGAGACGTGCTTCCTCATAAGTGTTGTTGTCGCGCGCCATGGCCCCAAGTACGAGTTGCCGACGAATTGCCCTCATGCCGTTGAATGGTGGGTCGTTAACCGTTACTGTCTCCGTGCCGATTTCCCCGGGTGGAACGAATGGAACATCCGCCACAAAGCTGTAGAGTCCGTTGCCTGCGCTTGAGACAAAGGGCGGGAGATTGCTGGTCACTCCATAGGGTCCTTGTAAGTCTTCAAGCGTGAGGTTAGGCGACCGGGAAAGAATGCGGTTGACGTTTGCCGTAATGGTTTCTAGGTATGCAAGGGCAGCGTTAAAGGTTCGGGTTTTCTGATATTCGGCTGCCGTTTGACGCGCCTCAGTCGTTATAAGCGTTGCCGAAACCGACGTAAAGACCAACAGTACACCCAGCAAAACAAGGGCGATAGCCAAAGCAACGCCGCGCTCTTGGGAACGAAGGTTACGATGTAACATTTGGGCAAAATAGGGTCTCATGGCAGTTTTCAACCTCGTACTTAGGTCCTCGAGATATGTTGTTTACGAGCCTTGATGATGTTTCTTGACGACTGTCACCTAAAGCCAGCAAGATTGCGCAAACCGATAGTTGTGCGTTCGCTGACATGGAAGTAACCACGGTTGAATGGGTGAGGAATCGGATTAGGAGGTGCTGCATCCGCCCTGATAAGGGCGCGTTCCCTTTCTCCTGTTCGACCGTACACAGTCACTTCCACCATACGTACTTGGGCCTTGGTCGTCAGAGGAGAACGTGGAGTTCTTGGGACAGCACCAGGCGGTGCGCCAGGTGGCGGGTCGATTGGCCCGCCAATGTCGTCTGTAGTAAACATAATGCCCTGAACGGGCTCGTTATTGCGCACCAGGCCTTCATCCACAAGGGTGAATCGCAAGCGTAGGTTTTCAATGTCGAAGGCAAGTGGAAATAACAAGCCTCCCTGCCGGCAGTACAGTACAGGGGAGCTATCGCCTCCTTCCCAGCCAACAAAGTAGTGCGACAACCGCATGCGTGTGAGAGTGACCCGTCTGTTGTTTTGAATGATACCTCGCCAATCGGCGGGATTGATGCCGGCCTCGTCGTTACCTGCCAGTATGATCCTCCCATTACCATCGATACGTGTGACCAGACCAAGAACGCTGAGTACTGTGATTACTGGTCGATCGGCCGGACCCGTGACGTATTCGTAAGTCAACAGGAGAGTATCCAAGTAGGGCCGCAACCGTGGAGCTAAAAGTCTGTCGTCTGGGTTGACAAATGCTGGGGTAGCTCGATTGGGCGCAACTGAGCTTGGCTGAAGATTATACGGCGTTCCTGCTGGGAAATCTGGATTAGTTGAGGTAGCTATTTCTGGGACAAGTACAAGGTTACTACCCTCTAGCTGAGCTCGAGCAACGTGAGTAGCCTCAACCTGAAAGATTTGCCGCTGCACGATCTCTTGGTTTGGGTTAGCTGGGTCGGGCACTCTGACTCGCAGGGCAATTGGAATGGGATCAGGCTGTAATGTGATAAGTTGGTGGCTACCTCTGTTATACACTGTGGCGACTTCGGTGCGGTCACAAGCTCCTGGGTAAAGCCGCAGGTTGGGATAGCGGTTTGCGGCTGAGGTTCCTGCCAAGTCAGCATAGCCCTGATTGGCAAGAGGGGCAGTTGAAGGATCATCAAAAGTACCTGGCGGACTAGCGTCATGTGTGGCGGCTGTCCAAGCCTGAATCGGCGACAGGATGTCACAGGTTACGCTGCTGAGCCTTGTCCCGTCACTCAGTATAGGATGAATATTGCCGACCCGGTTGGGGGCGTCTGAACCTAAACCCACAGGGAAGCCCCGTGTCTGTAGAAATCCTCCACGCACATAAACTGCAGGCTCGCCGCCCAAGCGTGGGTTGGGGTCCTGATTAATAAAGTGTGGTAATCTGCCAACATTGTCCAAATCATTTTTGATGATGTTGAGTGCCGCCCGGACATTGTTGTTGGCTTCAACCAACGCAGAGTTATTGCGGGTGGTTTGGAGTGCCAGCGACAGCGTACCCATTACGGCTGCCATAACAATTGTCAAAACAGCTGCTACGATAAGGAGTTCGACAAGTGAAAAGCCTCTTTGGGTTCCCTGTACTTGGCGTTGTGACCGGCGAGAGGCAGTCCGTCGGCGCTGGCCGTAGAGCAGTCGCACTACACCCACCTCGAACGGCATGCTTGGCTGTAACTGCCGCTTAGTCTGGCTGACAGATGACTTTTCACGTATCCATAAGGCAGTCATATACATGGCTTTCGCGTAACTTCTCAAAAAAGTTGTGAATGTGGGAAAACAACCTTCTATGCAAGTTGTTTACTCCTGTACTTGGCGGTTGCCACTTACCCAAATACTTGTCCCGGCGTTGTTCCTTGCACTCTTCCACATCAGTACTCGTCCTGTTGGCCCAAAGATGGTGATAGCACGAGCTTGGGCACTGCGGGTGCTAGGCACTCCTCTACTGCAGCTCAAAAAGATAACGCCATTGAAGGGAGTGTTTAGAAAATTGGAAGTTGGGTCACTGGAAGTTGGATCAGTTGGGCCAGTAGAACTTCTTTCTGCACTACCAACGATGGATCCGTCGCCTTTGAATGTCAGGATGGCGCTTGGGCCACTCATGCCAATATCTACCCCACGTCCTTGAAGGAATGAGAAGCTTCTGGTGGCAAAATTCAGTTCAGGCAGCTTCAGTATGGTTCGCGGAGGAACCCAAGCGCCAGGAGGCGGGCTACCTTCGAATCCAAGCAGCTCGAACCGGTAGTCAGGTGGCAGGCTGGCGCGGCGAACTACTTGTGCCGTGGTGGTGGTTTGGGTGTCTGGCATCACGTTGCGTGCGTCATTCTCGTAGCGGATGATGACGTAGCCATCAGAACTTGCATCGGACCGACGGAAAAGAATCATCTGATACGTGGTACGCTGTCCTATGGCCATCGCACGGGTTTCCCGAATGGCTGCAATGACCTCACTTGCGGCTGTGTCCGCAGCAACAAGTTTTCGGTAGGAGATAACAAAGATGCCGGAAATCGCAGTCAAAATACCTATGAGAGATATGACGACAAGGAGTTCAACGAGCGAGAACCCACGCTCTGGCCGACCGAACTGCTGACCGTTGCGCTGCATGGTAAAACCTCGAAGCTATGACTTAATTCTCACCTCATAGGGAAACAAACGGTGTGCCACAGCTTGCACACCGGTGCAAAATGTAGGTAATAGCAAGCAGGACAAGCACTTGCCGGTTGAAAGCAGATGCCGGGGCGAAAGCCAGCAGAGAATAAAGGAGCGAAGAATGTTACGAAAGGTAACAGGTCCTTAGACAAGCACCGACCGTCGCCGGGCAGCAATACGACGGTAGAGTACAAACAGAGCGGCGATAGCCACGCCACGGATGCCAAACCAAGTCATCGTAGGCAGTTCCCAGTGTTTGGCAAGCGCACCAAGAGCAGCTACAACCGTGCCCCCAACTACAACAACTAGAAAAACAGCCCGGGCAATGTTGAAAACCAGCACCAGAAATGGCACCGGTCGGTAGGGGTACAGGTAATCGGTCAGTAACAAACAGGCTGGAAGGGCAATCATGGCCGCAATGGCAGCACTGTTGATCCACCAAGAAATGCCGGCAATCCAAGTCTTGTCCCAGCGAAGAGCCAAGGGATCGGAAGGATAAACCCCAAAAGCGATGAGTCCGGCCAGAACACCTATGAGGGTTAGCAGAACATCCAAAGTCATGCCAAGACCGGAGCCAAAAACAGCCCCAGGAGTAGCTGGCAAGGAAGCCGTTGCCGGCGGAGGAGAAGAAGCTAACCCGCTAGATGGTTGCAGCTTGCCCGTGTGCATCACAGAAGCCCTAGTCATTGGGGAAAGGCTTTCTGCTATCGGAGTAATCGGTGGGTGTGAACCGGCAGCCGAAGCTGTCGCCAGGACCGCTGTTTTGTGGGTCAGACGGATTTCCAAGCTTTGGTCACTGTTGCCCATGACAACTGTCCGTGCCTGATCGTTCCAACCTGGCGAAGTAAACCGAAGGCGGTATTCCCCTGGTGGAAGCCGTAGCTCAAATCTTCCCTGCGTATCTGTTTTACCGCGAAAATCGCCGTCCACTTCCACATTGCAATTCCCTGGAAAGGTGGTAATGAGGAGCCGTGGAGAAGCCAGCAGCTTGGCGGCAGTACCTGCTGCTGAAGATGTGGGCTCAATGGCGGCTTCAAGCTCGGCAAGCAGCTCACGAACACTTGATTGGCGGTGAGCGGGGTTCTTGGCCAGGGCGCGTAAAACCACCGCTTCTAGCTCTGGAGAAACAGCTGGGTTACGGGCCCGTAGGCTTGGCGGCGCTTGGGTCAAGTGACCGGAAACGATAGCCGCGAAGGAATCTCCCCGAAACGGCACGTCTTTGGTCAGCATCTGGTAGAGGATAACCCCCAGACTGTAGATGTCTGAACGGGCATCCACCGGCTTAGAAGAGCACTGTTCGGGAGACATGTAAAAGGGCGTCCCCATGATGCCAGTCTTCAGGTCGGCATGGTCATCTCCCAAAATTTCGTCGTTGAGAATTTTGGCCAGCCCAAAATCGAGTACCTTGACGGTCATTTCCGAGGTTTTGGCAGGTGGTGCTGGCTCATCGGTCAAAATCAACCCCAAATCTTCTAAGTTGTTTCCACCCTTCGGCTCACAGACCATGATGTTGGCTGGCTTGAGATCACGATGAACCAACTTCAGGTCATGCGCGGCTGCAATGCCTGCAATTGCCTGCCTGAAGATTTCAAGGACGCGCTTTGGGGGTATCGGTGCTTCACGGGCGATGATTTCGTTGAGCGGCCGCCCCTCGACATATTCCATCACAATATAGCGCGTCCCATCGGGAGTAATGCCGAAGTCGAGGGTGCGCACGACATTGGGATGATCAATTGCGCTCGCAGCACGTGCCTCACGTTGAAACCGATTGACTGCCGTGGCATCTGTAGCGGCATACTCTTGGAGGAGCGTCTTAACTGCCACCGTTCGTCCAAGGTGGATATGTTTGGCGCGATAAACTGCTCCCATGCCACCCCGCCCAAGGCACTTCTCAAGCTGGTACTTATTGTCAAGCAGCCGGCTGCCTCGTAGGGATTGGACAAGCGGTGCCCCATCGTGGGGGCAAGTAGCAAGGTCATCCTCAAAGCAGTGTTTGCACTTCGGACACTCTTTCATGGTCAACCCAAGCGGCAGCCTGCAACGGTTTGTTGACACTGCGACAGGGTCGCAAATGCCGGGCGCAGCCTAGAAAGTTGGTTCAGTTCTTATATGTAGCATACCTTGCGTACAAAACGTCCAGTCAAATAGTGCAAGTTTATGGCAGGGGCAACATCTGCCGCTCGCAGGGTGTTCCAATGCGCACTCTGCCATCGGGAAAGGTTGCGACTGGCCCGTACATAAACAACCACTCATCGTAGGTAACATCTTTCCCGAAAAGCGTTGTGAAAGCGGGCTTAGGCGTTCGCCCGGCAACCCCGACAATCGGCCTTCGGTCTGCAAAATCGTCATCATCTCCGTCGCCGTCTTGCGGTAGTGGTCCAGAAAAGGCGCCACCTGCGGGATTGAAGTCGCCGCCAAAACCACCCTGCGGGAGAACACTGGCGGTCAGCGCCACATAGTTAGCAGGTACCGGTTGCCCTGTAAAAGATGACCACCGTTCGAGGTAACGCCTAATAAGCGGATCGCCAATGCGCACCACACGCCATTCAGTACCGGTAAATGGATCGCGCAAAGCAGATGGTCGCAGCAAGCGCAAACGCTGTCCATTGATGTTGACCTCTTTGGTCAAGTCACTCAGCGTAAGTGGGAGTGGGGCGCCAGGGTTGAGCGGGGCAATTCGTCCAGCATTGTTGTAGCGGGCAATCGCTTTGGCAACAGCGCAGCCGCGAACGATGAATTCCGCCTCTCGCTCGCGTTGGCGTTCAATTTGGCTGGTATCAGTAGTCATCGTCAGCAAAATGCTCATAGCTGCTAGGGCGAAAATGAGAAACAGCAGCATGTAGCCCCTCTCCTGATGGCGATGCCGAGGGTGACTGAACTGATTGAAAGGACGGTGGAGTGTTCTAGCTGGACTGGCTGAAACCATTGCTATGCCTAGTTTTACGGCTGCTGGGCAGGTGGGCGCCGGCGACTGAACGGCCGCACGGCAGGCTCGCTGCCATCCGTTGGTTTGACAGTATTCGAGTTGCCTATGGTAACCGGTATTCCTCCCTGACCTTGCTGAGGCTTGGTAATCGGTTTGACAGGTAGGCTTGGCTGTAGTTGTCCCAGTTGTGCTTGAGCAGGTTGCCCCGTACCGTCATATTCAACTGGTGGTTGTCCCCCATAAGGTACTTGGTACTTTTGTGGAGCTTGGTAGCTTGAAGGAGAGGAAATTTGTGGGTATCCACCACCAATGGGTGGGGCGGTTGCGCTCCCCGTCGGAGGCGGTCCGCTTGACAGGGGTATGGTGTGGCTTACGCCGGGAAGCTGAGTGTCCTCAACAACAACCTGCTCCCGAGTGATGGCTTTGACGCGAAACCGTCCAATAGGATCGTTAGGCCGAACCGTTTGGTACTCGGTGGCAGTAGCCAGAACCGCCCTTGGATTTTGTCCTCCAGCATCCGTGACCATGCCAATGTAACGATACTCGTCGTTTGGGTTTGGGGGAGCTTCTATTGTCAATGTCAGGTCGTTTGAGTACCACTTTCCCTCCTGCCCAGGAACAACAATGCGCACGGCAGCATTCCGGGGTTGGGCTGTCAGGTCAGGCGTGAGCCGAACTTGCAACTGATGGTCTGCCTTACGTTCAGCAACCAGTGCATTTCCGTCTATGACAACACGCGCGCCTTCCGGCAAAGGCTGGGCCTGTACGATCAGTTCATACGTCATCGTAGAGCGAGCATACACACTCGGCGGATAAACCGACTGAAGGGTAATTGGAGGTGGCGGCGGCGGCGGAACAGGCTTCGGCGGTGGTGGTGGGAGGTACTCAAAGATGTTTCGCGGGGCGTCTGGCACGGCTGGGGGAGTGACCGGCGCAAGTGTGGCCCGAGCCATTCTTACCAAAGTCCCCTCGACAACAACCGGTGATGGCGAGGGTGGTCTGCCTGGTGTTGTCCGTTCCAAGTCTGTAGCCCGAATTAAGCCTGGGCGGAGCGGCGCCATCTTGGCTGCATCTGTCTTGCTAGGAGCGAGCCAGACATACACAAGGGCGGATAGAGAACCTACGAACAAAAGACCAACAGCTACGGCTTTTTGCGTTTGATTCATGGGAAGGTCTGCGCAATAAAAATACTTGGAACTATCCGTGACACTCCTTTGTCAGGGAAGGGTTTACATCCAAGCTGTGAAGTCAGGGCGATGCTCTCAAGTAAGACTTCCGGCAACACGGGTTCTGCTTTCCTTGACAATATCACACCCTGCCTTAGGTGTTGCTCCAAAAACCACCAGGGTAGCCAAGCTAGCACCCAATACCTTTCTGCGGTTTGCTACGAGGAGTTGCTAGAAGGGCAACATGAAAGTAGCCACCGTTTCCTACCCTTGCCAAGACGGATAGGACAAGCGTTATGCTTGTACTACTGGCTCCTTACTGGGGGTGAAGCCGTTGGTTGAAGTCAGGGGGATGTATCCACCGGCTTGCTCAAAGGAATGCTGGAGTCACTTCGGAAATAAGCTGTCAGGGAAAGCGTCACCGTTAGTTCACCAGAAGTAGCCGGTGTCTGTTCTATGTTGAAAGCAGGCGATTTGGAACTTGCCTGAGATTCATTGCTTCCGGGTGTAAAACTCAACAGTTGGATCAGAAGAAACTGGCGGCTTTGCTCTAGTGCCTGGATAAAGCGGCGAAGGTTACGATAGCTGCCGGTCAAGCCAAATTTGACATCAAAGGCCGGGTAACTCTGGAGGGGTTGTGCCCGTTCCTTCCCAGAAGAAGGGCTGCCTCCAGAAAGGAGGTTGCTCGGCAGGTTTTTTTCCTGCCCTCTCATTGTAAACGTAACCGTGTCCGTCAACTTGACTTCGTACTTCCGCGCTAGAGCATTGATTTCATCAATCAGAGCCAGTTGTCCTGGACGGGCATCCCGCAATAGCTCGCGCTCAAAGCGCTGCCAGTTTTCCATAGCGCTTTGAAACGCGGCTACTTCCTGCTCAAGTCGTTGGCGCTCAAGCCGTAGGTTTTCAGTTTGGCGACGGATGTTACTGGTTTCCCGGACAATACTGTTGAGTCGTCGGTTGAGTGGTACCAGAAGCGTCTGGTAAGCCATAAGCACACCGCTCAGACACAGAAACCAGAGGGCGATTCCCAACCATTCTGTCCAGCGCAGGTATCTCTGGCGCGCCACTGTGCCGCGCCATCTTCGCCAGCCGATCCAACGTTGCCAGAACCGGTTCATTGCCTGACCTCTCTAGGAGACAGCCCCGCAGCCAGCTGCGCATCACCTAGGCGATAGCGACCACGTAAGGTAAACTCGACTTCCTGTTTACTGCTACTTGCCTGATGATCAGAAGGAGTGGCCTGAGTGTTGGGGTCAAAGTAGAAGATACCTCGTTCATCACAGGCCCGAATAAAGGCTGTAACTGCTTCGGGTTTTGGTGCCCGGACGGTGAGAGTAAACGGCACGTCCTGGGCAACCGGCAAAGGGGTGTCCAAGTCATTGCCCTGGGGGGCTTTCCCCGTTGCCTGTGAAGTCACAGCCGGATTGGGCTCTTCCTGCCCAAAAGCAATCTGCACGATGCGGATATCAGCCGGAAGCTGTTGTTCTATCTGAAGCAAGAAGCGCGACCAAGAAAGCTGGCGACGCTCGAGCAAATACAGTGCCTCTCGCATGGCGCGTACCTGCTCCGGGGTTGGCTGAAGCCCGGCAGTGGTGATTTGCCCTCGCAATTTGGCAAGCCTGGCTTGTTCCCCTTCCAGAGCAGTTTGTGAGGCCTTTTGGAATTCCACGTAGCGGTGCTCGTTGCTCAGCAACTGAGCGTAGTATTGCATCAGTAGGGCAGTGGAAATGGTCAAAAGCCCAAATGCCACCGCTAGCCCTAGCCAGAAGAGCCGTCGGTTGCGAAACGGCGCAGCAGAAAGATTGAGGTGATATACGTCGTAGGCAGTCATGACTTTACCTAGCAGAGAGGACCTGCAACCCAGCGCACTCGTCAAGTAAATTCCCAAAAGCTTGAACGGACATCTACTCCGGTGGTTCCTTTTCAATAACCCGGCTTAGTGTGGATAAACGGTAAAGAAGCCTTTAGTTACCTGTTACAGGGCGTGTCAAGGTCTTCCAAAGCCTGGATGAAAAGAAGGTTGGACATCTAGGCAGGCAATTGCCTATGATGCAGGCTAAAGCATAGCGAGTTGTTCCATGGAAAGGCCTTTGAAAGTTTATTCTACCAAGTGGTGCACGGACTGCATGTTGGTCAAGCAGTTTCTCAAACAGCGAAAGATTGCCTTTGAGGACATTTTGCTTGAGACCAATCCGGGCGCCAAATCGTACATCATCGAGCGGCTGGGGCGTGCTGCTAAAGTACCTGTCATCGAGATTGGCACGCGGATATTTTCGCTCAATCCTTTCGATCCGAACCGACTCATAGCCGAGCTGGCTGTCGAGCCACCTCTGAACCAAGGATCAGGAGAGTGAACCGGCAGGTTTTGATTCCTGATCATCTAGAACAACCGGTTGTGGCTGTTCGATAGTGAAGCGTTCTACCTCTGCTGCAGGGTGGGCTTCACGGCAGGGCAAAGGGGGTGGTAACGGCACAGAGGGTGGCGTTGGGTGGCTACTCCGACCCTGTCTAGTGGTTTGGACCAGGTTTCGTCCACGCCGTTTGGCGGTATACATAGCTTGGTCGGCATGTTCAATCAGGGTATTGATGTCGGTGGCATCTTCCGGGTAGCTGGCCACACCGATGCTGATTGTAAGACGAAGCTTGTAGTGCGGGTTGCTGAGAGAAGCCGTGAAAGGGGTGCGCTCAATGGCCTGCCGAATTCGCTCGGCAGCTTCCTGTGCCCGGTTGCGATCGGTTTCAGGGAGCAAGGCGATGTATTCTTCTCCGCCGTAGCGTCCGGCAATGTCGGAGTCCCGGAGCGTTTCCCGAATAACTGCAGCAACCTCATGCAGGACCTGGCTTCCGACAAGGTGGCCGTAGGTATCATTGACCCGCTTGAAGTGGTCAATGTCCATCATCAGTAGTCCAAAAGGATGGCCATAGCGATTGGAGCGGGCCATTTCGCGTTTCATCTCGAGAATGAAGCTTTTGCGGCTCAGCAACCCGGTCAGGTCATCATGGGTGATCAATTCTGTGATGCGGCGGTGGAATTCTTCGTCAATATCATCCAGAAAAGTAAACTTGAGGATGTGGCGGCCAATGGAGAACTTGTCTCCATCCTGCAGAAGAACAGGCTGGCCCGGCACCAACGGAATCCCGTTGAGCTGTGTGCCGTTAGTGCTACACAGGTCGGTTAGCCAGTACTGAAAGTGACCGGTTGGGGTTTCGTAGCGCTCTATCTTTGCGTGAAGCCGTGATGCCTCATCGTCATTTTCAAGCCGTAGTTCAGCATCCGCGCCCCGTCCAATGCGGGTGACTGCGCGCTCGAGGCGAAATGAACTGCCCAAGTAGTCGCCCCGCATGTGGACAAGCGCCGGCCACACTTGCCGCGGACGCGGAAGCGGAGGGGGCTGCAACTTTTGCGTCTGGTTGAGGCTGTTCACGGGTGCAGAATAACCCCAAGCTTAGATGTTCATCAAGCACGACAACTGTAGAGAAACACGTTTATAGTCTTCCATGCTGTTTGAACAAGTCGTCCACCGAGTTGTTTTGCCTAATGGATGCCGCGCCTTGTTGGCTGAGCAGCCAGCGTTGCCGGTCGTCGCAATGTACGCTGTCGTGGGATACGGAGCCCGGTACGAGTCAGATACTCAGGCCGGCTTGGCGTCCCTCCTTGGCGATATGCTCGATGAGGGAACAGCCCAGCGTACAGCGCAAGACATTGCACTGGCTATTGAAGCTACCGGGGCGCGTCTGAGTACGTTTGGCGGATACGCCCGCAGCGGGTTGAGCCTGACAGCACTACGAGATGATTTTCCAGAACTGCTTGTCTTGGCGGCTGACCTGCTACGTCACAGCCAGTTTCCCGAAGACCGCTTTGCACTGTGCCGAGCACGGCGGCTGGCACAACTTCAGTCCCGAGCTGATGACGCACGCACAGTCGCTTCTGATGCTTTTGATGCCCTTGTGTATCCGGGACACCCTGCCGGACGACCGATTGTCGGCTATGAAGCAACCGTTTCCCAACTGACAGTCGACGATCTTCGTGCCGCTTATGCCCGGTTTTTCGTCCCTAACAACTTGTTGCTGGCTATTGTTGGTGACCTGTCCATTGCCGAGATGGAGCGCCGATTGGTAGAGGCCTTTGCCGACTGGGAACCGGCGCCGGATTTCTCGCTTCCGAACATTCCCCCCGTCTACCGCCAGAGCGAACCACAAGAGCAGGTACTCGTACGTCCTGACAAAGAGCAAGTTCACATCCTGCTCGGTCATCTGGGGATTCCACGAACGCACCCGGACTACCACGCCTTGCGGGTGATGGATGTTATTCTGGGGGATAGCCCTGGCATGACGGCGCGGATTCCGCGTCTTTTACGGGATGAGCTAGGCCTGGCCTACACAACTTACGCCAATATCACGGCAACAGCCGGTATTGATCCGGGACGCTTTGTGGCCTACATCGGTACTTCACCCGAGCACCAGGCCAAATCCATCTCCGCCATTCGGACAGAGATTGAGCGCATGCGGCAGGACATGGTGACACCTGAGGAACTAGCCGCAGCCAAGGCTTATCTTACGGGCAGCTTTGTCTTTAATTTTGAAACCAATGCCCAACGAGCGCTGTTTTTGATTGAGACCGAAATTTACGGGTTGGGGGACGATTACGCCCAGCGCTACCCTGAGCTGATCAACGCCGTCACGGCAGAAGATGTGCTGCGGGTTAGTCAAACTCACCTCGATCCATCTGCACTCACAACAGTGATTGCCGGACCAGTCAGTGCAGACACCAAGTGAGGCCCAACGCCTGGGTTCATGTTTTATTGTGGAGGCTCTGGCCATTCCATGCGACGGTATTCCCCTTCAAGAAGGCTGCTTGAAAGTATCTTTGTCAGTGTTGCGCTGCTTGCTGCCTGTAAGGCCTCGCCCAGCACCATTGTGTCACCGTCAGCGGAATCGGCGACAGAATCCGTTCGTCCTCCGGGGACGGCAACTACTCGCAAAGCAGTAACACCCTTTGATGCTGAGCGCGCCTTCAAACACATTGAAAAACAGGTGGCTTACGGCCCCCGCCCGGCGGGTTCAGCTGCACTGGGACGGTTGCGTGCCTGGCTCATTGAGGAACTAAAAAGCTACGGCTTGACGGTGACCACGCAACCCTTTGTCGCTAAGACTCCATCAAGGAAATTTCCCACCCTGCGCATGGAGAATGTCATAGCAGAACTACCCGGCAAAATTTCGGAGGTCATCATCATCGCCAGCCACTACGACACTAAGTACATGGAAGACGAAGTGTTCGTCGGGGCGAATGACGCTGGCTCAAGTACGGCCGTCGTTCTGGAGCTGGCGCGGGTATTGGCAACTATGTCGCCAGAAGAACGTGGCTTTCCTCACACGATACAGTTTGTGTTCTTCGATGGTGAAGAAGCTATTGTCGAGTGGCAGGGTGATGACAACACTTACGGCTCCCGGTACTTTGTGGAGCGTCTTCAGGCAACCGGTCAGGCAAAGCGGGTCAAAGCTATGATTTTGCTTGACATGGTGGGAGATGCTGACTTGTCCATCCCCAAGGAGTATCAGTCCTCAGCTTGGCTGGCAGACATCCTCCACGACACTGCACACGAACTTGGCTATGGCGCTCACTTTCCTAGAACAACCCATGTGATCGCTGATGACCACATTCCGTTTCTCAAGGCTGGGATTCCGGCCGTGGACCTGATTGACTTCACTTACGGAAAGGATGAGGCGAGTTTTGGGCCTGGCGGCCCAGAAAACGCTTACTGGCACACGGCGCGGGATACCTTAGACAAGCTCAGCCCACGCAGCCTGAAGATCGTGGGTGACACCGTATTGCAGGCGCTGCCCAAAATTGCCAATGCTGCCCGGTAGAGAAAAAACCGGTTGTTAGCTTGAGCGCAGGTTACACATGTGAGGACAGCGTGGCAGCCCTAAGCAATGGAAAAGCCTGGGAAGGTTTCCCTTGTAACTAGGTTGCTTTGCCAGGGTGGGCCGATCCGCAAAAAGTTAGCTCCCAAGTAACCTTCCTCGGTTTACCCTAGTACGTTTCCAACTCACGGGCCTACACAAGGGTAAAAACTGGTTGGCTAGGGAGCTTGTAAGGTTTCAAGCAATTCCTGGCCACTGACAAGTGCAGCTAGAGAATGATTCGATTTGACTCAGACGGCTGTCAGCTTCACTCCATCCGGCGCTTGCGCATGTTGGAGCGTTGTCGTTTGCGAGCAAGCTCAGATTTGAGCCGCCGTCTTTCTCCGGGTGGGATGTAAAACCGGTGCCGCTTGACGTCGGCAATAATCCCTTCTCGCTGCACAAGCCGCTTGAAGCGCCGCAGCGCGCTGTCAATGGATTCATTCGGTGCGACTTCGACAATTGCCATACGTGCGATTCACCACCTTGCTGCTTCATAGTGTTTTCTATTAAAGCAAGACATGGTGGTTGAGTCGGAAAACACCTGTCAAGGTATTCTGGCGTCAGCCACGGGCAAGAAGGCGGCAGCGGAGGTCGGTTCGGTGGCGCGCAGCGCTGTGTCGTCCCTGGGACGAATGTACTCAGTGATGTGCGCGAAGTCGGCTCCGGTTCACCCCCAAGTCACCAGGGGGGCTGGTCATAGCTTTTACTCTCTGAACTGCCACCCGCGAGTGTTTTTCTCAGTTTCGTCACAGGGAAGCACGGGGAGAACCGTGCACTGAGGTGTTTGGACAGAGAAAAAGGCTAGGCAGGTATCCGACACCACCTGGCCTTGCAATGTTCTGACAGGAGATGATTTAGCGCCCTTGAGCGGCAACTTCAATCCCCGTTTTGGAAAGAGCCTGAATTATATCCTGGAGGGTCGCTTCCTGGAGAGCTACCGTCACATGCACTTGAGCGTTACCTGAGTTTATGCGAAGCGGCAAACCGCTTACGAAGGACAGCCAGCTTACCACCTCGTCAGCAGGCATATTGAATTTCACACTAATCTTTTCACCTGCCAGGAGTGTACTGCGCAAGCCCTGAAGTGCACGGAAGTCTATGCCGTCAATTTGCACTGTTCCTCTTTTGGACAACTCTTCAAAGACCTCCCACACAGGAGCCCGTTTGAAATCAAAGCTGAAGAGGTCATCAGGTTCGGATGCCGTAAATACGATTTCTCTGCCGCTGATGCGCGTGAGTTCAGAGGAAAGCTGTTCGCTGTCGAAGTTGGTTACTCGGAATGTAACTTCTTCCGCTGCTCCTTTTCTTCCTGTTATAGAAGCTGCGGAGCAGTTGCCTGAAGAGCAGTTGGCGTAACAGCTGCCCGAACACGATATAACCGCCGAGCAACCGCCAGACGCACAACTGCAAGTATCTGCGAGAGCGACCGGCATCGGGCTGACGAAAAACAGCAAGGACAGTGATGTGGCAGCAAGCGTTTTCTTCATGGT
>Ga0308397_1001297_pt1 | contig 14621 bp, 13 predicted proteins | sample Hotspr20SampleT8_FD_202356 | JGI IMG/M metagenome (GOLD analysis project Ga0308397, IMG submission 202356) | Hot spring phototrophic mat microbial communities from Mushroom Spring, Yellowstone National Park, Wyoming, United States - 20051001_T8 ...
TCTACACGCAACCTCTCACCCTGGGTGCCGAACATCTGGGCTTGGCTGGGGCCGTAGATGTCGGCGTCGAGCAGGCCCACGCGGGCGCCTTCCTGGGCCAGCGCAACGGCCAGGTTAGCGGCAACGGTGCTTTTGCCCACACCCCCCTTGCCCGAGCCAATCGCCACGACGTGCTTGATGCCGGGTAAGGGTAAACTTTGAGGTCCGCGCACCTGCGCGCTAAAGTGTACCTCAACCTCGCTGGCACCAGCCCTGCTAAGGGCTACACGCACCTCCTGTGCAATTTTTTCCTTCAGGGGGCAGGCCGGGGTGGTAAGGTTGATTCTGACCAGAACTCTGCTGCCTTCCACGGCGATCTGCTCGACCATCCCCAGCGACACCAAGTCCTTGTGTAGCTCAGGGTCGTTAACGGTCTTCAGAACCTCCAGCACCTGGGCTTCGCTCAACGCACTCATCTCGTGTTCAGATTATGCCCGAAAAAGCCTTGCAGAACGGGGCGAGGGGTCACATTACCGGCTGCTGGGAAGACGGCTTTGTCAATCCGTCTAATGGTGGATAATGGTAGATAGACTGCCTAAGGGCAGATGGTAAAACCGCACAGGTTGCTGCAACAAAGCCCAATATAATCCAGGGTAGGATGGGTGAAAAGCTGCGTGAAGAAGACATCAAGCTGCTGCAGCTACTTCAGCGGATGCGCGTCCAGATGGAGCACTTCGCCCGTGACCTCGATGTGCTAAAGGATACCCTGGCATCGATGGAGCGCTTGCTAGAAGAGCGCAGCCTTGACTTGATCAAGGCTCGCAGCCCTCTGCTGCAGGGCTATGGGGTCGGAGCCGAGGATCCGCCGACTGGCCTGCTGAACAAGGAGGCTTTCGCAGAAGCCCTCGAGCGGGTTTTTGCCACGGGCGAGGCTTTTACAGTGGTCACCTTTGAGATAGACCACTTCGAGGAAATCAGTCCGCGCTTTGGGCATCCTGCTGCCGATGAGGTTTTGCGCCGTATCGGACAGATGGTACATGGGGCCTTGCGGTTCACGGACGCGGCAGGAAGGCTCGGCAGTGGGTCATTTGCCTTGATTCTGCGCAGCATCGCTGTAGACCAGGCCTTTGGGGTATGCGAGCGGTTGCGCCTGTCGGTGTAGAGGTACCCCTAGAGCCAACTTCACCCCGGGCTCGAGGTCACCATCAGCGCCAGCCGCGGCGACGAGGCCACGGCCCAGGACGTGCTGGCCCGTGCCGACTGCTTCCGGGCCGAGGCCAAAAGCTTAGGCCACAACCAAACCTTTCCCGGGATGTGCTACTGAGGTGGTGATTCGTGTGCAGCGGCAACCGCAGACGGCGGTGGCGGTGTTCTCGGCAGCTTCCTTATCTAGGCTGGCAATTAATGCGAACCCTGCCCAAATTGCTCTGTTTGAGGGCATATCGGTGTAGGATGATCCCTCGATCCTCAGGTGGAGGCCCATCGATTGATTCCTCTGTTGCTGACTCTGGGGTTTCTCATGCTGTACAATGCGTTTTGGCGCAGACCGGGAGGAGTAGGTTTTTTGCACCCACAGAGAGGGCGCCCAAAAAGCTGAGAAGGTGCCTGGGAGTTGCACGAACCGAACGTCGCCCGCGAGCCAGCAGGAAGAAACTCCCACGGGAGTGTAGAGCCTGCCGGGAGTGCCCAATACAGCACGATTGAGTGCCTGGAGCGCCTGAAATCAGTGCTTCAGGAAGCGCGGTGGTACCGCGGGGAAAGCCCCTCGTCCGTGCAGCTAGGTCTGCAGGGGTGTTTTGTTTTCTTGGAGGAAAGGATGCCGGAGCAAAGGCAGTTTTCCACAATCAACCGCTGCGCTGCGTGCTGTGCCAGCGGGGTTGGGGGCAGCAGCCCTGCATCTCCCCGGCTACGTGGACACTGGGTTGTTCTACCCTGCCCAGGAGGAGCTATGAACAGTATCCCTAGAGGATGGCACGAGCCCGGCCTGACGTGGCTCTGCCGCTGGTACTTCTTGCAGCGGGGCGGCGACACGCAGGTTGTGGATAGCCTTGAGGAAGCCCTTACCGTGCTCAAGTCGCGTCTCAAGCACCAGAGGCAAAATGACATACCGGGCCGACCTGCGCCCGTACAGATCAGTGGCAAAGCGCGCAAGCGAATGGTGATCGAGCTGCTTAGTACGCCCATCGCCACCCCACTACCAGACTATGACCCTGACCTGAACGAGCCGCTGCCGCCCTTACTGGAGTGCAAATGGGAGCCGGGCGAGTACGTGCCGGTGGCGCTCATCGAATACACCCCCTTCCGTCCGGAGTTCGGCACCCGCTTCGGCCCGCCCAACAACCCTGTCCGCAGCCGGGTAGGTCAGGTTTGTACCCTTAGCGCGATCGACCTGGACGACCTCGAGGAGGATGATGACGACCTGGACGATCTGGACGAAGGCGACTATGAGCTTCTCGATTTGGAAGTGGATCAAGACGACCTTAGCCAGGACAACGGAGATGGTACGGAATGGAGGGAAATAGCGGTAGGTACAGTGAGCCCCGAGGGCAAGTGCCTGACCATGGCACGCCTTTGACGAGAATGCCAAGGTTTTTGGCGTGGCTTACGAGGAAGCTGGCTTCGACGAAAAACAGATACCACCTTTCACCTGGGAGCAACCATGACTAAACCTAAGGAACTACCCAAAACCTACAACCCCCAGACCGTGGAACCCCGCTGGGCCGAGGAGTGGGCTCGCAACCCCCTCAAGCCTGAACTCAATGCCCATAAGGGCAAAGGCCCTTTTGCCATTGTGATCCCACCCCCCAACGTGACCGGCAACCTGCACCTGGGGCATGCGCTGGACAACACCATCATCGATACCATCATCCGCTTCAAACGCATGCAGGGCTACGAGGCGTTGTACCTGCCGGGAACCGACCACGCTGGCATCACCACCCAGGTGCTGGTGGAAAAGGAGCTGGCCCAGGAGGGGCTATCCCGCTACGACCTGGGGCGCGAGAAGTTTTTAGAGCGGGTCTGGGCCTTCAAGGAGAAAAACGGGGGGGCCATCCTTTACCAGCTCCGGCGCATCGGAGCTTCCTGCGACTGGAGCCGTGAACGCTTCACTATGGATGAGAGGCTCTCTCGTGCGGTGCGGCGAGCCTTCATCGAGTACTACCACCAGGGCCTGGCCTACCGGGGCCAGCGCATCGTGAACTGGGACCCGGTGGCTCAGACCGTGGTGAGCGACCTCGAGGTGAGCGTAGAACCCACCCCCGGCAAGCTCTACACCCTAGACTACCCCCTCGAGGGCGGCGGCGAGGTCCAGATCGCCACGGTGCGCCCCGAGACCATCTTCGCCGATGTGGCCATCGCGGTGAACCCTGCCGACGAGCGCTACCGCCACCTCATTGGCCAGAAAGCCCGCATCCCCCTGACTGGGCGCTACATTCCCATCATCGCCGATGAGGCGGTGTTGATGGACTTTGGTACGGGGGCCTTGAAGATTACCCCAGCCCACGACCCCACCGACTTCGAGATTGGCAGCCGGCACGGCCTGGAGATGCCCAGCGTGATAGACCTGAAGGGCTGCCTTACGGGCGAGCTGGTACCGGAAGCCTTTAGGGGCCTCGAGCGCTTCGAAGCCCGCCAGCGGGTGGTGCAGGCCCTGGAAGAGGCCGGTCATCTGCGGGAAGTGCGCGACTACACCATTGCCCTGGGCTACTCCGAGCGCACCAAAGCTCCGGTGGAGCCGCTCTTGCTCGAGCAGTGGTTCGTGCGCATGAAACCAGTGGCCGAGAAGGTGCTAAAGGGTCTGGACAGAGGCGAGATGCGCTTGGTGCCCGAGCGCTGGGAAAAGGTCAACCGCGACTGGCTGGAAAACATCAAAGACTGGGCCATTGCCCGGCAGCTCTGGTGGGGCCACCAGATTCCGGCCTGGTACGATGAAGAGGGCAACATCTACGTGCCCGACCCAGAAAACCCCGACCGCGACTGCGACCAGGACCCCCGCTATGCCCACCTTAAGCTGCGGCGCGATGAGGACGTGTTTGATACCTGGTTCTCCTCGGCGCTGTGGCCCTTTTCTACCCTGGGCTGGCCCGATGCTACCGACGACCTGAAGAAGTTCTACCCCACCGATGTGCTGGTCACGGGCTACGACATCATCTTTTTCTGGGTAGCCCGCATGCAGATGTCGGGCTACCAGTTCACCGGCCAGGCCCCCTTCCGCACCATCGTGCTGCACGGGCTGTACCTCGACGCCAAGGGCCAGAAGATGTCCAAGAGCAAGGGCAATGGCATTGACCCCCTGGATCTCATCGACAAGTACGGGGCCGACGCCTGCCGCTTCGCCTGGGACTACCTGGCCACCGGCGGTCAAGACATCCGCCACGACGAGCGGCGCTACGAGCAGGGGCGCAACTTCGCCAACAAGCTCTATAACGCTGCGCGGTTCGTATTGATGAATAAGGACGCACTCCGCCAGGTGCCCGAGGCCAAAGGCCAGGACCTGACCTTGGCCGACCGCTGGATGCGCTCCCGCCTCAACCGGGGTATCGCCGAGATTACCGAGGCCTATGAGGCCTTCGACCTGGGCCGCGCCGCCCGGCTGGTCTACGAGCTGGTGTGGAGCGAGTTCTGCGACTGGTACCTGGAGGCTGCCAAGCCGGCCTTGCGCGAGGGGAACCGGGCCACCCAGGCCACCCTCGAGGCCAGCCTGGCCACCCTTCTAAAGCTGTTGCACCCCATCATGCCCTTCATCACCTCGGAGCTGTACGAAACCCTGACCGGCGATACCACCCAGTTGGCCCTGCAGGACTGGCCGGAGGCAGGGGAACGCGACCTCGAGGCCGAAAAAGCCTTCGAGATCCTGCAACAAACCATCACCGCTACCCGCAACCTACGGGCCGAGCTGGGTCTTGCGCCCCAGCAGGAGATTACCGTGCACCTGGATGGGCCAGGGGCCGAGTTGGTGATGGAAAATTTGTCTTTGTTTCGCTTCCTCAGTAAAGCCCAGCCTGTGCTAGGGGTGCCCGAGAAGGCCATCGCCCAGGCAACCGCCAGCACCACCGTGTACCTCAAGCCCGAGGGCGACCTTTCGAGCTTCATAGAGCGTCAGCGTAAGCGGCTGCTCGAGCTAGAAAAGCAGGTCGAGCAGGGGCAAAAGAAGCTGGCTAACCCTGGCTTCACCGAGCGGGCCGACCCAGAGGTCGTGCAGGCAGAGCGGGAGCGGCTGGCCGAGAGGCAGGCCCAGCTCGAGCGCATCCGCGAAAACCTGGCCCGGCTTTCCTGACCCCTATGGCTACCGCTTCTGGCTGGGTTCCAAGCCGAAGTAGCCCAGCTCGTACAGGCGCTGCCAGACCCGGCTCACGGGCAGGCCCATCACGGTGTAGAAGTCGCCCTCAATGCGCTCTAGCAGCACCATGCCCAGCCCCTGGGCCCCGTATCCTCCGGCCTTGTCCAGCCCTTCGCCGCTCTGGGCATACCACTCGAGCTCCCAAGCTTGCAGGGGGCGAAACGTGACCTGGGCCGGAGCGACCTCACAGTGCAAAAACCCCTCCGGCTTCAAGATGGCAAAACCCGTGTAGACTGTGTGGGTACGGCCCGAAAGGCGCTTTAAGAAGGCCTTGTTTTCCTCCAGGTCTTTGGGTTTGCCCAGGGTCTCGCCCTCCAGCGCGACCACCGTGTCGGCTGCCAGCACCCACTGCCCTGGCTTCCAGACGGCCTTGGCTTTCTGCACGGCCAGCTCCTGGGCTATCTGGGCAGGCTTGAGCTGTCCCAGGGCTTCTTCGTCGATGTCGGCAGGGCGCGTTTCAAAGGGTAGGGCCAGCCGCCCTAAAAGCTCGGCCCTACGCGGGCTTCGCGAGGCCAAAATCAAGGTGGGGAGGTTTTTCATAAGCGGCTTCCGGCGCGCCAGATGGCCTCTACTTCGCGCTGGTAGCGCTGGGCCAGGCTGCTGTCGCGCAAGATGAGCAGGTTTTCGTTGTTGCGGGCAAAACCCGAGTTGGTGAAATTGTAGCTACCGGTAGCCACCCATTCTCCGTCCACCACCATCACTTTGTGGTGCATGGTATAGGGGTTGCCGTCTCTGCGCACGTCTATCCCAGCTTGCTTGAGGGTCTCGCCCCGGGAATTCGCCAGGTTGCGTGTTTCAATCACTACGCGCACCCGTACCCCACGCCGGTGGGCCGCAACCAGGCTCTCGGTGATGCGGGCGTCGGTCAGGACAAAAGCGGCTACCCAGATTTCCTGCCTGGCCTGCTTCAGCAGCTCGAGGATGGCTTCGCGGGCAGCGCGGCCACCGGCGGGGCTGAAATAAACCGTGCCCAAGACGTTGCCTATCTGAAAGCGTTCGGAGCGGCCCAGGCCGTTTTCCCGACCAGAGAAAAGGGCCTCGAACTCGACCCGGTAGAGCTGCATCAGGCCTTCTACGGGAAGCCACAGGCTGTTTTCGTTGTTGCGCTCAAAGGCATTCCAGGTTAGGTTGGTGCTGCCGGTCCAGACGCCCAGGTTGTCAATAAGCACAAACTTATGGTGCATCAGGGCGTTGGTGCGGCTGTCGTAACAGACTTGCACCCGCTTTAAGGTTTCGCAGCGGGCCGGATTGCTGCTGTGCACGCCCAGGCTTTCGCGGGTCTCGCGGCGGTAGTCGCCGTCGTTGAGCATCCGCACCTGCACCCCGCGGGCTGCCGCCCGCAGGAGGGCCTGGCCAATTTCGCGGTCTTCCAGCTCGAGCACAGCCACCTCGACCCGTTCCTGTGAGGCGTTGATTAGGCCAATCAGACGATCCTTGGCCTCGCGTCCTTGTTGGGGGGCGAAGTACAGCTCGAGGCCCCCGCTAGACTTGTATACCTGTGGTATTGGGCGCGGGAAGGCCTCCCAAAGCAGGTAACCCACCACACCCAGCAAAAGCAGGAGCAACCAAAGCCGGTCGCTGCCGACACGGCCACGGCGGCTTTTTTTTAGGCGAAACAGGCTCAGTAGGACCCGGATTAGCTTTAGCCTCGCACCACGTTGCATAACGAATGTCTACTGTACAACCTCAGGTAGGGGGTTCGTTCGTGCGGGGGTCTCTATCTGGTGAGGGGGCTACTTTGAAACGAATCTATCGGAGAATACCGTATTCTTCGGCAATGGACATTTCCAGCCCGGGGCCGACTAGCGCAATTTATTGGACTCGGGTACAATCTCATCATGCCCACACTTCGGGAAAGGCAAAAGCAGCGCCGTCGGGACCGCATTTTTCGCACCGCCATCAACCTGTTCCGTGAGAAGGGTTTTCATCAGACCACCGCCACCGATATCGCCAAGGCCTCACACGTCTCGCGGGGAACCTTTTTCAACTATTACGCCTATAAGGAGGCGGTACTGCTCGATTTTGGTGCCCAACTGCTGGCTGAGCTGCGCGAGCAGGCCATAGAAGAGTTGGCGCAGGGCGACTCCCCCGTAGAGGTTCTTCGCCGTCTGTGGGGCCGTCTGGCGGCCTTGAGTGAGCGTGAGCGGGTCTTGCTCTCACCCCTGGCCTATGAGCTTCTGAACCCTGACCCTGAGCGGGCCAAGGCCGCCTTCGAGGCTCTGCCCTTGGGCGAACTGATCGCTCACATCCTGCGTCCGCTGAAGGTACAGGGTCAGCTGCGGCAAGATATGTCGCTCGAGCGCATCTCCCACTCCATTGCCGATGTGTACTTGCTCTCAGCGTTGCGCTGGGCGGCCTATAGCCCCGAGCGGCAGCTCTTGGACGAGATGAACAAGTTCCTCAACCTGATGTTGGAAGGTGCCCTGGCCAGGGATAACAGCAAGCCTGAGAAAGCTGTGCAGGCTGCACAGAAGTCCTAACGACCAGCCCTGCTTCACCGCTATGTACAGCTTGCTGATCCCCACCCCACTTGGCCCTTTGTACGCCCGGGCCAGCACGCACGGACTGCTGTCGGTGGAGCTGTTGGTACTGGGCGAGGGCCTGCCCGAGCGACCCAGCCCCTTGCTGCACGACCTGGCCCGGCGGGTGGAGGCTTATTTTTCCGGCAGCAGCGAGACTTTTTTGCAGGTACCCCTGGATTATGGGGGCCTCGAGCCAAGGCGGGTGGCCCTGTACGAAGAGGTGCGGCGAATCCCCCTAGGCCAGACCCGTAGCTATGCCCAGATAGGCCGCCTGTGCGGCCTGTCCCCTAGGGCGGTAGGGGCGGGTATGCGGGCCTGCCCGTTCTTTTTGGTGGTGCCGGCCCAGCGGGTCATCCATGCCGACGGCAGCTTGGGCGGCTTTGCCGGGCGGGAAGGTATCAAGGACTGGCTGCTGCGTTTTGAGGGGCGCTTCGTTGAAGGCAAAGGCCGAGCAGGCTTTGCTGTGCGGATGGCGGTATGAATTGGGAGCTGCGAAGCAGGCTGCTGCGTCTGTTTTTTGTGCTGCAGGACTGGATTCTTGCGGTTGGACGGGCTAAGCGCAGCATGCCTGAGTTTGCCGCCCAGCTCAAAGCAGCCGAGAAAGAGGCCGTGGCCAGAGGCGTGCCCCCGCCCTTTGTTTTTCATGCGGCCCTGCGTGGGTACCCACAGCCCCAGCCTGCCTTGGTGCGGGGCTACCTGTCGGCTATAGAGGCCTCCAACAGGCTGCTTTGGGAGGTGATTCGAACCGGCTGGCCGGGCAAGCGGGTGGTTGGGGCAGCAGGGGCTTTTGCGGCTGCCGTGCTGCTGGCCCACGCCGACGACGACCCCCTTCTGCGCAAGCAGGCCCTGCCGCAGATGCGGGCGGCAGTGGAAAAGGGGGAGGCCGATCCCCGGGCCTATGCCCACATTGTGGACCGGGTGCGGGCTTTCGAGGGTAAGCCCACCCTTTTTGCCACCTTTGGCCTGAGCGGTCTGGGGGAGTGGCCCTCGGAGGACCTCGAGGTGGTGGCGCAGGAGCGCAAACGGCTGGGCCTACCCAGCCTCGAGGCCGACCTGCAACGCTTCGCCAAAGGGGCCCGCCCTGGTCCCTTCCTGGCCCCCTATACCCAGTGGGACTGGTTCAAGCTGGCCTTTTTACTGGGCACCGCCCGCCTGATCCTCTGGCCGCCCCAGCCGCGCTACGACCCTACGCTCTAGGCGCCATAAGGAACCCAGATGTTTTTGACCTGGGTGGCCTGCCGCAGAACCTCCTGGGTGTCGGGTAGCGGGCCGCTAGGGGGCAGGGTCCAGGTGCGCTTCATATTGCCGGCGCTGGCCCTTTCCACCAAGGCCCACCCCGCCCGCGGGCCGGCGTACCAGACTGCGTCCACATCGTCGTGCTCGGCCAAGGTGAGGGCCAGCTCCTCGCGCTCGCCGGTGACGATGTTAAAGGTTCCGGCGGGGACGTCGGAGGTCTCCAGCACCTGATAAAAATCGGTAGCGCTCAAGGGGGCCAGCGGCGAAGGAACCACCACCAGGGTGTTGCCCATGACCAAGGCGGTTCCAGCCAGGTGAGCCAGCGCCAGCAGGGGCTGGTCGTCGGGGCAGAGAATACCCATTACCCCAATCGGTTCCGGGATGGCCAGGGTGACGTTGCGGAGCGGGGTGGGGTGCACCAAGCCCTCGTATTTGTCGGCCCAGGCCGCGGCGGTGAACAGGGCCTCCAAGGCCGCCTCGACCTCGGCTCCTCCATCCTGCCCGGTCTGCTCGCTGAGGCGGCGGGCAAACTCCTCGGCCCGCTGGGAGAGGTTTTCAGCCAGGAAGTAGAGGACCTGGGCCTTGTTGTGCGCGGTGGTCTTGCGCCAGCCCTCAAAGGCCCCGCGGGCGGCTTCCACCGCGTTGCAGATATCCTTGCGGTTGCCCAGCCCCACCTCGCCCACGAGGCGCCCGTCCGGGGTGTACACAGCCTTGCTGTAGCCGCTGTCGGGGCGAACCTGCTTGCCTCCGATGAAGAGTTTGGCGGTGCGGTCAATGGGGGGGAGGGACTCGGCGCTGGCCCTGGCTGTGAGGCCCCTGGCACGGGGCTTTTGCCCCTGGGCGGTACGATGCACCTCGATTTTCTTGACGTACTCCCACAGCCCCTCTCTGCCCCCCTCGCGCCCAAAGCCCGACTCGCGGTAGCCGCCAAAGCCGCTGGCGGCATCGAAGAGGTTGGTGCTGTTGATCCAGACGGTGCCGGCCTTAATCTGGGTGGCAACGTCGAGGGCCAGGTTGATATCCTCGCTCCAGATGGAGGCGGCCAGGCCGTAACGGGTGTTGTTGGCCAGCCTAACGGCCTCCTCGGGGGTGCGGAAGGTCAGGGCGGCCAGCACCGGCCCGAAGATCTCTTCCTGGGCGATGGTGGAAGCAGGGGCCACCTCGGTGAAGAGGGTGGGGGGGTAGAAGCAGCCCTCGGCAGGGACGGCCCAGCTCGGCTGCCAGAGTTTGGCCCCTTCCTCTACGCCCTTTTGCACCAGCTGCTGGATTTTTTCTAGCTGCGCGGGCGCGATGATGGCCCCCAGGTCCACCGCTTTGTCGAGGGGGTCGCCTACCCGCAGTTTTTCCATGCGGGCGCGTAGTTTGGCATACATCTTTTCGGCGATGCCCTCCTGCACCAAAAGCCTCGAGCCCGCGCAGCAGACCTGCCCCTGGTTGAACCAGATGGCATCCACCACGCCCTCTACGGCGCTGTCGAGGTCGGCATCCTCAAACACCACAAAAGGCGACTTGCCCCCCAGCTCGAGCGAGAGCTTTTTGCCGCTTCCGGCGGTGGCCTTGCGGATGATCCGCCCCACCTCGGTAGAGCCGGTAAAGGCAATTTTGTCCACACCGGGGTGTTCCACCAGGGCTGCTCCGGTTTTGCCGTCGCCGGTGATGATGTTGACCACCCCCGGCGGCAGGCCGATGTTCTGGCAGATTTCGGCGAACAAGAGCGCGGTGAGGGGGGTGTACTCGGCGGGCTTGAGCACCACCGTGTTGCCCATGGCCAGCGCGGGGGCTACCTTCCAGGCCAGCATCAGCAGGGGAAAGTTCCAGGGGATGATCTGCCCCACCACGCCCAATGGCGCATAGCCCGCCAGCTCGCTTTCCATAAGCTGCGCCCAGCCGGCGTGGTAGTAGAAATGGCGGGCTACCAGGGGAATGTCGATATCGCGGGTCTCGCGGATGGGCTTGCCGTTGTCCAGGGTTTCCAGCACGGTAAACAGGCGGGCGTGTTTCTGAATCTGGCGGGCTATGGCATACAGGTAACGGGCCCGCACATGGCCCTTGGTCTGGCTCCAGTCCGTAAAGGCCTTGCGGGCTGCTTTGACGGCCTTGTCCACATCGGTGGCGTCGGCCAGGGCCACCTCGGCCAGCTTCTGGCCGTTGGCCGGGTTGATGGTAGCGAACCATTCCCGGCTAGCGGGAGCGCGCCACCTGCCCGCGATGAAGAGCTGGAAGCGGGCCTTGTGGGCTTTTATCCAGTCTAGCGCGGGCTTGGCGGCCTCGGGAGCGGGGCCGTAGGGGAGGGTTTGCATAATCTCTGTGAGGGTCATGGGGGCTCCTGGGGACTGAGGCTGTAGGGGCTAGCCCAGCGGCTGGTACTGCATGGAGGCGTAGCGTCCGTAGGCGAAGTGCTCGAGTTGCCGCTCGATATCGTTCAGAAGAGCGCTGGCCCCAATGCGGAAGAGGTGGGGCTGCATCCATTCATGGCCGAGTTCTTCTTTCATCAGGATGAGCCAGTCCAGGGCCTGCTTGGCGCTGCGAATACCCCCGGCGGGCTTAAAGCCCACCCGGTGGCCGGTCTGCTCGTAGTAAGCCCGGATGGCCCGCACCATCACCAGGCCGCTTGGCAGGGTGGCGTTGACGGCTTCTTTGCCGGTGGAGGTCTTGATGAAGTCGGAACCGGCCTGCATGCAGACCATGCTGGCCTTGTAGACGTTCTTCAAGGTACCCAGCTCCCCCACCGCCAGGATGCTTTTCAGGTGGGCCAGGCCGCAGGCCTCGCGGAAGTCGCGCACCTCCTGGTAAAGGGCCTTCCAGTTGCCCGTCAGAACGTGGTGGCGCGAGATGACGACGTCAATTTCGCTGGCTCCGGCGGCCACTGAGGCCTCGATCTCCTGTAGCTTGAGGCGGTGCGGGTTGAGGCCTGCCGGGAACCCCGTCGAGACTGCAGCCACCGCGATGCCAGTGCCCTCGAGGGCCGCCACAGCAGTGGGTACCATCTCGTGGTATACGCAAACTGCGGCGGTGGTGAGCCTTAGATGGGGCACCCCCAGGTCGCGCAGCAGCTCTGGCCGCACCGGCTGGCGGGCTTTGGTGCACAGGCGCCGCACCGTGCCAGGGGTGTCGTCGCCGGAAAGGGTGGTGAGGTCGATGGTTTTGATGGCGTGCAGCAGCCAGGCCGCCTGCCAGGCCTTCTTGACGGTGCGGCGGGTAGGCAGGGTGGCAGCCCGCCGTTCAACGGCACTTCTGTTGACCAAAGCGCCCTCGAGGGCACCGGGGTCGAAGGGGGTGCCGGGGTTGCGTTCTGGCAGCGGTTGGGCTTGGGGTAAGGATGTGGTTGCCATAGTGGGCCTCGTCGGGCTCGCGCACAGCCGATTATAGCCCAGGGCCAACCCGCGTGCAGATGCGGGTCAAAGATTGCTGCTCAGGTTGGCCCCAGCAGGATGATCACGTCGTAGCCGCTGGGCTCGAGGCGGATGCGGGTTTGCAGGGGCAGGTGGAGCAGATCGGCGTAATCTTTGGCCAGCACGAAAGCCGGGGATTCGCGCCCCACCACCGAGGCCCCGCTGCGCACCAGCACCGCACTTGAGCCCCCGACCTCTCCCACCCGCACTTCCGGCGGAGGAAGGCCCATTTCTACAAAGCCCTGCCGGTAACGCTCGCCCAGCCCCGTACCGCTCCGGTCGAGCAGCAGGGTTTTCAGGCCCAGGGCCTCGGCCTGCACCAGCCGGGCCATCGCCTCGGCATCGCGGGTGTGGCCCAGGAGGGCACTGCTGAAGAAAGGCATGGCGGCTTGGTCGAGGATGAGGTAGTTGCCTTTTTCGAGGGTAGGTAGGGTGGCGCTTCTCAGGGTCAGGCTGCGCAGGCTCGGCAGCAGGCGCAGGACCTCAGCTAGGGGAAGGCTGGTCTCGAGGGAGTCCCACAGGGCGTGGGCAACCCCTGGCAGGCGCGGCCAGTAGCGGGGGCTTTGGGCCTTCTGCAGGGCCAGCCCCATCACTTCCTTGATGCGATCCAGCCGACCCAGGTCGGAGCCTTCCCAGCGGCGAAAACGCATGTACTTGACGGCGTCTTTGCCGTCGAGGTGCACAGGCCCCGCTGGAAAATCTATATAAAGCCCAGCTGCCCGGTCGGTGTACTTCATGGGATAAGGCAGCACCACATCCACCCCGTCCACCGCATTCACCAGCTTGATCACCGCTTCAAAGGTTAGGATCAGGTAGTGCTGTACCGGCACCCCCAGCAGATCTTCCACCGCCAGACGCAGCGCGTCGGCCCCGCCTCCTCGCTCGTAAACGGTGTTGATCCTGCCTTCGAAGTAGCCTCGGGGTGTCCTCCCGCTGTAATGCAGATCGCGGGGAATGGCCACCACAGTGGCCTCCGAACCGCGTAGACCCACATAGAGGATGGTGTCGGTGCGAAGCCCGGGCCCACAAGCGGTGTGGTAGCCGCAGTATTCGGTATCGCGGGCGGCCACCACCAGGCTGAGTTCTACAGGGCCGCTTCCCTGATGCTCACTCAGGAACCCCACGCGCACTTCTTGAATCAGCGGTCCGTGGGCTAGTGCCCCCGCCAACACCAGCAGGGCCAGTCCCAGCAGGAGTAGGGAAAACCGCGGTCTGGTGCGGGGGTGGGCCAGCGGCCGTGATCTGCGCGGTTGCGCCATGAACATCAGATTACAAGAACCGGCGGATTTTCTGCCAACGCTCAACGTCTTCCACCCGCTGCAGCGCCGGTGCACCCTTGCAGGGGCACCGGCTTCCAGCTTCGCAGCCGGGCTCACGCACCATCTGGCTTCGGTCGCAGCGCTTGGTAAGCAGCCCAGGTGCGGGGGTGGGGCTCAATGCCCTTTTCTTGCAGGTACCGAACCTTGCAGATGACGGTCCTCTGGTAGGCCTGCTCGAGCTGCCCTGCCAGGGCCATCTCGCGGATCTCGTGGTTGACCCCACGGCCTGGCTCCGAGACATCGGCGATGTAGAGGGCCATGCCGATCTTGTGATCAGGGCCCACCCCGTAGACGTGCCCCTCTATGGCCTCGAGCACCTCTTCGTCCTCGACACCCCATTCTTGTGCCAGCCGCCGGCCTGCCCGCCCGTGCAGGGACAGGGGGTTTTGGTGCTCGAGCTCGTTTTCAGGTGGGGCTAGCTGTTGCAGGCGTTCAGCGCTCAAATCGCGCGCAGCGTCGTGTAGGATGGCCGCCAGATAGGCCTTTTCCTGGTCGAGCCCGTTGGCTTTGGCAATTTGCGCGGCCAGCTCGGCTACCCGCAGAATATGCTCGAAGCGCGCAGGCTTGACTTGCTGGCGTACCTTATCGGCGTAATCAAGGACAGAGCCTTTGGTTATCACTTTAAGCTACCGTCGGGGGGGTGGCTTCCGCACCCCTGCCCGTAAAAGAGAGCCTACCATAAGTTGGGTGGATCGGCTGCAGGGGCAGGGGGCCTTGCGCCTAGAGTCTGGTAAGAACCTATTCGAAACAAAGGCCGTCAGTTATGTTTATAGCATGAACCGCCGTCCATATCCCTCCGACGTAAGCGATGAGGAATGGGCCTTCGTGATGCCCT
>Ga0308397_1001306_pt1 | contig 14548 bp, 16 predicted proteins | sample Hotspr20SampleT8_FD_202356 | JGI IMG/M metagenome (GOLD analysis project Ga0308397, IMG submission 202356) | Hot spring phototrophic mat microbial communities from Mushroom Spring, Yellowstone National Park, Wyoming, United States - 20051001_T8 ...
GCAGGGTTTCTGAACTGCTGGGGCATGAAGCTCCTGGGGTATTGGGCCAACAGTCGTTCCGCCTCCCGGATAGCGCCTCCCATTCCCAGTGTTCCGTCGGTCAGGACGATTTCGGCGCCCAGGGCTTTCAAGAGTTTTCTCCGTTCTACGCTCATCGTTTCTGGCATGGTGAGGATCAACCGGTACCCTTTTACGGCAGCTACCATGGCAAGGCCAATTCCCGTGTTCCCACTGGTGGGTTCAATGAGGACAGTGTCTTTGTCGATCAAACCCTTTTCTTCGGCATCCTCGATCATGGCCAAGGCAATCCGATCCTTCACACTGGACCCCGGGTTCGCGGATTCCAGTTTGGCTACGATTCTACCAGGATACCCTTTACCGATTCGATTCAGTTGCACAAGGGGGGTGTTTCCGATGAGTTCGGTTATCGAGGGGAAGATGCGCATGAGGGCCTCCTTTGGTGGAATTACTATAAAAACTACCCTATTAGTAGTAATTAAATGGGGTCGACAAGTCAAGCAGGTGGTCAAGGGTGCCAAGGCGGCTAAAAGAGACCTTTGGCGATTCTCGTTGATGGAGTGTTGTCGATAGAGTCATTGGCCGAGGCTGCGGCACTTAAAAAGGGTCTCCCGGTAGAGATTCTTGAAAAGGGCGACGGTAAGGGTGAGCCGGCTAGATGGAAAAATCCATAAATGCGCCCTTCGATCTTCCCATCTGCATCATGTCTTCCAAACTGATTCCCTCGAGGGTTTTGCGGATAGCCTCGCTCAGGATCTTCCACACTTCTGTGGCGGCGCACTCACCGCTCCGCTCACAGGAGTCGGGATTTTCCGTACAGCCTACGATGGACACATCCCCTTCAAGGGCCTGGACGATCTCGTACACGGAGATCTGGGCCGGAGGCCTCGCCAGAAAGTACCCTCCCTGGGCGCCCCGGTGGGATTGGATCAGTTTGGCAGCCCGCAGATGGATCACGATCTGACCCAGGTACTTCTCGGACACATCCTCGGTTTCCGCGATTTCGGAAAGCTGAATGGGGCCCTGATTGTACCGAAGGGACAGTTGATACATGAGGCGTAAACCGTACCGGGTGCGGGTGGACAACTTCATGGGGCTGCAACATCGCAGAGGGCGGCGCCCGTGATTTCCAGAAGCTCTCGGAAGGTGCAGGGCACCCCCGTGGAATCGGTGCCTGCCGCGGGATAGATCGTCTCGTACTTCTCGAGGCTTTTGTCGAGGTAGATTTCGAGGGTGCCGTCGAGGCCGAAGGGGCATACCCCCCCGGGGGGAAAGCCCGTGACCCGCAGAGTTTCCTCCGGTCCTGCCATACTGGTTTTTACTCCAAAGAGGGCTTTCAGCTTATTGTTCTGGAGCTTTTTATCCCCTGCCAGCACCACCATCCGGTACTTTCCGTCTTTCCCGTGGAGGAGAATCGATTTCGCGATCTGCCCCACCAGGACGCCGATACGGGATGCGGCCATTTCCGCTGTGGGGGTGGAGCCAGGCTCGAACTCGAGGGCTTGTAACCCATGAGCCTCCAGTACCTTCTGGACTCGTTCGGGAATCATGATCCAGATGATAGTGTTTCGGAGTCTTCTGTCAAGGGGAGATCGGATAGGAGGGTGTGTAGATAGGTATTCATCGAGGTTTACATAGGAAGGGTTTTCCGATTCATACAACTTCTGATGGGCCAATGCCATCACATGGATCTTTGCTTCTATCTCTTTCAATACGGCCCGCCCTTCGGGATCCTTACATCTGTCGGAGTAGAGTTGTAGAAGGGATGCGATCACCTGCATGTTGTTTCGCGCACGGTAGTACAGTTCCTGGACCAGAATTTCCTTCTCGCGCAACAGTTTTTGAAGGGTCACTTCGGCCTTCTTCATACGAATCAGGGCGTGGGAAGTTGCGATGAGTTCTGAAGGCTTCACGGGATAGGTAAGGTACCCATCGGCCCCTCCCTCGAGCCCTTTCACTTTATCCTCGGTACGGAGGTAAGTAGCCGTCAGGTGCATTACGGGGATGGAACTGGTGGACGGATCGGATTTCAGGCGTTTGCATACCTCAAATCCGTCTATGTCGGGCAGTTTGATGTCCAGGATTACCAGATCTACTCCCTGTGTAGCTTTCTGCAGGGCTTCGGTGCCGTTTTGTGCTTCAAGTACCTGGAAACCAGCGGACGTGAGAGTTTTCGCTATAGCGTATCGTTGCATGTCGCTATCGTCTACCAGAAGGATCCTGTATTCCATTGGGGGTACCTCTACTTTTTTTCATGTAACTGTATTCTAAGCCCGAAGAGTGCGTCCCGTAAAGACTGAAGTACAGATTCCCGGCTTATGGATCGTTTCGAAAGCACATCCATTACGGATTCTTTCAACTGTGCTTTTTCCTTTTCTTCCAGCACCTTTGAGGTAAGGATAAGGATAAGCACAGGAATGTCCCTGGTTTCGGGGACATCCTTGAGGTGCTTCAAGGTTTGTATACCATCCATTCCCGGCATCACCAGATCCAGGAAGATCAACTGAGGTTTTTCCTTCATTGCAAGGCGAATGCCTTCTTCCCCTCCGCTCGCTTCCAGGATCTGATATTTCGTGTCCGAAAGGATCGATTTTAGGATGTACCGAGAAGCCTCCTCGTCGTCGATTACGAGAATCTTTTGAAGTGGAGAGCGCTGCTCGATGGTGCGGAGTTTCTGTAAAAGCCATTTCCGGTCGAGAGGTTTAGTGCAGAAGTCCTCCGCCCCAAGGAACATTCCTTTGTCATGTTCCTTTAGTACACTGACCACCAGCACAGGTATGGATTGAGTTCGGGGATCCGCTTTTAGTTCTGTCAAGAATGCCCAGCCATCCTCGGATGCTAAAAGGATATCCAGAAGAATGGCACACGGGGTTTGCGTTACCAGCAACTGCCGCGCTTCCTTCAGGGAACGGACATGCATGAGTTGAAACCCCGAACCTTTCAAATACTTTTCGTACAAAAGAGAGATGGTTTCCTCATCCTCGATGAGTAATACCGGTTCCCGTAAGGGATCGGCGATTTTTTTTGATTCCTGCACCCTGGACTGGTTCTCCGTTCCCTGGGGATGCGTGACTGGCAGGACCAGGGTAAAGGTCGAGCCGTCCCTGGCTCGCTTTCCAGAGTAATCTTGCCCCCCAGAAGTTCTGCTAGCTTCTTCGAAATGGCGAGGCCGAGACCTGTTCCCTTGTTCTTTTGGTGGAGAGGCGTGTTGATCTGATAGTATTCTTCGAAGATCTTTGCCTGGAGCTCCCTGGGGATACCGATACCGGTGTCTTTTACGGAAAGATGAATCGCTTTACCGTCTTCAGTTTTTACGGCCCGTACCCGTATTTCTCCCCGTTCTGTGAACTTGATCGCATTGGAGATAAAGTTTCGTAAGATCTGGGAGACCTTTCCTTCGTCGTTGAATACGGTTATATCTGGATTAGGGTCTTCGAAGATAAGGGCAACGGCCGGGTTTACAAGGATCGGTTTCAGCATTCCCCGCAGGATACTGAAAAGCTCTTTCACGGAGAACTCGGATAGGGTGAGGGTGGTTTTCCCGGCTTCGATTTTTGCAAGGTCAAGAAGATCGTTGATCAACTCCGATAGGTTTTCCGCAGCCTTTTTTATGAAGAGTACCTGTTTTTCCTGCTCTTCCGACAGTTCGCCGTCCACCCTGTCTAGAAGAAGCTGGGCAAGGGAGAGAATCGTGTTCAGAGGGGTACGAAACTCGTGGCTCATGTTGGAGAGGAAGCGAGTTTTTATCTCGTTTGCACTCTGGAGGGATGCGGCCTTTTCCTCCAGTTCTGCATAGAGGGCAACGACTCCCCGGTTGGTGTCTGCCAGTTCCTGGTTCAATCGTTCCAACTGTTCCTGCCGGTTCTGCAGTTCGTTCATGGGTCGAATCAGCTCCTGGTTCTGCTGCTGGATCTCCTGGAACGGGTCCTGGGGACGGTGCTTTCCGAGTTCGAGGTTAATGCGTCCCATGAGCTCAGGGGTAACGAGGGGAGCGGAGTTCGGGAAAAGTTTCCCCATGTGAACGGTAGTTCCTTTCCCCGGGATCGATTGGATCTGAAAGGTATCCATCAATCGTTTGGACCCGAGGATCCCCGATCCCATACCTGTTGCGGACTGGTACCTGCCTTCCAGAATCTCTTTCAGGTTTGGAATTCCGGGGCCGGTATCTTCTACCGTGATACGGAACTCCTGGGGTTTCTTCGATCCCACGATCTCGAACCGAACCTCCCCTCTGCCGGCGTATGCGAAGGCGTTTCTAGCGATTTCGGATACCGCTGTACTGATCCGGGTTTGGTCTACCGGATCGAACCCCAAAAGGGCGGCCAGCGTGCGGGCCCGTTGCCGGGAAAGTACCACATCGTGCTCGTAGCGGATAGACAATGTCAGGAGGGGATACTGCTCTGCCATAAAGAGCCTTTCCGTTCTTTTACCACCAGAATCGTACTGTCATCTGAATTTCGATTATAATCCCGGAAAATCACCCCCGCAATGGTAGAGGGGTGGTGCTGGAGGAGGCCGGGATACTCCTCCAGGGTAAATTGGCTTTTCAATCCATCGGTATTCAGCAGTAGGACATCCGATTCGTTCCAGGGATAGGTGTACTCTTGGATTTTCGGATTGACCCCTCCCACAATCCCGTTGTGGGACAGGAGGGAACGAACGCCGGTGGGAGAAGCAATCCGACAGAAGATATTACCTACCCCCGCAAACTTTAGGATCTTTGCACTCCGCTCTATGGAAACGATCGCCACTGCGGCTCCCCGGCTGCTCCGTAATCCGTTGTGGATCCGTTCAAGAATTGCTGCGGGTGGTAGAGTAACAGCATCCCGGAAGAGGTTGACCGCGCAGGTAGCAGCCTCGGCAGCGGCTTCCCCGTGTCCCAGCCCGTCGGCAACGATGCAGATGAATTGTTCCGGGGTTTGGTGCACCGCCCAGCTATCCCCACAGACCTCTTCCTCTTCTTTGGGGAATTGGATGGCCCCCACCTCGAAGTGTCGGGGAGGTAGAGGGGCCTTCTGTTCCTTTGCCCAAAAACGGGTACAGATCACTGTGCCTTTACCCTCCTGGGTATAGAGATCGAATAGGGGAGAGTTCCGGTACACTGCCCCCAGCCCGATCCCTAGGCTCCCCCTGGTGGAGTACCCGTCCTGCAAGCTCAGGAGGAGATCGTGTATTCCGGGTCCCCTGTCCAGGGCGAGAGCTTCGAGTCCGTGTATCTCCAAGCAGTCCAGGCTACGGAGGATGATTTCTCCCCCCTGGGCGTGTTTTACCAGATTTGTCCCCAGTTCGGTGATCTGGAGGGCAATCTTTCCTACATCTACCTCCTGAAATTGTAAAGCCCTGCTCAGGGCAATGGCGAGTCTTCTTGCCTCTCCCACCTGGGAAGGTTCTTCCACCGAAACGCGGATTACATCCTTCATGTGCGTTTTATACCCATTTTACCACGGAAACGGTCGTTCCTTTCCCGATGGCAGATTCGATATGGAACTCGTTCACAAGCCGTTTTGCGCCCCCTAACCCGAGCCCTAACCCTCCCGTTGTGGAATACCCATCCTTCATGGCTAACTCGAGATCGGGAATTCCGGGTCCCTTATCCTCGAAGGTAAGCCGGAGTCCTTTCCGCTCCCCGTCTTCTACCACTTCCATACGGAGTACCCCTCCTCCCCCATGATCGCAGACGTTCCGGGATAGTTCGCTAGCGGCGGTAACGATCTTCGTTTGATCCACCAGCCTGAATCCTATTTCCACTGCCCAGGCACGTACCGCCTGACGGGCACGGACGATATCGTCCGAACTCTGCAGAGGAAGGGTTTCACTCCGCAGGATATTCATCGGTGTTTCTCGCAACGAGGCTGTTCAAGATTTCGATCCCCAACCGTCTCTGCATCGAGAATTCTTGCCATGGAAGCGATGTTCGCCAGCATTCTGCCGATGAAAGAGTCCACCACTTCCAGTGCCGAAATGTCGATCAGGACACCCTTTGCGTTATCCTGCACAATCCGGGCGGTTAGCTCGTCCTGGAGGTTCAGGGCAAGTTGGTCATGCATGTCTACCTGAATGGAAACAAGGAGAAAGTTCCCCAGTTTCAGAATCGGGATTCGCTCCATGATGGCAATGACTCCTCTACTGCTGTTTGGAAGATTCTATTCTAGAAATACGGTACCCGACCCGGGAAAGCCCATACTTGATGGCTTCTGCGAGGGTTGCCTTGGTAGTAATGTCCTGAAAGGAAACCCCTAAATGGATCATGGTCTGGGCAATCTGGGGACGAATCCCGCTGATGATGCACTCCGTCCCCATCAGTCGGGCGGCGGATACTGTCTTGATCAAGTGCTGAGCCACCAGGGTATCCACGGTGGGAACACCGTTAATATCGATGATCGCTACGGTTGCCGATACGTTCACGATTTCCTGCAACAGGTTTTCCATTACCGTTTGAGTACGGGCACTGTCCAAAGTTCCAATCAAAGGCACGGCCACAATCTGTTCCCAGATCTTAACTACAGGGGTGGAAAGTTCGAGCATTTCTTCCTGCTGGCGGCGAATGATTTCTTCCTTCGATTTGATGTATGTCTCTGTGGTGAGGAGACCGAGTTTGTCGAGGAGAGCATTGATGTTCCATAGCTCTTTCCCCAGGTGTTCAGGATCGTTTTTCAGGAAATCCTGCAACCATCGAAAGATCGGTCGTTTTAATGAAAGTACAAACAGGGCCGTTTCCGTGGGAGTAAACCCCTGCTTTGCCCGGGACCGGCAAAGATCTGCGAGAAAGGAACGGACTGGTTTCCAGGTTTCCCTAGAAAGCTCTCCTTCCCGGTCCTTTTCCAACGCTTCTAACAGGTGCTCGTAGTAATTCTCCATCTGTTGCTTCAACTCGTCAGGGCTGATCAGGTCGGAACGCAAAAGTGCGGGGTTCAGTTGTTCTCGCTGCCATTCTTGCAATAATTCTTTTCCATGTGATCGTAACGCTTCGATGAGGGTACTCTTTTTTTCCATACCGATACCTCCTCAGGATTCATTAGTGGTAAAAGGTTGTACCTCCACCCTCCCCATTTTCCGATTCAGATAAAGGGTAACCTTTTTCAGAGTACGGGGAACGATGAAGGAAACGTTGCAGATCTCGATGTAGGTGCCTGGAACGATCATGCCCCAGACGTTCAGGCGGGCGGTCTCGTTTCGGGTTAAAAAATGGATGAGGCGCTGGGATGCCTCTGTCAGGCTCTTGAGATTTTTCTGTAGATTCTCCTTCAGGGCGAGGAGTTCTGAGTTTTGGGGCTCCCGCTTCAGAGCTTGATCTATTTCCTTCAATTTTACAATGATTTCGATGCTTTTGTCCCGGATCCATTCGAGTTTTCGGTGTACCCGATAATCGTTTCCGAGAAGAAGCTCTGTTTTAGGGCTCGAGAGAGTTCCTATATTTGCTGCGGTGATTCCCTCCTGGGCATAGAGTTTCCCCCCCACCACGAGGCCCTTTTTACCTGTTTGGAACTGCCCCAGGGTATACACGATGGCATGCAGAGCTCCTACTTCGGAATACACGTTTCCCTTCGATTCTATGTAGCAGTACTCGAGGAATCGGACACGGATCGACCCTTCTACAATTACTTTCGATTTGCCCTTCCCGATGATTCCCCCTTTTACGACGAGATCTCCCTTACAGAGGATGTCGGAAGCGTAGATAGTGCCATTGCAGAGAAGGGTACCCCCGCTACGTACCTGGAATCCCTCTTGAATATCACCCTCTACGATAAGATTTCCCGGAAAATCGATATTGCCCGTATGGTAATCAACTATAAAAACCTTTCCCTCTTGAACCTTCAAAACCCCGTCCGCGGTGGCATAGATTCCATCCTCCCGGGTTTCCAGGTTCTTGCCTCCTACCAGGAGTTGAATTGGTTCGGTGGGATAGGGGACCTCTTTCCCCCGGATATTCCGTCCAAACATGCCGGGTTGGGGGGGAACCAATCTGGCTACAAGATCTCCCTTCTTTACGATGGTGAAAGGAGAAAGGGTTCGGTAATCCACCCGTTCTTCGCTGTCGATGGGCAACGGTTTCTTCTGCTGGAACCGTTCCTCCAGGACATAGTGGGCGGGCACCTCCGGGGTAGGGGGAGTTCCCCGGGCTACTACTACGTCCAGTACCTCTTTCCGGTCGATATTGCAGGCAACGAGAGCATTGGAAATGCCTTCCCAGTCGATCCCGTGCACCACCCCCAGGGCATGTAACCGTTCCTGAACTTTGTCCGGATCGATGGGAGCGCCGTTTGGGGTAGGGGGGTAGAAATCTGCCGTACATACCATCTCGTCTTCGGAGATACGGAGGTCGAAATGACCATCGGCTTTTAAGGTAAGAGCATGCTCTAGCTGGCTGAGTTCCTGGTCGCCTGCCTATGATTGATCTTCCAGACGAGCGAGTTCTGGGGAGATCGCTTCCTGGAGATGCTGCACTTCTTTGAGAAGAGTCTCGGTTTTCTTTTGGAGAGCTTCGATATATCCCGGTTCTTCTTTCGGTGGAATAGCGCCTTTACTCCAGATGGGCAAGGATCTTGGAAATCTCGAATGGTTTCCGAACAAGAGCCAGGGCTCCTGCCTTCAACGCGGCTTGAGCCATCGGTTCGGTAGAATACGCAGTTATCACTAAAATACGAGCGTTCTTGCGTTGCGATTTGACGGAACGTACGATCTCGTCCCCCGTTTTACCCTCCATGCGCAAATCGGTAATGATCAGATCGTACTCCTGCTCCAACGCTTTGCGTTCACCATCGAACGGGTCTTGAGTGGTATCTACCGTATGCCCCATTTCTTCGAGGGTCTTTGCGATGATCTTTCGAACCTCCTCTTCGTCTTCCACAAAAAGGATCCACCCTTTGGTAATTTCTGTTAACTCCATGGGGGTTCCTTCGGAAGCTTCCAGCGCTGACGTTTCGATCAGGGGGAAGAGGAGGGTCACCCGGGTTCCTTTCCCCACCTCGCTTTCGATGTATACGGCTCCCTTATGCTGCTGTACCAGGCCATACACCTGAGCCAGCCCCAGACTTGTCCCCTTTCCCACGGGCTTCGTGGTGAAAAAGGGTTCAAATACTCGGGGCAGGACCTCTTTGGGGATGCCTGCTCCGTTGTCCTCGATGGTGAGGCGTACCAATGGTCCCCTTGGTTCCTGCTCAAGAGCGAAGTACCCTTTCTTTCTTATATCCTCGGTAAACGGTATTCGATCGATGGAAACTGTTATGGTGCCTCCCGCAGGGAGAGCGTCTTTTGCATTTACCAGGAGATTCATGAGAATCTGCTGGATCTGCACCGGATTCCCCTGGATCACACTATGGGTTTCACGGATATTCCAGCTAAGCTGGATATGTTCCCCGATGATCCGGCTGAAAAGTTTCGACATTTCCTTCAGGAAGGGAACGAGATCCAGGGGTTTGTGTTCCAGCATTGATTTACGGCTAAAATCCAGAATCTGCTGGACAAGGGTTCCTGCCCGTTTCGCTTGATCGATGATTTTCAACAGGTATACACGAATCTCGCTTCCTACATCCTTCCGTAACTGGAGGTACTCACAGTACCCTATGATTCCCGTAAGAATGTTGTTGAAATCGTGTGCAATGCCTGCGGCTAGCTGGCCAACCGCCGCAAGCCGTTCCTGGACTTTCATTTGTTCGTCCTTCAGCCGCTCTTCGTTAAGATCTCGGAGAAGTACGATTTTCCCCCCTGCATCGGGGCCGGAGTCGATGGGTTCGGCGGTAATTTCCAGGTATCGCTTGGAGGGAGGGGATAGTTCGAGAAGCGTTTTTTGTCCGCCTGGAAGGGTTCGAATCGTTTCCAACAGGAAGGAGGCCTGCTCCTTCGAAGTTGTTTTTTGAAGCAACTCCAGTGCCTGGGGATTCTGAACCAGGATCGTTCCGTTCCTGTCTACGATCCAGAGTCCCTCTGGCAGGTTAGCCACTACTTGTTCCAGTCTCTTTTTCTCGATGCCCAGGCGGTATTCCAGTGCCTGTAGCATCAAGGTGGTGTGCTGGGCAGCAATAAGGAACAGATGCCGTACACGATCCTGAAATTTTTGTTTTCCCTGGGCGGCAAAAAACAGGTATCCTTTGTGAGAGTACAGATCTCCCTTCTGCTCAAAAGGTTCCACATACAGCTCACCAAAAAGTCGGGCGGAGGGGTCCTCCCTTTCCGGCGGAAAACCCCGTTCGTTCAATACAAAAAAAACTTCTGGTTTCAGGAAAACCTGATTATCGGTGGCCGAAAGAACATAATCTTCGATTTTTTCCCGGAACCTGCCGTCGAACTCCTCTGAAACGGGAGATCCATAGTAGAGAAAGACTACCGGGGAGGATTCCTGATGGAAATAGACGGCAGCTGCTGCAAAAGAGCTGGTTCTATGTAGGAGGGAAAAGAGAACGGTAAAAAGTTCCCGGTATCCTACGATGAAGGTAAGTTCCCTGGACAACTCTGCAAGGGTGTTCAGATCCTGGGTACGTTCTGTAACCTTCTGCTCCAACTCGATATTTATCTTTCTGGTTTTTTGGTAGAGGAGAGCGTTTTCCAACGAAATGGAAAGTTCGTGAGCAATCGTGGTGAGGAGGCGGGATGCCGAGGGATTGAAGGATTGTTTTTCGGTACTGAACAACGCGATGAGACCAAACAGCTTCGATTCCCGTTTGATGGGTACCGCCAGGAGGGACTTCCACCCCTACTGAAGAGTTTCCGGGGGAAGACGGTTCGGTTCCAGGGATAGGTTGTCTATCCCAAGGGTATAATCGGACTGCGCGATTTGTCCCAGGATCGTTTCACCCAGTTTGATTGGTGTCAAATGCTTTTGTAACGTCGGGGAGACTCCCTGGCTACAGGAAAGTTGGAGAGTTTCCGAGGATTCATCGAATGGATAGAGGACTCCCCCAGAGGCTTGAAGCCTTTCGGTAAGAATCTGGAGAACCCCCGGCAAAACTTCCTCGAGGCGGAAAGACTTTCCGATGGTAGCTAACGCCTGGTTCAGCACGGAGAGTTCCCGGTTCGCTTGCAGGATCGACTCCTCCGCCTGTTTCAGGAAGGTTACGTCCCGCACGAAAAAACAGGTGTACGCCTCGTTCTTCCATCTCACGGGGAAGTGCGTAATCTGTAGGTGCTGGACCCCTTCGGCTGTTTCTCTCTTCACCTCCAGCAGGGAACTGTTTTGATTCTGCGACAAGATAGAAAGGGAACGATCCAGCTCTTTCGGAGTACGAGACAGTGCAATTTCCCTTGGGATACCGAAGATGCTTTCAGAACTTTTACTCCACTCGAGAATCCTTCCTTATCGATTAGAATGATTCCATCTTTGCTACCGGACAGGAAGGAATCAAGTAAAGCGTTCTTTTCGAGTAATTGAATCTCGTTCTCCTGGTTCCTTAGGGCAAGGCGTATCTGGTAATCCAGGGCAAGCTTTCCGAAGGGTTTCAGGATATACCCTGCGGGATTCGTTTGAATGGAGCGGGCGAAATGCTGCTCGTCGTTGAAGGCGGTGATGAAAATGTGGGGGACTTTCAGCTCGGGGGGCAGGGAGGCTACGAACTCGATTCCATCCACAGGCCCCCGCAGGCGGATATCCACCAGCAGGAGACTGGGCTTATCCGCAGGTGTATCCTGTAATGCTTGCAGGCTTTTCAACGCCTCCTGGGCGGAGGCCGTACATCCTACGACCCTGTAGCCGAGACTTTCCAGGGTTCTTTTCAGGGCGTACTGCTGGAGAGAGTCGTCTTCTAGAATGAATATGTTCTTTTCACTTTTAGGCATTACTTTCTTATTCATTATATTGCTATCAAAAAATAATTTCCAACAGTTCAATATATAATTCCGCGGGAGTAATTTTTAATTCCTGGGCGGCATAATAATTATGGTTTTCTAGGAAAGCGGCCCTTGACGCAATCCAGAAACCATTGTACATGAAAGGGCAAAGTACCTATGCAATTTTTTGAAAGTCCGTTTTTTCGGAAGATCTTTCTTGTTCTGGCTCTCGTTGTCTTTGTCGGTTTTGGAACGTTGACCTTCTGGATTTCCTCCTCCGTTAAGGCATCCTTTCGGGAAACCCAGCTGAGTACACTGCAGGATGCTCTTCATCGGTACAGGATGGGGATACTGGGATGGCTATCGGAGAAGCAGAAGGATATCGAGGGGCTGGCGAGGGTGTATGAGTACTCCCCCCAGATGGATTCCTCCTTCCTAAGAGCTTTTCGGGAAACCATTCAGGAGTATGCGGAGATTCTTATCCTCGACGGACAGGGAAAACTCTTGTCCAATAGCGGATCGGTTCCGCTACAGATCGGCCTTGACCTATCCGACCGCGAGTATTTCCAGGTAGCCCGCAGGGGAAGCTCCTTTGTAAGCGGCTTTTTCCGGGGTCGTGGCCGGGGAATGGCTACGTTATCCATCAGTGCTCCGATCCGAAAAGAAGGAAAACCGGAAAAAGTGGTCGCCGGTTTCATTACCCTGGAAAAGTTCCTCGAACAGTTCAACCCGGAAGCCCCTCGGATCACAGGTACATCGGGGATCTTGTCTGTACATTTCGTCAATGCGAAAGGGCAGATCATCTCCCACCCCGAGTACAAAACTCGGTACCCCCTGGACCCGGACATCAAGGAAGATCCTTCCTTCCGTTCCGAATCAGAACCGGTGCGGCTCCTCCTGGAAAGAAAGGAAGGTGCCCTGGTGTATCGACACAAAGGAAAGGGGTTTTATAGTGCATACAGTTGGGTAGAGCCTATCCAGATCGGCCTGGTATTCGAAGCGGATCAGGAGGTACTGGAACGTCCCCTCACTAGACAGCTCCAATCTCTCATTCTATCCTCCTGCCTTGTCTTTGTTTTCCTGATTGGTGCTTTGCTTTTCGTCCTGTGGTTTCTCAGCCAGCCCCTAAACCAGTTGATTCAAGCGATGGAGAAGATCATCCATGAGGGCCCGAAGGGAGAGGTCGTTTTCAAAAAAACCGGAAGCCATGTAGATCGACTGGTAGATACCTTCAAGGAATTACAGCAGGCAGTAGACCAGCGGGAAACCCAATTGAAAGATAAGGCTGCCCGGGATTCCCTTACCGGCTTGTACAACCATGGGATGCTTAAGGATCTTTTGCAGAAAGAGTACCAACGGAGGAAACGCTCGGGAAAGCCTCTCTGCTTCCTGATGATCGATATCGATCACTTCAAGAATATCAACGATAACTATGGGCACGCGGTGGGAGATCAGGTGCTTCAGGAAGTAGGCCGGATCCTGGGGTCTTGCGTTCGGGCAGGGGACATCGTAGCTCGCTACGGGGGGGAGGAGTTCGCCATCCTCGTGGATAGTGATCAGCCCGAGGTGTCCCTGAGTCTGGCTGAACGGATCCGCAGCCGGATAGAGTCCCATCCCTTTATCGTGAAGGGGGAAAAGCTCCCCCTAACCGTCAGTGTGGGGTGGGTATGCCTCAAGACCGACAAGGTTCCCGATTCCAGGGCCATCGTAAAAGAGGCGGACGATGAACTGTACCGGGCAAAAGAAGCGGGCAGGAATCGGGTTAGCGGTCATGCCTGGGTATGAACCTCAGTTCTACTGCAAGTTCCCTAGGAGTGGGGGAAGCTCGGTTAAAGATCGAATCTCGTAATCTCCCCTTGCCCCCTCATCCTTGAACACCGCTACCGTTCGGATCCCCAAGGCTTTAGCTCCCTCTAACTCATGGGTTGCATGCCCTACGAATAGAGTCTGTTCGGGGGAAGCCTTTCCCTCCTTTAGGGCGATCCGATAGATAGAGGGATCCGGTTTAGCCATTGCGGAGTGTGCGACGGCCCGCAGGTGCTGCCACTCTTCGGGGGAGGGTTGCCTGGTAAAGCCTGCCTCCTGGAGGAGACTTTTAGCGTATCCTTTGATCGACACCTTCCGGGTATAGAGAACGTCACTCGCATCGAAGAGAATCAGCGTAATCATGGGGTATCCCCATTTCTGGGAACCAGGGAAAGAACTTCCGACAGGCTCTGGATCACCAGGTCTGGGGCTTCCCGATCTTCGGGACTGTCGGAGATCGAAGTAAAGAAGGATCGGATCTGGATCGCTTTCTTGAAACCTGCTCGCCGGGCTCCGGCCACATCCCGGGAAAGGGTATCCCCGATGTAGATTGCCTCGGCGGGAGACATTTTCAGGAGTTCGACGGCTTTCAGGAAAATGGCAGGGTTGGGTTTCCGTATTCCAAAGGTGGAGCTTGTGAGTACTACATCGAAGTAGTGCTCGATGCCACATGTTTTTAGCCTGTGGGGAACGAGGGAACGGCTCATGATATTGGATATTACCCCTAGTTTGAGGGACCCTTTTTTCAATGCTTCGAGTACGGTCGGGGTCTAGGGTCGTAGCTCCCGGTAGAAAAACCGCGATTCATAGTGGAAGGCCAGGGTTTCCCAGAAATCTACAGGTATATCCGCCGGAATGGGGATTCCCTCCAGAACGAAGGTACGGAAGACCCCTTCGGGATCCATTTCCCGCTGGCGGGTTTCCCGCCAGGTTTTATAGTGGGCCATTCCCTTGGTTAGGCGGG
>Ga0308397_1001312_pt1 | contig 14514 bp, 19 predicted proteins | sample Hotspr20SampleT8_FD_202356 | JGI IMG/M metagenome (GOLD analysis project Ga0308397, IMG submission 202356) | Hot spring phototrophic mat microbial communities from Mushroom Spring, Yellowstone National Park, Wyoming, United States - 20051001_T8 ...
GAGAAGTGAGGAGTAATGAAGAATGAGGAATGAGGAATGGTTATTCATTATTTACAACCTACAACCTGATTGATGATGATTCAAAATTTGTTCAATACGATAGGTGGGAAGTGGATTCAATATGTTGTGATGGCGGTGCTCTTTTGGTTTCTGCAACCACGATTAGTGGAACTGATTGATGCGGTGTTTGTGAATCTATCGCTTTTGGGTATTGAAGCCGAAAATCACGTGCAGGTGAGCAACTTCGTTGTCTTCGTGGTGATTGCGTTGGTGTTTTGGCTGATGAAATCGCCGAGAGAGAGATGATTGATACCAGTCTTGAAGTTCGTAATGCGATAGTGGCGCGATTGAAAACATCGAGGCGGCTGAAAAAGAAAACGAAGGATAGCACTGGTGCAGATGTGGAGTCGATGCTGGTGGTTAGACCGCGACCGCAGAAAGTCGATGTGAAGACGTTTGCGTTGTTGGCGCAATCGGGCGCAGTGTTGGTGCAGAACAGCGGCAGTCGTTACGAGACGAAATCGCTTGCGTTAGGCGCAGTGGTTCAGGAGCGAGAGTGCTGTTTGATGTGGTGGTGCTGTATCGCAATACTTAGTGTTTCCGCCAAAAAGCGTCTTGCCTTGCGCTTCATTGAGCAGTTTGCCAATGCTAAGCAATGCACGATGGTGTTCACCGATAAAGCAATTTATGAACAAGCCTTTTTGCTGTTCAAAAAACATCTTGATAAAAACTGGGGATTGGTTGATTGCGCGTCATTCGTTGTGATGTGCCAACTTGGCTTGCAGTATGCACTAACTGCCGATAAACATTTTGAACAGGCAGGATTTATTGCTGTCTTGAACGCTTTGTAACTTCCCCAATCTTTTATTTGCCCACAATGATAAAACGCACGGTGCTTTTTACAACGCCTGCTTATCTCTCGATGCGCTATGAGCAACTCGTGGTTAAGCCAAAAGAAGGCGGTGAGGTTACGATTCCAATCGAAGATATTGGGGTGTTGGTATTGGAAAACATGGAAATCACGCTCTCGCAATCGGCACTCTCGAAACTGCTTGCCCACAATGTAGCTGTTGTGGTGTGCGATGCGCAACATTTGCCGTCGGGATTGCTGTTGCCACTTGATGGCAATTCGCTTCAAACCGAGCGATTTGCGGCGCAACTCGGTGCCAAATTGCCGCTCAAAAAACAACTCTGGCAACAAACCGTTGCGGCAAAAATCTTGAATCAAGCACCGAGCGTCAACCTTATGCAAGGAGCGTGAATGTAACCTCACCCTGTCGCTGTGCGACGTCCCTCTCCTTACGAAAGGAGAGGGACGTTTTGGCGAAGCCAAAACAGGGTGAGGTCAAAGGATAGGGCTTTGCGGTGAATGTTGTCTTAATCAAGCGTTCTTGTGATGTAGTAAGTCTATTATTCATTCTTCATTATTCATTTTTTTTATTACTTGAAGGGCGACATGTTGCTTGTTTTGGAGGCGACTGGGGCGGCGGCAACGATTGAGTTGATGCGCCACCTCGGTGGATTACAGATTTATGTGCAGAAGATGCCGATTGAACTTGCGGTGAAGTTGTTTTATGATGGCAAGAACAAGCGGGCGTTGGCACGCGAGTATAACTGTGCGGAGGCGACGATTGATAAGTATCTACGGCAACGTATGATGCTATCGCAGGAGGGGTTATTTGATGGTTAGGAATTGTGTGATTTTATCGGCGATGAATTGTTTATCATCGGGGAGGATGGTAAAGACGGGGCGTGCGGGGAATTTATCGGGGTTTTGGCGGTTTTCGTTGAATTGGTGGTATTTGAGGTAGTCGAGGGCGGTGAGGTAGAGTTCGCCACCAGAGATTTCGAAGGCTAAGGATTGTTGGAGGTCGCCGGTTTTGAACATAGGTTGTGTGGTATAGCCTTTTCGTTTTCGGGCTTTGAGGGTTGATGGTGCAAGGGGTTTGAACGGGGTTGGTCTGCCGCCTTCCTCGATGTTGGTTTTGGCGGTTTCGACGAGTTGGATACCGATGGCTTGAAGGACATCGTTGTCTTTGAGAACGGATTGGAGTCGATGCTCGAAGTTTTGGAGTTCGCGGAGTGCGCTGACGAGGGTTGAGATTTCGATGGTGAATTGGTCTGGCATATTTTATGTCGATAAAAAATTACTAAATTTGCGTTGAGAACGATATGGGGAGGTGTGGCGAAAGCCGCCCTCCCCGGGGAGCGGGCTGCGGTCAGCGGTCTTCTCCCGTATCGTTCTCAAAAAATCACTCTCAATTCACGCATATCGTTACATTTTTTTCGGCTGCAGATTCAGCCTATCTCTCATTCCCAAGCCCACTTACGCAAGGGAAAATGTAACAAATTCAGATTTGCAGTCAATCCACAATCCCCAATCACAAATCCGCAATCTCCAACAGCATTAACTCACCACAAACAGTTTTCCTGCCAGTTGTCGGACAACGCCTTTCACTTCGAGTTCGAACAATAAAATTAAAACGTCAGAGACGTCAAGTCCGCTTTGTTCAGCGATAAGGTCGATGTGTTTGGGGTCGTGCGAAAGCAAGTCATAGATTTTTCGTTCATCGGCGGTAAGGTTAGGCAGTTGGTTGAATTGTTCAATGAGCGATTGCGGTTCGTGGCGATGTTGCAGATACTCGGCAATAATGTCGTCGGGTGAGAGCGCAAGTTTGGCTTGGCTATCGCGAATGAGCGCATTCGTGCCGTTGGATTTCGGGGAAAAGATGCTACCAGGAACAGCGAAGATGTCGCGATTTTGTTCAAGGGCATATTTTGCCGTAATCATTGCGCCGCCTTTGTGGTCGGATTCAACAATCACAACGCCAAGCGACAAGCCTGAAATGATACGATTGCGCTTAGGGAAATTTTCAGCGATAGGCAGTGTGCCAAGCCACTCTTCTGAAATGATGGCTCCGTGTTCTAAAATTCTTGGATAGAGTTTGCCGTTAGGGTCGGTGTAAATGGTATCAACGCCGTTGCCCAGCACAGCGAGTGTGCGTCCGCCTGCGTCTAATGCGGCACGGTGAGCAATGCTATCAATTCCAAACGCCAATCCGCTGATAACGGTAAAGCCATTTCGGGCAAAAGCCGATGCAAATTTTTTCGTTACGTTTTTGCCGTAGTCGGTCGGATAACGCGTGCCAATGACTGCAAGACTGCGCAAATCGTAAGGCGTGAGCGACCCGCGCACGAAGAGATAAATCGGTGCGTCATAAAGTTCTTTGAGGCGTGTGGGATAGTTATCGTCTAAAATCGTAATGAGCGAGGCATTGAGTTTTTCGAGTTGCTCGAACTGTCGCTCAATTTCTAATTCGGTCGCCGTGCGTTCTGTGCTGTGTAAGAATTTAGCAATCGCTTCGGCGGTCGATGTGCCAATGGTTGGTGTGCGAGCAAGTTCAACGATGGGGGCGTTGAGAATTTTGTCAACACTTTGAAAACGAACAAGCAAAGAACGCAAGCGTGTAACACCAACGCCCGGAACGCGCGAGAGAAGCAATAAACCTTTTTGCGCTTCGGTGTTCATCGTGGTTGCGACTCGACACTTGCCGTCACGGTTTCAAATTGGGCTTCTAAAAGTTCTTTTGTTTTTTTCTGACGGAAAGCAAACATAGATTCAATTTCACGCTCGACATACCACCCTGCAAAAATGTTGCTCACCACATCTATCGGAAGTTCATAGTCAACCCTATCGGTCAAGCGTGTTTGGGTGTCGGATAATTTTTCAAACAAGCGGGTTTGCTTCCAACTGTGGAAGGGACTTTTGTGCAGCACATCAACCATCTTAAACGGTGGCTCATAGAGAGTGATTTCGGCTTCCCATCTTGACTTGACGAATCCGAACTGCGTTACATCAAGCACGACGCGTTGCCCTTTACCTGCAGGCGTTGCAGAAATTAACTTGACTTTGATGTTCGGCGGAGAGATTTTGAGCAGGTTCTGCGGGTCATCATGGAAATGAAAGACCACGTCAATCGGCGCATTAATCACGATAGAGCGTTCAAATGTGTGCATATTGAGAAGAAGATTATTTCATCTCTTAACGAATAGAGCGTTAAAGCGTTCCAACGACAGCGAGAGCCATGTGTCGTCTTCGTGGTGAAGCCAAATTTCTTCTTTGAAGATGTCGATTTTCTCGACACGGGCAACTCCTTTTTCGGTTTTCACACGGCTATCAATAGCAGGAAATTTTTGGAGTTGAAGGAGATAGGAATCCAGTTCGTAGTTGAGACAACATTTGAGCCGACCGCATTGTCCATTGAGCCGAGAGGCATTAAGCGGAAGATTTTGATACTTGGCGGCATCGGGATTGACGTGTTCGAAATCGGGAAGCCAAGTGGAACAGCAAAGAGACCTGCCGCAAGAGCCAATGCCGCCAACACGCTTTGCTTCTTCGCGAGCAGGAATTTGCGTGAGTTGGATTCGGGTTTTGAATTGCGCCGCAAGCAAGCGTACCAGTTCTCGAAAATCGACGCGCTGGTCAGCCGTGAAATAAATCGTGATGCGCTGTTCATCAAGTCGGATTTCTGCATCAACGTATTTCATATCCAACCCCAGTTCCTCAATTTTCGAAAGCGTAAAGCGTTTGATGTCAGGCAGTTGGGCTTGATGCCTTTGATGTTGTTCAAGGTCTTCGGGCGTTGGGCGACGCAAGACCGATAAGATGTCAGGCGATTCAGGCGAAAGGTGTTTGCGCTCAAGCTTGAACTTTGCCGTTTTGCCAAGCGATTTCACCGTGCCAATGTCGTAACCGCCACCATCTGTCTCGACAATTACGGCTTCGCCTTTGTGAAGGTCAAGGCTGGGCAAATTTCGGAAAAATTCGCTTCGATGCGTCGCAAATTCAACTTCAAGAATGGGATAATCAAAAAAAGTATCAGCAATAGCAGGTTCATCGCCAAACGCTTTGGCTAAAAATGCTTCAAGCGAAATACCTGTTTTACAGCCGCCGTTACCGCAAGAACAGCCTACGCAACCCATAAGCAATGTGATAATTGATGATAAATTGTTGTAACTCGTTTTAAGGGTGGAAGTTAGAGCAGTGGCAAGAAATAGAAAAATGCGATAAAAAGATTTTTCTGTGTGAAGAATGTGAGCGGGGTTTTACTGCCAAGAATAAAGCGCGCGCAGTTGCGGCGTTTTTTTGCGCTGATGCTGTTCCATGCGCATTAAGACATTATCCAAAATTTCCATTGCGCTTAAAAGATACTCGCCTTTGTTGAGCATGACGCACTCGGCGCGTTCCGACATGGCGGCATCGGTAATTTCAGCGCGAGACGGGATTCCTTTTTTGACTAAGCTTTCCAGCACTTGTGTTGCCCAAATGACAGGCACGTGCGCCGCCTCTGAAAGCCACAACAGTTCTTCTTGGATTTCAGCAATGCGTTGATAGCCGATTTCTACGGCTAAATCGCCGCGCGCAATCATCACGCCGAAAGGATTTCTGCCTGCACCTTGAATGACGATTTCAGGAAAGTTCTCAACCGCACGCCGCGTTTCAATTTTGGCAATCAATGCTATGGGATTTTTTCGCTTCGATGTGCGTTTGTCAAGCTCCGTTTGAAGCCGCTTGACATCACTTGCATCTTGAACAAACGAGTAATTGACGCCATCAGCAAAGGCACAAATAAAATCTAAATCGCGCAAATCTTTATCAAGGGATTAACGACCAGCGATGTGGTTGGGAAATTCAACCCTTTATCAGGCTTGATAACTCTACCTTTGGCTTCAACGGTGGTTACGCGCAATAGCACACCAGAAGCAAAGCATTGTTCAACGATAGTGCCGATGTGTCCATCATCAATCCAAACTTCATCGCCTTGCGAGACTTGCGACAAAATTTCGGGCAAGGCACATTTGACTTGCTGAAACTGCTCAAACTTTTTCGATGGGCGAGAAAGCCCGTATCTCTTCGAGTGATGGATTTGTGTAAAATTTCAGAACAGGTCGTTCATGTGCCGCTCTATTCATCAATGGTTCAAGCAGGCACAGCGACTTGGGCAGATGAACATATCGACACATACTTTGCGCTTGATGCGTCGCTTGTCAAGCGTGCTAATGGGGTGTTCTGTGTTAAAGTGTCAGGCGATTCAATGATTAACGCAGGGATTTCGCCGGGCGATATTTTGATTGTCGATTCGCTTGAACGCAACGTTGAAAACAGAATTGTCATTGCCGCTATTGATGATGGCACAACGGTCAAACGCCTTGTCAGACATAAGGGCAAAACTTACCTTGTGCCTGCCAATCCAAATTATCAAAGCCTTGAAATCACTCCTGAAATGAATTTTCGAGTGTTAGGCGTCGTTACGCACATCATTCGTGAATCGGTGTAGTGAGTTGATGTTCACAGTTTAGCCCTACATGTGTAGGGCTTTTTTGTTTTGGTTTGTTTGAGAAAAGCACAGGGCGTAAATTGATGACAGTGCGTTTTAGAATTGGAAAAGAAAGAAGTATGAACATAGTAGAACTTGAACGATGCACTCGTAAAGAGTCGCCTTCTCTTGCCGTCGAGCAACCTTCTGACAACATAAAAGCCTCACGACTTTGGATTCCTGCGCTATACTCGCTTGTGTTTTGGTGGCTATCAACGGGCATTATTATTTACTTCAACTTTCAGCCGCAATTTTATGGCGTGGTGTTTTGGGTGTCATTGGTTCTTGCGGTGCTATCAGGTGTTTGGCTCTTTCGGCTTAAAGAGGTGGGAACGGTTCAGAGCGCGTATTTGAGTTTCACTGCCGCCGCATTGGTGTGGGCATTTGTAGAAGTGAGTTTTTATACAGGCTACATTGTCGGTCCTGCGGTGCGTCCGATTTTCAGCGTCGGACCGTCGTGGATTAGTTTTTTCAAAGCCGTGCATCGAAGCGCATATCACGAAGGATTGGTGCTGGGCATCGTGTTTGTCATGAGCGTTGTGTTTTGGAAAGCCAAAAACAAGTTTGGGTTCTATACCTTCTTGCTCTTTTGGCTCATGCATCAATCAGCGAAACTCAACATCTTTCTCGGTGTGATGAACACAGGCAAAGAATTTGTGCCTGATTCTGTCTCCGATATAACAACCTATATGACCATTGCACATATCAACTGGCTCTTTCCTATTTCAATCACGATTTGCACGATTCTTTCGTATCGGTTGATTCAATTAGCATTTTCGGAAAAAGAGACTTGGAAAAAAGTGGGCTACATGCTCACAGCAATCATGGCAGTGTTAGCGTGGCTTGAGCATTGGCTTTTGGTGTTGCCACTCAATCAATCGCTGTGGGACATCATGATTAAGCGCATGCATTGAGTTAGTAACAGGCGCAATCGCATAGGTTTATTGTTGCAGTTGTAATAACTCTTCTTTAAGTGCGGCAAATTGCGGTTTAATCGTATTGTAAATCACATCAACGCGCTCGCTGTATGTAATGAACGCACTTTTCATAGAGTTGATAGAGATGCGCTCTAAATCGTCAATCGAGAGTCCAAAAAATTCGTGAGCGATTTTGTATTCCTGCGTCATGGAAGTGTTGCTCATCAAGCGGTTATCGGTGTTGAGCGTCACGCGGAATTTGTTTTTGTAAAAAATTCCGAAGGGGTGTTCGGCAAACGATTTCGCCGCGCCGGTGTGAATGTTGGAAGAAAGGCAGATTTCAAGCGGAATACGTTTATCAAGCACATATTGCGAGAGCGAGTTCATTTTAATGACTTCGCCGTTCAGCACTGCCATATCGTCGATGAGTCTCGTGGCGTGTCCGATGCGATGTGCGCCGCACCACTGAATTGCTTGCCAAATAGATTCTTTGCCAAATCCTTCGCCCGCGTGAATGGTGATGTTGAAATTCGCACGTTGGCAGAAGTGAAATGCCTCAATATGTTTTTTGGGCGGATAGCCGCCTTCTTCGCCTGCAAGGTCAAAGCCGACCACGCCCCTATCGCGAAAATCAACCGCAAGATTTGCCATGTCTTCGGAGTGCTGTCCGTCCAAGTGCCGCATGGCGCAAATGATGAGCCTTGCTTTTACGCCGAAATCTCTTTCGCCTCGTTCCAAGCCGCGCAACACACTTTTGACAACTTCTTCCCAATGCAAGCCTTTTTCCGTGTGAAAGACTGGCGCGAAACGAATCTCCACATAACATACGCCGTCGCGTTTCATATCTTCGACCATTTCGTAAGCCACGCGCTCTAAGGCGTCAGGGGTTTGCATCACGGCGCAAGTGTGCGCAAAGCCTTCAAGGTATTCAGCAAGCGAGCCTTTGTTTGCGCCTCTGAAAAACCATGCCGCCAAGTCGTCGGGGTCGGTCGTTGGCAATTTTTTATAGCCTTGCTCTTTGGCAAGTTCAATAACCGTAGCCGGTCTTAACCCGCCGTCTAAATGCTCATGTAAAAGCACTTTCGGCATGGCACGCAGATGTTCTTCGGATAATTTGAGCATAAACATTAAGATGTATGGTCGTGAATGATTTTCCACCCGTTTGGTGTCTTTTGAAAAATCAAGGTGAAATAGCCGCTCATGTTTCCGCCTTCGGCGTCCCTTCGTTTCAAGAGCCATCGCCCAACGACAACCGCAAGTTCTGGCGAGAGCAAAGAGATTTTTAAATCCTCAAACAAGAGTTCGCCCATCGTCTCTTTTGTCGGATAGGCGGAGCGGTATCGCGCCAAGACACGCTGATAGCCTTCAGTAACGCCTTTTGCTGAAACGAACCGCGTCGAGTCGGAATCGAGATAGCCGTTCATAAATGATGGAATATCGCCTTGATTCCAAGCACGAACTTGTGCATCAAGCACAGCGACAATCTGTTGTTCGGGTGTGGGTTGTGCCGAAACCGTGAGTGATGAGAACAGCATAACAAAAATGAAACTACGTCTCACAGTCGTCAGGGTTTATTCTTTTAAGAAGATAACAAACCTCGTGAGAAAGTGAAAAGCATGGGGGTTGCACAGCGTTTTGGGGAGTTTTATTTTACATGCGACTTGTTTAACCAAAACCTAATGACCACAAATGAAAAAGAACTTGCGTATTGGGATAATTTTTTTACTGCTTGCCATTTCCATGATTTCAGCATGCGCGCCCGACATCAATGAGCCGAATGATGCGTTGCCTCGCGCACAAGTGCGATTTATTCATGCGGCATCTACGGCACAAGAATTGGATTTCGCCGTGATGAACACGGTCGGCGCAACGCTTCTTTATGTGCAACGCGAAACACAATATGGTCGGCAGTATCGATATGATTTCTTCAAAACGGGCGAACGCGATTTTCGCTTGCTTCCTTCAGGCACCACGCTCAACATTGCGCGAACCGTGCGCACCCTTGAAGCCGATGCGAAATTCACTGCCTTTGCGATTGACGCAGGCAACACGATTGATACCCTGATTCTTGTGGCAAGAGATACAGTGGCAACACCAAGCCCCGGAAAAGCCTTTGTGCGATTTATCCATGCTTCAAGCGATGCAGGCGCAATTTCCATCACAGGCGATAATGTCTCGATTCAAAACTTTGAACGGCGTGGCGTTTCGCGTTACTTCACCGTTGATGCAGGCACGCAAAATTTCACGATTCAATTTTCAGATAACACCACGCTCGATGTGCCGCAAACCTTTTTCTCGCAGGGTGTCTTCACGCTTGTCATTTCAGGCTTTCGTGGCGCAGGGGCAAATCGCACGCCGCTAAATGTGAGAAGTTTTTTAGAGACGAGTTTGTAGGGTGTCAGTATTGCTCAACATTCAATTTAGAGAAACCGCTTTCCAAGACGATATAAATTTTCTTTGAAGCGTCTTCAAAGCCTTTGGTTCGCAATGTTGACTTTTCATGTTTGGTGAATCCGTTTGCACTGATTTTGGAGGAAAAATCATCTTCGCTGACGATTTGGCAACCGGATTCTTTCGGCACAAGCAGTTTGAGTGTTGAGGCGGCAGTCGATAAATCAATGCGCACAGAGTCGCACCGTGAGCCGATTTTTAGTTTCACTGATGCCGCGCCCGATTCAATGTTGATATGCTGAACTTGAAATGCAGATAAATCAAAGTCGACTTTCGCCGCGCCGATGTCGGTTTTAATGTTCCAAATCGGATTTGGATTCAAGGCAAGGTTGAATGTGTTGGTCATTTTTTGCCCTAAGGTGACTTCCGCATCTTGCATTTTTATCTCAACTTCTTCTGTATCTCCTTCACGCACCTGACGCAGTTCATAAACGCCAAAACTCGATGTCGCATCGACTTTAAGCAAGTGGCTTGTGGTATCTTTCAGAATGAACTCACCGACACCGGCTCCAATTTTGCACCGTGCTTTCGGGGCTTTCCCGTCGTAAAGAGCGACAAAGCTTTGCACTTTGCCTATTGAATCCAACGAGGCTGGACTTGATGAAAACAGAGAAACTTTTGAAGGGGTGAATTGCTGAAACACTGTCCAAACAATTACGCCGCCCAACACGCCCGACACTGCCGCAAGCACTCTGCCAATCACTTCATCGCCGATGAGATATGACACGCCAAGCGTAATCAGAATCAGGGGCCAAAGTTTGGTGAGGTTATCAATACTTGCCGTCTCAATACCCAAATTTTTCACCAAAAACAATCCGCCCAGCACAATGAAAAACGAGCCAAAGAAAATTCTTCCTGGTTTCATGAGTTCGATGAGGTCAAATTTTTACGAAGGGCGTTGAAGACGATAACCGCACCAATCGCAATCAAAGCGATGGGAAGCACAAACTTGAAACTAAACATCGGAAAGAACTCCCGGATTAAAAAGACTGTGCCAAGCGCAATAAGCACCAACCCTGTAACGACTGTGCCTTTGTGTTTCTCGGAAAACGCACTCTCATCAGTTTCAGAAAGTTCGGAAGTGTCGGACGAAGGGTTGGAGGAGAGCAGGGCTTTTTCACTTGGCATAATCATCCAAAGCACCACATAGAACATTGCACCAATGCCGCCTGAAAAAAGAGCAATCACGAACAAGGCGCGGATAAAGACGGGGTCAATCTCAAAGTATTCACCGAGACCTGCACAAACCCCTGCAATGACTTTACCTCGAGATAAGCGGTATAACCTTTTCTTCATTGTGAATGACGATTGCGGTTGAGCGAAGTTTTTCCGATAGCCAAAGTATAGCGCAACCGTTCAAATTATGTTTCATGTGGTTTCAAACGGACGCAAAAAGCCAAACGCCGCCCCGCAAATACCGCCTAAAATGTGTGCAAACTCCGACACATTATTCCGCTCAAAACTGCTGATGACTTCGCGACCGATGTAAAGCACCACCACCAAAATAAAAGTGAGCGGAATTTCGCCTTGCTTGAAATTGACAAACGATGAAAGCAAAATCATCATAAACACAATCCCACTTGCGCCCATCAAGCCCGTTGAAAAGAAAAGGTTGTTCAGAACCGCCGTTACGAGTGCCGTAATGAGCATTTGCATCAAGAGCGTTTGCGAGCCATATTTTTCTTCGAGCAATCCGCCCAAAAGCAAAATGAGCGAGAAGTTAGAAACAAGGTGCGCCCAATCAGCATGCCCCAAGATGTGCGTAAACAACCGCAAGTAGGTGAGTGGGTTGAGCCAACTTTGATTCGGGTATGTGGCGCAAATGTTTTTTGCAAACCAGCCGCCTGTGAGCGCGCTCACTATCATCACGCCAATAGAAAGAAATGTGAAGGTCAGAACAACTGGTGCGTTGTAGGTAATTTTCATTAGCTTTACAGTTTCGTGTTAAAAAATCCGTCATGCCAATTCTTGAACACTCTACCTATCAGCCGCCCTCGTGGTGGGTTTCGAGTGGACACTTGCAGACCATCATTCCCGCGCTGTTTCGCAAAGTGGTTTCAAGCCCATACACGCGCGAGCGCATCACCACGCCTGATGGCGATTTTCTTGATTGCGATTGGCTTTATGCCGCTTCGTCAAGACCGTCTCAAAAGTTGGTTATCATTTCTCACGGATTAGAGAGCAATTCGCACCGCCCGAATGTCTTGGGCATGGCGCGTGCTGTTTCGCTTTGCGGCTACGACGCTTTGGCGTGGAACTTTCGTGGCTGTTCAGGCGAGCCGAACCGTTTGCCTTGCGCCTACCACAGCGGCGCAACCGAAGACTTGCACACCATTCTTGACCATGTCGCCGCAAAGTATGATGAAATTTATCTCATTGGATTCAGTCTCGGCGGAAATTTAACGCTCAAATACTTGGGCGAGCAATCCGAAGCCCTTTCTCCCAAAGTCAAAAAAGCCGTTGTGTTTTCCGTGCCGTGCGACCTTGCCGCCAGTTCAAAGCAACTTTCACGTGTCTCCAATCGCCTCTATGAACGCCGATTCCTGAACTCGCTCCGACAAAAAATTGAGCAAAAAGCAACCCTGTTTCCAAACCAAATTTCGCTTGCGCCTTATCTCAAAAAGCAAATCAAAACCTTGCGCGATTTCGACAACTACTACACTGCACCCTTGCACGGATTCCAAAATGCAGAGGACTACTACGCCAAGTGCAGTGCCAAACAATTTATCTCACGCATCACGATTCCAACCTTGATGGTTAATGCAAAAAACGATGTCTTCCTTGCGCCTTCGTGCTATCCTTTTGATGAAGCCAAATCGAGCGACGTGTTTTTTCTTGAAACATCAGAATCAGGCGGGCATTTAGGATTTATCACAAAGAAAACGCCACACGGCTTGTATTGGTCGGAAATGCGAGCCTTAGGCTTTATCGAGAGCCAAGCATGAGGATTGTGGAGTGTGGATTTGGGAATGCGGATTTCGGAATGTGGAGTGCGGATTTGGCTCACACTTCTCACTTCCCGATTCTCAACTCTCGCTTCTCAATTCTCAATCCTCTTTACTCGCGTTGTCGTGGGTCTAAGGCATCGCGCACGCCGTCACCGATGAGGTTGAAGCAAACAACGGTCAGCACAATCGCCAATCCGGGAAAGGTTGAAATCCACCAGTGGTTGAGCAGGTTATCGCGTCCTTCGTTGATGATGTTGCCCCACGAGGCAGTCGGCGGTTGAACGCCCAAGCCCAAAAACGAAAGCGCGGCTTCGGTCAGAATAATGCCCCCAATACGAAGCGTCGCCGCAATGATAACAGGCGTAAGTGAGTTCGGAACAAGATGCTTGAAGATGATTCGCGCATTGGAAAGCCCTAATGCACGCGCCGCTTGAACAAACTCTTGCTCTTTCAGCGAAAGCACTTGACTGCGCACCAAACGCGAAACACCCATCCAACTTGTAAACGCAATCGTTACCACAATGAGAAAAATTGAATTGCCAAACGACGCAATAATGATGAGAATCAAAAACAAACTTGGAAAGGCTTGAAGCACATCGACAAGACGCATAATCACAGTATCTACCCAGCCACCGAAATATCCTGACACAACGCCCAGAATCATGCCGAGCGTAATTGCAATCGCAACAACGAGAAAGCCGATTGAGAGCGAAATCCGCGAGCCGTAAATCACACGGCTGAAAATATCGCGTCCGTATTGGTCTGTTCCCATCAAATAAAATTTCTTTTGAATAACGGGCGAGCCATCGGGATTTGTTTTGAGTTCAGAAATCGGAATTGATTTTTCGCGTGTGCCTTGCTTGTAAATTAAGTTGTTGGATTCAATGCGATAAGAATTGACAATCATTTTCCGCTCGGTTTCGCCTCTGAATCGAAGCGCGTAGTTTTGAGTGATGAGTGCATTAGTGAGCGAACTTGCAACGTCATCGCCTTCGCGCAAGGGAATGGTTTGTGATTCAGATTCTTTGAGCAAGAAGCAGTCGAGCGTAGTGCCAGGCGGTTGAAGTGCAGTTACGATAAAATCTTGTTGAGCATTGGGGTCGTAAGGCGAAAGCATCGGTGCAAGCAAGGCAACGGAATACAGCACGGCGGCAATACACATGGCGACAACGGCAATCGTGCGCTTCTTGAACTCACGCCATGCAATCTGCGAAAGGCTCATGCTGGCTTTGGTTTGCTTGCCAACCGACAGTTTCTTTTGATACAATCTGACCGATACCCACCACGCACCGAAAAATCCTACAAGACAGTAAATTGACGCTATCCAAAATTCAAGAATATCGACCGTGAAAACATCTTTCAAATCTTTGAACGAAACAACCAGAAGCAACAGTGAGATGAAAAACGATTTTAATCCACCCCAAAAGAGAAAACTGTTTGAAACCATCACAGCAAGAAAAAAGACCATCAGCGCAAGCGTGAGCATGCCTTGAATAGGCTGACCAATGCGAAAAAGCCCCACCGCAGGCAAGTAGTCCATTGGCGACGGCAAGATATGCGAGTAAGGATTTTCAGACTCGGCAAGTTCAAAGGCAGTATTGCGGGCTTTGTTCAGGTCTTTATCAGTGCTTGCAGTAGAAGGTTGTGCCATAGTTTTTTAGGTGGTCTTGCTTTTAGAAGAAATGATGTCCAAAAATTAAATTTGTGCGCCTTCGTTGTTTTTGAATGTTTCAAGAAATTTAAGACAATTTCGACCTTTATCACAATAACGCAAAACCAATCAGCAAATCTAATGAAAGCCGCTACGCTCAATCTCGATAC
>Ga0308397_1001319_pt1 | contig 14482 bp, 14 predicted proteins | sample Hotspr20SampleT8_FD_202356 | JGI IMG/M metagenome (GOLD analysis project Ga0308397, IMG submission 202356) | Hot spring phototrophic mat microbial communities from Mushroom Spring, Yellowstone National Park, Wyoming, United States - 20051001_T8 ...
CGGTAAGCCCAGAAAATCACGGACAAGAAGGCGGCTAGCAGAAGCAGCGCGTGCGTCACGAGCTTCAGCCAGCCGTTCATCTCGTCCAGCCAGAGCGCGTCAGCAGCAGCAAACGCTACCCAAGCCAGGAAAAACTTGACGGCGTAGTGTTTGTGCTCCAACGCAATCTGCATAATCAGGACACCTCTTCGAGAACGTACGCTCGGATGGTTCCGGCTGCGCCCGTCCCAGTGGAAAACGCGATCTGTCCGCTGGCGTTGATGAATCGCGCCGACTCCAAGACTACGAAATAGGTAGTGTTGGCTGCAGTCGTCAGAACGAAATTTCCCAACGGACGGAACGACGGCGGATTGACGCCTTCGATAAAGGTGATGTCTCCGGCGGTTGTTGCCGCAACGTGGATGAGCAGCCGGTGCCCCTTTTTGATTGCGTTCGGTAGCGAGATTGTGTGCGACTGTGACGCGGCATACGTCAGCCCCGCGGGGAGCGTTACAGGAGTCGCGCCAACCAAAACAGGATCGAGATTTGCCATCGTCTCACACCCCCTTAGCTGAAGCTGACAAACGCCATCGCAAGCATTTCCGGCCGAACGACCTTGCAGCCGTACAGGTACAGCGACTTGACGGCTTGCCCGAATCGGCGCTCAGGGCGATACACTTCCGTCGCCTGAATCAGCGCCACGAACGAAGTTGCGTCACTGACGCCAGCGATGATGCGGTGGACGTTCGATTGAATCGGCACGTTATTCGAGACAACCACGTCAAACCCGGCAATCGGGCCAACAAGCCCGTTTGCCAACGCCGCCTGCGACTGCTGCGCCGCTGTGAATACGCAGTTCTGGTGAACCAACAGCCGCGTCAGGAATAGCGGAGACACAACGACCCAGCGACCGCTACGTGGTACGTTTGCCTCGTCTAGTTCACCGGCAAGGCGCACCAGCGTCAAATAGCTGTCGTTTGTTGGGCTGGTGTTGATGTTGATTGGAGACGATTGCGAGCCAATACGGTTGGCTGCCGCCACATCCGCAGCCATCTTGCTCGCTACGTACTGGTCAGCTGTATCGGCGAGTTTGTAGGCTGCGCTACGGCTAGAGACCTCAATCAGGTCGTATGGCGACGTTGCCCTGTCAATATCATCAATCGCAAAGTGAACCGCCTTCGCTTGGTCAACAACGAGCGTCGTTGACGCATCGTTCAGCGCTTCCGGCGCGGCAAGGTCGGTATTGCGAGTGTAGTCAACGATAGTAGGAGCCGATAGCATCGGGATACGCACGGTGTCCCCGACGCCACGGAGTTGCCCTTCGTACTTCCTATTGACGCAACGCGGGCTGGCGTAAACGAGAGCTTTTTCCAGCTCTTCTTCGAGTGTCGCTGCCCAAACTGTGCCGATAACGTGTGAAAACGCCACGGGCGGGATACCTCCACGAGATTTGGCTTGCGCTCAAGCGTCTCGCAGGGCATCTCGCCCGTTCAGCGCCTTCCGGTTTGATTTCAGATTAGCCGATTACACTTTTTGACGCAATACCTCTCGTACCTCGTCAAGTCGCGCGCGGATTTCATCAGGCGTCATTTTCTCTAGCGCCTCGCGCGTTAGCTTTCCGCCGGACACCAAAGCCCCTTGTGGCGTTCCAGAGCCTGTAACGGGACGCCCGTAGAAGAATGGGAATTCTTTTTGCAGGCGTTTACCAAAGAAGGTAGCCGGGTCGTCTGCCACTGGCGTCCCGTCGGCATCCAGAAAGACAATATCCGCACCTCGCAACTCGTAGCGTCCGTCCAGCAGCTTCAGCAAGTTGTTCACGTGCGCTGGCGCAACACCAGCCGCCAGCGCCCACTCCTTCAGCGAATACTGCACGCGCTCGCGTTGCCGGGCAGCTTCGATTTCGTCACGTTCGCGCCGCAACTCCTCAAGCTCTTTGCGCAGCGCCACAATCCGCGGGTCGTCCGCTTCGGGGTCGGTCACCGGACGAATTTTGCGTTCCAGCGCTTCGAGCTTGCGCCGGGCTTCGCGGTGCGCTTCGCGTTCCTTGCGTAACGCTTCCTTCAGTGGCGTTGGGTCGTCAACCTGCACGGGCAAAACAAACTTGCCGTCACGTTCTTCGTAAAACGGACGCAACGGTTCGGGTACAGCGTCTAACGAATCAACCTCAACAGGCAGTGGTTCCGGCATAAACAACCTCTAGCGATAAATAATCGTGCACTTGCAGCGCGTCCGGCAAACAGATGAGCCAATCGGTGGAATCACGTCAATAGGTAGCCACTTGCCAGCCCACTCCAGGCAATCCGGGCAGTGCTCAGCAATCCCCAAGACGCGCTTGGCTTCGGTGTAGCCAGCCGCTTTATGTTTGATGCGCTCTAAGTCGGAAAACGTCCCGTAGGCAGCGCCGGCGTAGAGTTCCGCGCGTGCGATAAAGCGTCCGTCAACGGGCAACCCTTCAGCTTCCCATCGGCGCAGGAATTCGTACTGGCGTCGCACGGCCGCACCAACGCGCCCCAAGTCCGCTGGTGTTAGCTTATCCATTCCGCCAGCGGCAACGGCAGCGTGAAGTAGGTGAACAGCTTTGACGCGCGCCTTCATCGCAATTAGCCACTCGACGCGCGAAATTTCGCCGTCGCGTAATTGACGCGCCAGTTCACGCATTTCCTGCCCAACGCCGCGCCGCACCTTTTCGAGCTCTGCTAACACCTTAGCGCGCGCCACAAAACGACCGTTGGGTGCGATATAACGTTGCGATTTTTCGCTCCAGCGGAATATTGGCTTTGCTGTAGTTTTACTCGGCATCGAGTAATCTTGGAATCAGAACAGAATATCTTCTCGCAAGGGCTCGCGCATAAGTGAAGTCTTGCGCCTCAAACGCAATTTCGCCTTCCAACTCTGTCTGGCTGTACGTCCATCTTTTAGGCTTCTTCGGTTTCTTCTTCGGCTTGATTTTCCTCACTACTCCCTCCCCATTGGTTAGCTAGACGTTCGAGTACGATAGCCGGCGTGACTCCTGCTGGGAGCGCGCCGGACTGCTCTAGGGCTTCAAGGTAGGTCTCAAGATCAAGGTCTCCAGCACGGCGTGCGGATTCCAGTAGCGGCAAAGCTTGCGTCCAGTCTGTCGTGGCGTCTAGCTCCGTTCCAATCTGCACACTGTCGGCAATGCCGTCGGTTGGGAGTCCAAGCATCGTTAAATGCCACCACAAGCAATTCTCCAGCGCGTCACGGCACGACTGCGCGGCGTCACGGAGCAATGCCGTGCGCATCGTGTGCAGGTGGATTGCTTCCGTTGCTGTGCGGTTTTTCGTATCGCCAATAGCTAGCGATAACGCTTGCATTTCGCGCTCAATTCTGTCTAGCGCGCTGGCGGCAGACCCAATCCCAGCGCCGGAAATCTCAACGTACTCCAGCGACTGCTCCGGCTGGAGTAATGCTACGGCGGACGGCGCAATGCGTAGCGTCTCGCCCTCAGGGATTCCCTTCGCCGTCAGAATTGCCACGCATGCCAGGTGAAGATTGTACTTGTAATCGCTGTACGTCTGGTAGTACTCGGCTTCGCGATACGCCAATGGCAAAAACGGCGAGTGCGCCACAAAAGGCGCGTCGGGCGGAGCAGCGTACAGCGGCACAATCGGGATTGACGGCAGCGGCAGCGTGGTTTGAAAGTCCACCACGTAACGCGGCTCGCGCTCGTGCGCCTCCTGCACTTCGCGGTACACAGTCACCACAACACCTTGTGGCTCTAGCGTAAAAACGCGATAGCGAGTCACAACCCGTTGTGTAAACCGCCCGTCCGGTTCAACCGCCGTCTCCCGGATAACGACCCGCACCAAGACAAGCTCACCGTTGACGCGCTCGTGCCGCCAGTTGATTACGTCAGCGCGGTGGCGCAGCACCCAGTACGGTCGCCCACCTTCCGCCGGCGCGTCAATCACGATAAACGCCACGCCGTCACGCAACGCAGCTGCAAGAGCCTGTGCTGTGAATCGATCGCCGTGCGTCCCGGCAAGGTCAACGTCTTCCCAGTGCGATAGAAATACAGGCGGTACTTGCTCAGCGAACTGCACGCCGTCACGGACAATCAGACCAACGGTCTGCTGAATCGTCCGGGCAAAAACGCCAGGCAGAACGGCGGTTGCCAGTCGGGTGCGCCACGTGTCCTGTGCTTCGAGCGGGAAGCGTGGAAGCAGGAACTCGCCTTCAGCACGCGCCGCGCGCGTCCCGCCCCACAAGGCAGCGCAAGTGCGCAGTTCTTCAAGGTAGGGCGAAAGCAAAGGTGATACTGCTGCCGGAACGTCTTTGTTCGTCACAGCCTGTTAATTTCCGCCGCTCTGATTTTGACGCAAGCGACCATTAGTTCTTGGAGTTCGTCTTGTTTATCAGCAAGCTCTCTAATCGCCACAATCAAGTCTTCAAGCTTCGCTTCAAGCCCAGCTTCGTTCAGGTCTTTTTGGGTAATTTTGTCAAGCAGCCCCAGCGCGCGCTCAGCAAGCAAAACGGCTTGTGCACGTGCGTAAACGTCCACACACAGCCCGGCTACACGCTGGATTTCGTAGATATGCGCTTTTTGCGCTTGCGTGAGCATATCAAGCCTCCCAAAGTCCGAAGTCAATCATCAGTTGGCGTAGCGCGTTCACCAGCGTAATCGCTGATGCCAGGTCGGTTGCCGCTGGCGGTGCAGTCGCGCGCGGGATTGGCGTCGCGCCAAGGACGGACACGCGCGGTTGCGTTCCGTCGGAATCCACAGTGAAGCCCACACGCTCGTTTGACGCAGCGTCACACGCCACCACGTCGGTACGCCCCCGGCGTGTAGCCGGAACGTTGTCCAGCCAGCGAAAAACCATGCCCCCGGCGTAGTAGGAGTCGAAGTTTGAAGCCGTTATCTGGTGCAGCAGATAGAACTTTGTCCCAGCAGGACGCGGCGGGCCAAACTCGCTGGAGAGGACAAAGTGCCGGGGAGCGACAGCAACCGCCCGCGCGCCAATAGCAGTTGCGCCACCGCCGAGATGGCTTCCGGCTCCAGCGGCACTCCCGACAACAGTAACTTCTGAGTTTCCCCCGCCGGAGCTGGAGGCGTACCCCACAACGATGCACTCCTGTCCATTTCCCACCCCAGCGTAAACGTTTGCGCCCACGGCGGTAGAATATGAGCCAGCTCTGGCGTTGCGCCCTATCGCTGTCGCTCGCCACCCCAACGTCTGCGCGATAGCCCCTACCGCCGTCTGCCAATTTGCCGCCGAAATCGTCTGCCCAACCCCCAGCGAAGTGTTTTCGTTCCCCGACGGTAACGTTGTCTGCCCCAGCGCAATCCGGTTGGTCGCCGTGTCAAGCTGGTAGTGATTCAGCTTGTTCTTATCTTCTGGGTTCAGCAGCCCGGCGTTTGTGGTATCGGCTTGCGGAATCGTTGCTGGCGTGCCCGTGCTGCTTGTGACCTGCCCGCTGTCAGGCGCAGGAACATAGCCTAAGTCAGTCGCGCCGCCGGACGCTGACAGAACGCCACCGGACAAGGAAAGATTCGCGCCAATCTGGATTTCTTCCGGCGGCCCGGCGGTTGCGCCACGTCCAAGCAGACGGTTCGGCGTCACGTCTTGAATCTTGTCGTATAGCACCGCGCCGTCTTGGATTTTTGGCGTCGTGACGGCGTTCGGTGCAATCTTTGACGCAGTGACGGCGTTTGATGCGATTTTTGGACCAGTCACCGCTCCGTTGGCAAGGTGCGTCGTGTCAATCGAGTCACTCGCTACAGACGCTTGTGCTTGACCGGGCGTGGTAAAGTCCCACTCGATAGTTGCGCTATCGGTAACAACGCGCTCGGCGGTCAACGTCGGGTCAGCAGCCGCCACAAGATATTGTGCATCTACCGGCGCGCCGCCACCACCGCTGGTAGAGCTGATGACTCCAGTCAGGGGATCAATTGTGACCGTCGTACCGTCCACACGGACGTGCCCCAAGACACCAGACGGGCCAACGCCAGCGATTTTCTGCTCGTGTGCGTCCAGCAGTATTTGCCAGTTGTTCGGCGGCGTTGCGTTGGAGAGCAGCAACGCTTGCAGTGTGATTGGCGTTGCGCCCGGCGGCACGATAATCGTGCCACGCCAGCCGTCCGGCAACGTGACTTCAATCTCGATATTCGTCGGCAACTGGAGCGTTGCGTCACCATTCGCGTCAGTCGTAACTGTATAAACGCGCGAGGGATACACGTCCGCTGGCGTAGACTGACCCTTTTTGAGGGGACGGAAGGTAACGCGCGCATTTGCCAGCGGCTGGTTCGGAATTTCTGCGAGTGAAAGATTAACAGTGCGCATAGCTAATCTCTTTTGCGTCCACGCAAAATTACCTGGTCAATAACGCGCCCGGCGGTTTCGCCCGGAGTTGTCGGCTTCTCTTTCTCAGGCGGAAAGTGCTCTGGGAATAGCGAGCGCCCTAACGCCGTAGCGACGGCAGCAACGGTTCCGGCGATCAGCGCCAGCGTCTGATATTGCGGGAACGTTGCGGCAATCAGCGAGCCAATAGTAGCAGCAAGTGCCAAGACTGTGACAAAGCGGTTTGGTGTTTTCACGGCTCACCTCGGCAGGTAACTGAATTCTGTTCGGTATTGAGGTTTTCGAGGTCGCCAGCCCCACACAGCATAGCACACGGCATCAGCGCGGTCGGGAGAGCGTCCTAAGCGTTGCCGCACGGCATCCTTCGGCTCCAGCAGTATCCTACCGCGCTGGTAGGAATAGCGCAACGCTGCAAGCTCGTCCTTCAGCTTCCGGTCGTCAGGAAGCGCCACGTCACGATAACGCAGGTGTTCAACCAGAACCCAGTAGGACTCCGCCCGCAGGTTAGCAAACTGTCCGTCGCGGATCGCGGCTTCCGCCCCGTTGAAGGCTTCGACGTTGAGTTTTTCCTTGCGAAGTATATCCGTCAAACCACCACCAAGCCCAGCGTCGTCAACGACAATGCGGTGCTGGCGGTACTTAGAGAGAATGAGTTCGGCGATTGTTGTGATTGGCGATTTTCGCAGCGTGTGCAGGATTGAAATTGCGCCGTTGCGCGCAACGCCGGCAATCACGGTTTCGTCGTTCCCGAACCGCGCAACGTCAACGCCTATCGAAACGAGCGTGTCCGGTTGGCGCGCGTCACCGGATAGCGTCGTTGCGTCAAAGAAGGCATTTTCGTCGCTGTTCCAGTCAACGAATTCCGCGAGATATTCCTGCCGGAAGACGTTTTCAGGAAGCTCGCGCTGGCGCTCGGCAATTTCCTCGGCAGGGATGAACGGATTAGCGGAAGTTGGGGCAGTAAAAGAGGCCCAATCAGGGTAATCAGGGTCTTCGCCGCGCCGGTAAAGTTCCCAGAAATAGTTGAGTCCGGCGGGGGTAGAAATGAACCACGCTTCACCACGCAGGTCGGTAAGCGTCGGCGCGATAGCGTGTTCCCAAGCTTCTTTGAGGTGGCGCGCGTAGGCAGCTTCGTCTAAAACCACGCGGGCGTATTTTCTTCCGCGCCCTACGTCGGGACGTTCAAGTGTCCAGCCGTCAATTGAGCCACCGTTGATTAGCTCGATGCGCATTTCGGCGCGGTTTGCACGCCGCGTCAGCGGGCGAAGCGTCCGCTCTATTCCCGACCAGACTTCCAGCAGTAGCTTGTAGCTGGGCGCAAAAACGGCAACCGGGCGGCCTTCAATTGCGCCGCCGGGCGCAAGCGTAAGCCACTCAGTTGCGAGAAGCGTTTTGCCGAAGCGCCTTCCAGCAGCGACGACTTTGAAGCGTCGCCGGTCGGCCAGAATAGCGAACTGCGCCTTGTGCAGCGTCAGCTTCGGCAGCTTAACAGCAATAGCGGGCATTAACTACGCGCTGCTTCGCGCATTCTCTTCAGTTTGCGGGCGTAAGCCTTTTGCCGGGACTCACCAGCACGCTGGAAAAAGCGCACCCCTTTGCGCGTGGTGTGCCACTTACCTCCTGATTCAGCCATAATCACCTCCTGACAAGTTCACAATACGTTAGCGTTTCATTTTCGACGACATCGAATACTTCCGGCTCCCAGCCGCCGGGAACAAAGACGTAAACCAGTTCGCCGAGTTCGTCTTCGTAGAGCATCAACCCATTGGGGGTGTGCTCTCCTGCTAACGCAATATAAGGTGAGACCAGCCGTGTTGGGTAGTCGAAAATCTGCCAGTAGGCGCGTAGAACACCGAGGATGTCACGCGGGCACTCGTGCGCCTTGCGCCACGTCTCTCCGGCTGTAATCAGATTGCGGATGCTGCGGCCAAACGGCTGAACGAATTCCTTATACCAACCCTTGTCTTTTGGCAGCCCCACGTCACACCAAGCGGCAAAGTTTTCAACTCCGAACATGACAGGCTTCCCGCCGCCTAACTCTGTCAAGTGCTTGAACCAGCCTGTAAGTGTCGGCCAAAACGGGTAGCCCAGCTCGAAGTAGGCGTCCCAGAAGTCGAACGGTGAATCAGCATCACCAAATACGCGAATGCCGGCGGCACGCGCGTCATCACACCAGGCGGCGATAACACCGGCGTCTGGTGGTAGTTTCTTGAGTCCGTATTGAACCCACTCTCCGAAGCGCTGTCTAGTGTGCGGCGTCATTGCCGCCACCTGAAAGCGTGACAGGTGAAGCGGCTGAACCCAGATGTGCGTTACGTTGGCATCAAGCAAGTCGTACAGTAGACGGTCTGTATCCAGCCACCAGTCCGGCACGAATGGGTTGATGCCGGCAACAAGGTGATGCCCGTGACGCTTGATTTCGGCGATCAGTTCAAGCCGCTGACGGTAAGTTGGCGCAGCCGGTTCCGCTTCGCGCAAAAAGGCTTCGTTGTCGGAAGTAAGCGAGACGTACCACATTGTCGGCTTGCCTGAAAGGGCAAGCTCGATAGCGGCGCGCTCACCACCACGTGTCTGGTAACTCCAGCTAAAACCAAGCGGAGTTAGAGTTTCGTAGAGACTGATGAAGGTCTCGGCGTTTGCTTTCGCAAAGGGGTCAACGGTATTGCTGGTAAGCGCCGGGTAGCCGCGCACGGCAAGCCAGCGGCAGGGGTCTTGATCGTCGAGATCGTGTTCGGTGAGGCTTCTGACAAGTTGGCGAAGGAACGAACCGTCGAACCGGCGGTTAGGATTGTTCAAGGTCGCGAAGCAGTAAAAGCATCCGTGCGAACAGCGGTTCAGGTCGAGATGAAGCGGCACGGGTGAAATCAGAAACTCGCCGGTATAGACACGCAAACTCACTGGTAGTCCTCAATCAGCTTTGCAATAACATCAGACCAAGTACCACCCATGCGTCTGCGCAAAAGCTTGAGTTTTTCGTAGGCAGCGCGGGGTAGGTTGACAAGCAACGGGTAAGTGATAGGCGCGGGTTTGGTTTCGGCGGGTTTGGGCTGCTTGGTTTTTGTGATTGGCGCGTCATCCCCGTCTTCGAGAGAGAAGTCTTCGTTTTTGGCAGGGAGTAGAGAATCTAAGTCAAGGAATGACAGGTCAATATCTTCGAGTGTTAGCTCGCCTACCTCAAGTGACAGAAGCGGAACATCCCAAACCGCCATTTCCGCCAAGCGGTTATCTGCGAGAATGTAGGCGCGGCGCTGCGCGTCATTCAAATGCGACAGGCGGACACACGGGACGGTATCGAGTTCGAGTTTGCGCGCAGCGGCAAGACGCGCGTGACCGGCGATAACGCCGTTGTCGTCGTCAATCAGGATTGGCGAGTTGAACCCAAACTGGCGGATACTTTCGGCAATCGCGTCAATTTGCGCGTCACTGTGCGTGCGCGCGTTACGTTCGTAGGGGCGGAGTTGCGCGACGGGCAGGTATTCAATTCGCAGCGCCATAGACGCCGTAGCTCCGCTCGATAACAATTTCGGTCTTGGCACTGCCATAGGTATCGAGCCCCCAGTTGATGCGCTCGATTTTCTGCAGGTTCATCAAAGTCTCGCTGGCAATCTTAGCGGCTTTCAAATCCTCAAACGCCAGCAGCTTTTGTTCTTTCGTCTTAGCTTCGCGATGCGCTTTGAGTCCGGCGTAGAGACGCTCACGGACGGCGTTAGTTTCTTCTTGGTGGCGGCGTAAGATTTCGGCAGCGCGGTCAGCGGCGGCTTCAATTGCGGCGGCACGCTTTTGGGCGGCATCGGGCAACTCGTAGAGCTTTTCCTGCGCCTTGCGGCGGACGGTTTCAGCGGCGTCCGACCCGTCGCTCCAGCCTTCGCGCTCGGCGCGTTGCGCAATAGTCGTTTTGCTGACGCCGTACTTAGCGGAGAGGTAGCCCAATGACGCGCCAGCTTCGCGCTCGATTCTAATGTTGGCCCACTGTTCAGGGGTTAGCTTCGGTACACCCATTGACACCCTCCTGTCGAACTGTCAGAGAGGATACCACCAGGTACCGTGCCAAACAAGACAAGACACAAAAAAAGCGCCGCCCCAATGAAGGGAACGGCGCGCGGGTTAGTGAAGACGCGCGTTAGAACACGCGCACCTCTGAGTCAAGCACGATTTCTATTTCAGCCACGTCCTGTGGCTGAATCAGGACGGTGTTCCGCCCCTCATCCCATTCCCAATCTTTGGCGCGGACAAGCACTAACTTAACGCCGTCGCGCGGAGACAGGAATTTCAAGTCGTCTAAGTAAGGGACAGCCCGAATGGGCGTCCCAGTTGGGGTGGAGCCAGAGAAGAAGAAGAACACATCCTCTCCATCGGGGTGAATTTCCTCTGTTTGCAGAGAGTAGTACTCCGAACCACAGGTCCGAACCACAGGAAAACAAAGAATCCACTCTATGTCGTCCGGGTGAACAATAACAGAAGCGTAGGACGCACCTTGGAACACCCAACGCGCTACTCTTGAGACGACAACGGCCTGCGCATAGGTAAACGCCGGCTCGCCAGCATCCTGGAGCTCGTTCAGATGCCAAAATGTACGATACGCCTCAAAAGCGTGCACGTCTTCTTCGGCATAAGGGGTAAAAGTGAAAGCTTGGGTACCTCGGAAAAAGATTTCGCTCATTGCGACTGCTCCTGCGTTTTAGGGCCGCCGCCCGTGATTTGGTTCAAACTTACACCTTCCTAAACGGCGTGTCAAGCAAAAAGTTCCGACTTTTTTTTTAGCAACGTCGGAAAGAGCGTCCCGGCGTCTTTTCGTCTAGGCTAGAAACGCCAGCGAGTTGTCAAAGCGAGCTGTCAAGAAGGGTTCTTGGCAATGCTGGGTGCGTGAGCCCTTAGGAGGCACAACCCTGAATCAGAAGCGGTTTCGTAATGTAATCAACGCCTTTGAGTGATCAACGCCTTTCGGCATCAAAGATTTTTGCACGCTGTTCGAGAAACAGTCGTAGCGCCGGGTCGGTTTCGTGATCAACGCCTTTCGGCATCAAAGATTTTTGCACCAACCTGCCCGGCCTTGACGCTGCGTTTGTCCTTGTCGTGATCAACGCCTTTCGGCATCAAAGATTTTATTGCCGGACATCATACCTCAGTTCACGCTTGTTCGCAATTATCGAACGGAAGCAGAGTGCGAGTATCGAAGGGAAGCAGAGTGCGAGTTTATATGTACGAACCTTTCGCGCCGTGGAACAGCCGTGGAACACTCGACCGCAAAAAGCCTTCGAGTTTTCCAGCTTTCCCGGCGGCGGCACGGAGTTTCGGCTCGCTTTTCGGGTCAAGTTCGTTGTAAGCTAGGTAATGCACCCCCCAAAAATCCCGACACAGGACGGGACATTGGGCGGGCCGCAGCAGGTCAGGCACCGAGAAGCTCGCGTCAAGCCCGGTTACAGCCTTTTGCTGTGCCGGGCTATTTTTTTTTAGACTACACTAAGGAAGACTGATTTTTTATCGAAAAAATCGGAATGCAAGTCTAAAGAAAAGTCAAGGAAAAGGGAGTTTTATCTCCCGGAAAGAAGAAGAAAAAAGAGATTTATTTCACAGGAAAATCCAAAGTTATTACGATCTTCAACTAGCGCGCGTGGCGCATAGTTTTCGGCGGTTAGGTAGGACGAGAAAAACACGCCAATTCGATAAAAAGTCGCTGGAAGCTAGGTTGCACAGTCCTGCAATCAAGGGGACGCCAAGGGGACAGTCCAGAGAGCGTTTCACTCGCCCCCTCCCCCTAGGCAACCGAACCGCGAACCGGCGTCCGCTAGGGTGAACCGGTTCGTCGGGGAAGCCGCTAGGAACGCTTATAAGCCTTCGGAAAGCTATCGCACGTATATCCCTACGAGGCACTTCCCAAAAATTCGTTATAAGCGGTTTTAGGGGCATTGGCGGGCATCTTGGGTGAACACCAAGGGGGTAAAAGTCTACCCAGCCGGCGAACCGGCTGGAAAATTTTGAACTCAGTTTTGGTTTTTTGTTTTTCCAGTAAAAACCGGCAGGGGGGCAAGGGCGGGCGAACCGAACTCGCCCGGCTCGCTAGCGAACTGGCGGGGTAGCCCCTTCGGGGCTGGTACCCCCGCTGAGTTCGCGTCGCGCGCCTTGCCCCCCTGCCGGTTCGGTAAAGATTTTTTCATTGATTTTTGATGTTTTTCCAGTCTGATAACGTGAAAAATGGGTGGTTTTTCTAGCTACCTGGCGTATTTTTCCAGCTTTCCGGCTGGCGTCCCGGGAGCGGTTTTTCGCGCCGGTGCGGATTTTTGCGCGTAACCTATTGACCTGACTGGGTTTAGCTGGGAATTGCCAGTGAGCGAACTGACAATTGAGTTCGCGCCAGTTCGCCCAGTTCGCCCAATATCCATGCGGGTTTCGCGAATTTGGCGTTTTGGGGCTGAAAAGCCGTTCTGAGGGCGGTTCGCGGGGTAGTTCTGTCGTCCTGGCGGGGTGCCGGCTGGCGTGGCTGGAAAAACAAACGCCGGGAGGGTGTCCCGGCGCGGCGTGTGGGCTAGAACGGTAGCTCGTCAACCCACCACTCGCAAGCGTCTTGGCGGGCGGCGAAATCCGGCGGCGGGTAGTCCTGATAGTGTTGGCAAAAGCCGTTTTGGTCGTAGCACCAGCAGGTGTGACAGCACTTGGGTATCGGCGGGTTTTGACCTGTATGTGGGGCGCGGATAATCTCGCGCCATTCGCGAATGAAATCGGGTTCTGGCGGTCTCATAACAGCCTCCATTTAGCGGAAATAATCCGAAAGAATCTACCGTCTTTTACGAAAGAAATCTCAGACGGCGCGGGTTTGTGATTGAGAATTTTCGCGAGTTCTTCAAGCTTCTTCTGTTCGCTGCCTTGGAGTTGAGGAAGGGGTTCGCCCAGTAGGGCTTCGAGGTCGGCTTGGGCGCGGCGTCCGGGGAAGCCCGGATAAAAGAGCGTGAGATACTGAGTGATAACCAGTCTTGGAGACGTAGTGTGATACTCGCACAGTAGCAGCCAGCGCCCGCTGTAGGGGCTGTAGTGCGGCATCCAATGCCAGCGCGTGATGGCGTGAGTTTCTACGGCGCCGCCCATAATATCGGCGTCACGTAACCATAGGTTGACCGTGCGCTCGGCTGGCGGAAAGTCGTAGCCGCACGCTGGGCATTCTTTGACCCTGGCGTGGACAAGTTCCCGGCATTGCGGACACTTTTTGACCGGCGCACGCCCGTTCCCGTTGCCGTTCTTCTCCGGTGGTTCAACCGCCGTGATTGGTCCGTGACGCTCAACAACGCCTGCAAAATCCAGCACCAGACAGTGGTCGGTGTGGGATTTCGGGCGCAATCCGCGTCCTGCCATCTGCACGTATAGCCCCGGAGACTCGGTAGGACGCAACATTGCAATCAGGTCAACGTCCGGGTGGTCGAACCCGGTTGTCAGTACGTTGGCGTTGGTCAGTGCTCGAATTCTGCCTACCTTGAACGCGCCAATCAGCCGTTCACGCTCCGGCTTTGGGGTCTCGCCGGTGATGCACGCGGCTTCAATGCCGCGCTGTCGGAGTTCTTCAGCGATATGTTCGGCGTGTTCGACGCCAGCGCAGAACACAAGCCACGAGCGGCGGTTGCCGGCGCGGGCGATAATTTCGTCCACAACCGACCGGTTCAACTCGTCTTTGTCAACCGCCGCCTGGAGTTCGCTTTCAACGTAATCGCCATTGCGTTTGGCGACGTTAGACACGTCGTAAGTTGTGTCCGTGGCCTTACTTTGTAATGGCGCAAGATACCCTTTGGCGATAAGCTCGGTTAGGGACGCTGGTTTGATCAGCGGCGGGGAAAAGATTGCCGGTGGATCGGTAATCATCCCGTGCCCCAACCGGAACGGCGTGGCGGTCAGTCCGACGACGCGAAGGCGTGGGTTGATCTTGGATAATTCTGCAAGGAACGTCCGATACATCCCGGTGTCTTTGTGCGACACCAGGTGCGCCTCGTCAACAATCACAAGGTCAACGTGCCCCACGTCTTCGGCGCGTCGCCAGATTGATTGGATTCCGGCATAGGTGATGGGGTAACCGAGTTGTTTTCGCCCTACGCTGGCGCTGTACACGCCGACTGGCGCGTTTGGCCAGTGAAGCAGAAGCTTCTCTAAGTTCTGCTCTATCAACTCCTTGACGTGGGTGAGCATCAGGATTCTGGTCTCAG
>Ga0308397_1001327_pt1 | contig 14399 bp, 10 predicted proteins | sample Hotspr20SampleT8_FD_202356 | JGI IMG/M metagenome (GOLD analysis project Ga0308397, IMG submission 202356) | Hot spring phototrophic mat microbial communities from Mushroom Spring, Yellowstone National Park, Wyoming, United States - 20051001_T8 ...
TGCACACGGTGGATTATCCACGGGCGGCCTGAAGCACCTTTCCGGCACAAAGTGGCCAACGCCCGTCACGGTATCCCGGCGTTGGGGCTTGCACCGTCCAATATCTTTCCAAGGGGTATCTTCAGATATTCAGGTTTATCGGCTGCCTTTTGTTAGCCGCTCCCTGACAGGGATAAGTATGACAACTCGAATGGAAATTACACGTGAAGTGGTAAAAAGATGCAAAAAGGCACTCGAAAGTCACTATGGCCCTCAGCTCAGGGGTTTGATTCTGTATGGGTCCGCAGCCCGCAACCAGGCTGACTCAATGGATGCTATTCGGAAGAAAGATGGGAGCCTTGCCAGCGAAGGTCGCCTGGCGCGAAACAGATGTGAGCGAGGGAATCCAGGCAAAGACCGCCTGCTCCCGGAATCGAAAACCGGGCTGACGCGAGGCAAGTGCATCCCGGACTACCAGCCACTGGTCCATGGCAAGGCCGTCCACCACGATCAGTGCGATCCTGAATTTGCGGTCTTCTCCCATTTGGCGGGCAAAAAACCGCGCGAGGTGATGCAAAATCATCGGCTGCGCCAAGAGAGCCGCTTTACTCGTAAGTTAACGCAAACACCGTATCGGTCAGCCAGCGACGGAAGCCGTCGTTATCGCTGAACTGTTTGAACAGCTCTGTATCGTCCTGGAGCAGCGCTGTCATCACGCGAACGAGCGCCTTATCGTGTTCGATGCGGGCGTTTTGTTTGTCCGAGAACTTCCGAGCGTTCTGATAGGCGGAGTCAGCAGCAACACGCGCCGGAATTTCCTCAGTAATGAGTTCGCGCACCCGATCGGCATCAGTCCAAGGGATGTTGCCGAACTGATCGTTGAACGCCTTGATGATGTTGGAAAGCCGGTCGAGTTCCGGTTCAGGCTTGTGCCCACCGCCCGATGTGGGTACCGGCTCGATCTCGGCGTCGGCGTCGGTAAGCGCGATTTTCATGGTCGCCTGCTTCTCGACTCGGTAGCTTTCCATGTCGATCGCCTCGAGGATGCCCTTCGAAAGGTCCTCCTCCCTGGGCGCTGGCAGCTTTGGCACCAGGAAGTTGAGGAAGATCGAGAGTTTCTCCCACGCGGCGTTAGTGTAGGGGAGGATGGAGGAAAGAAAGCTGTAGGTTCGCAGAAAGGCCTTGGCCTTGCCCTTGAAGTCTATTTGACTGTCCTCGTCCAGCTGCTCCAGGTAGTTGGCCACGCAGGCGTCGAGGATCGGGTCGAGCTGGTCGCGGTCGGCGCCCCCCAGGTAGAGACGCACCAGCTCTTCTACCTGTTCGGGCGCGTACACCTGGTAACTGTCGAGGTCGGCCTTAAGGTCGTGGAGCTTATTAGGGTCGGTCTCATCCGCAAGGATCGTCGTCCGGTAGTATGGTTCGAAAGCCTTGCGGATCGTTTCCGGGTCGTTCACGAAGTCGAGCACGAAGGTATCGTGCTTCTGTGGGTGGGCGCGGTTGAGGCGCGAAAGGGTCTGCACCGCCTTGACGCCGGAGAGCGCCTTGTCCACGTACATCGTGTGCAGGAGCGGCTCGTCGTAGCCCGTCTGGAACTTATCGGCACAGATCAGAAACCGATAGGGGTCTTCCCGGATTTTGTCGGCGATTTGATTCGAAGGAAAGCCGTTCAAACTCGCCTCAGTGACTTTGACGCCGCCATACTCGTGCTCACCGGAGAAGGCCACAATCGCCCGATAGGGGCTCTTGCGCTCTTGAAGGTAGGCCTGAAAGGCATGAAAGTACTGGATGGCGCGCTCGATGCTGCCGGTGACCACCATGGCCCGCGCTTGGCCGCCGATCTTGCCCTTGGCAATTACCTGCTCGTGGAAGTGGTCCACCATGATCTCGGCCTTAAGCCGAATCGCGTGCTGGTGGCCCTCGACGAAGCGGCGCAGCTTCTTCTGCGCCTTTTTCACATCGAACTCCGGGTCGTCCTCGATCTTCTTGATGAGCTTGTAGTAGCTCTTGACCGGCGTGTAATGGGCCAGCACATCCAGGATGAACCCTTCCTGGATGGCCTGTTTCATGGTGTAGCTGTGGAACGGCCGATGTTTGACCGTGCCATCGGGCTGCGGCTCGGGCGATCCGAAAATTTCCAGCGTCTTGTTCTTGGGCGTAGCGGTGAACGCAAAGTAGCTGGCGTTGGGGAGCAGTTTACGAGCTTCGATCAGTTGGTTGAGGCGGTCTTCGAATGTCTCATCCTCCTCGTCATCCACCCCTGCCAAAGCCTGGTGCATCTTCGCTGCCGTACGGCCACCCTGACTCGAGTGCGCTTCGTCAATGACGATCGCAAAGCGGCGACCGCAGTGTTCGCTTCCGATTTCGTCGAGGATGCGCGGAAACTTCTGGAGCGTCGTGATGATGATCTTTTTGCCGCTCTCGATGAACCGCCGCAGGTCTTCTGACTGCTCGGCGTGCCCCACCGTCGCACTCACCTGGGCGAACTGTTTGACCGTGTCGCGAATCTGCTGGTCCAGGATGCGTCGGTCGGTCACCACGATGATGGAATCAAAGACAGGACTACCGTCTTTGGCAACGCCGATCAACTGATGCGCTAGCCAGGCGATGGAGTTGGACTTGCCACTGCCGGCCGAGTGCTGAATGAGATACCGCCGTCCCGCGCCGTGCTCCCGCGCATCCGCGAGCAGCTTGCGCACCACGTCGAGCTGGTGGTAGCGGGGGAAGATTTGCCTTCGCCGCTTCTTCCCGGTCCTGGGGTCTTTCTCCTCAACGAGCTGTGCGTAGTTTTCGAGGATGTCGGTCAGGCTCTCACGGGTTAGGACCTCCCGCCAAAGGTAATCGGTCTTGAGTCCCTGGGGGTTGGGTGGGTTGCCGGCGCCGTCGTTCCATCCCTTGTTGAAGGGTAAAAACCACGAGGCCTTGCCCTGGAGATGAGTGCAGAACCAAACCTCGCTGTCATCCACCGCGAAATGCGCGATGCAGCGACCAAGCTCGAAGAGCTTCTCGTGTGGGTTACGGTCGCGCTTGTACTGCTCGATGGCATCGTGCACCGTCTGTTTGGTCAGACTGTTTTTGAGCTCGAAGGTAAAGACCGGCAGGCCGTTGATGAAGAGCACCAAGTCCAATGCCCGCTGCATCTCATCACGCGAGTAGCGCAGTTGGCGCGTGACGGTAAAGCGGTTTTGCTCAAAGAGCGCCCGAGCTTCCTCGTTGCCGGGCGAAGGGGTGGCGTAGAAAAGCTCGATGTGGTGCTGCCCATGTTGGAGGCCATTGCGCAACACGTCCACCACCCCGCGCTTGCTTACCTCGCCCTGAAGGCGCGCTAAAAATTTGCGCCGCGTGGGGCTGTCGGTGTCCAGATCGAGCGCTTCGGCCACCTTGGGCTGGGTCGCCCGCAGGAAGGCCGCGAGCTGGGCCAGGTCCACGCAGTACTCGCGGTCGTAATCAGCCGGCTCACCCGGGAGCCAGCCCACACCGCCGTAGGGTGCTGGCGGCTCGGCAACGAATGACGGAGTACCGGCAGGTCGGGGCACGCAGTCACTGCCAGTCAGTGCCCGGCAGATCAGGGTCTCAAGCCCGGCTTCGCTAGTGTCAGTCGGATTCATACATCCCTCACCACCTCATCGTGCTTACTACTCAACAGGTACGCAATCACCCGCACGAGGGAATCCTTCTCCTTCGGGGAGCTTTCCGCCAGAAGAAGCGTCAGTGCAACAAGCTCCTCCTCGGAGAGGAGACGGCTCCCGTCGCTTCGGTACAGGCGTCCGTTTTTCTCAAGAAAACGAAGGAACAGTGCAGCCCCAATCCGTTTATTGCCATCAACGAACGGATGGTCTTTCACGAGAAAATACAGTAGGTGCGCCGCCTTATCGGCGATCGTCGGATACACGTCCACGCCGCCGACAGTCTGAAAGACACCAAATAAAATCCCGCCGAGCCTGTTCCCTTGTTCCACGCCGAACAACTCTCCAGCGGAATATTGCTCCTTCAACTGGCCAATAACTCTCCAAGCTTCTTCCAGCGAAATCGGCTCAGCAGTTTCGGGGTCACCTCCTGCAGGCGGAATCCGGCCATGGTCATAGTCGTCGAGAAGCTTGAGCGCAACGGAATAGTCATGCACCACCCGCAACAGTCCTGTTGCCTCCTCGCCGCTCAGTGCTCGCCGGTCCGCCAGCGTGGAGACCAGCCGGATCGTCTGTTGCAGTTCCCTGAGGCGGCGCTCATTGACCGTGTAGCCCTTGAGGATGTGGTCGCGCAGCACCTGAGTAGCCCAGATACGGAACTGGGTGCCGCGCTTGGAATTGACGCGGTAGCCGACCGAGATGATGGCGTCGAGACTATAGAACGCGACAGGCTTGTCCGAACCGGGAATGTGCATTTTTTGCACATTGCTTTTTTCTTCAAGCTCTCCGCTTTGGAAGATGTTGCGCAAATGCTTTGTGATAACACTTCGTTCCGTATCGAAAAGGAGAGCCATTTGCTTCTGGCTGAGCCAAATGGTATCCCTTTCCAGCCGGACGTCCAGCTTGACCGAGCCGTCGGGCGCCTGATAAAGCACAATCTCGCCGCCCTGGGCAGCCAGCGGTTCTCGAATCACCTGATGCTTCGATATTGATTTACTCTTCGCCATTCGCCTCTTCCTGCGAATCTACTGTTGCGAGCTCATCGGCAACAGGCTCTTCTTCCTCGGTTCCAGCCTCCTGGTCGGGCGGCTCCTCAGGCAACTGCGCTGCCACCCCGCGCACATCCACCTTGCCGGTGACCACGTCGGCGATGAGCCGCTCACGGTATTCGCGCAATAGTTCGATTTCCCGGCGAGCGGCGGCGATGGCGGCATCGAGCTTAGCCGTCTGCTCGTCGACGAAATCAACTATTGCTAGCTGTTCGTGTATCAGAGGCTTCACTACTCGTTGGGCTTTGATCATTCCTCCTGTTACAAGAGGCTGAGCATTTGCGTTGGCTAAGCGGTTTAAATCCATGACTTTAAGTTGGATGCTTAGAAATTTCGGGGAGAATTCTATAATCTGTGTAATCATCAGAGCATTGTCGGTAATCCATGCTGGTTCATTTACAATATGGACATTTCCGCACAATGCGCCCACACGGCCAACAACCACAGTGATTTCTGTTGCATTATAAAGGCCAGCATAACCCAATACACCATTGCCACCAATAACTGGATAGGGTCGTTCATTTGAACGGTTTCCACTTACGGCTGACGTTTCTATGAAATCCCCTGATGCAATTGAAATGAACCACCTTAGTGGCACCACCTCCCAATGCTCCGGCACCTTGACGAGCCACGGCACGCCGGAGTCTTTGCAGGACGGGTAGGGCTTGCCGGTGCGGACGTCGATCTTGCCGGTGACGGCTTGGTGGATGAGCGCCTGCCGGTACTCTTCGAGCAGCTTGATCAGCTTCTGCTTGGCGCGGATGAAGCGCCGAATCCGCCGGTCCATGTAATCGAGGAAGCGGACAATGGCGGTTTGTTCGGGGAGGGGTGGGACCAAGCACGGTAGGCGCTTGAAGTCTCGCCAATCTAGGTTTTGGCGGAGACCGGAACCAAGACCGTAAAAGATTTTCTTTACGTCATATGCGTGCAATAACAGATACCCGTAATTGCTATCCAGTCGCCCGGTCGTCCTGAAGGTCATGTAGGCCGATGTGATAATACCTCGATTTCGTACCAGACCGAAACGAAGACTATTTTGGTCGTTCTGAAGATCAGTAGGGCGACAAACGATATCCCCAGGATCAACGATCTGATAGGTCTCAAATGATGCTGGTACTAGTCCTCGTAGCTTGTCTTCCGGCTTGACAACAATACGCCCATAGCTCAACGACAGAACCGTCGTCTCCATCAAGCCAATATTGGGTTGCTTCCTTTCCACAAAGCATCCATGGCCGGGCAGCACCTCCCAATGCTCTGGCACCTTGCCCAGCCACGGCACGCCGGAGTCTTTGTAGGCCGGGTAGGGGGGGAGGGTGGTGATCATGGGGCACTTCCTCTGTGCACCGGAATACGAACATACAGCCTATCGCGCACTTCTTGATAGATTGCGATATCCTCCGCAACTTCCAATGTCACTGCCAATCCATAGCGTATAGACTCTGGGATAGCTCCGGCATCGGCACGGCAGTTCACCTTGATTACGATGGCATCCCCATCTTGAAAGTCTGAAGCATGCTCGCCTTCTAGCACCTCATGCTGGACGGTACCTCGTTGTACGGCGCGGCCATCAGCATTTATACGGTCTGGTATAACACTGTTTTTAGGATCAAACCACAGATGAGCAATCCGGTACTTCTGACGCGTACTGTCCACAGGAGTAAGCCACGCCAAAGTAATCGTCAAACGTCGTTTGACGTTTCTTGCTGAAAGACTCGGTGGAAGTGGAAGACGGAATTCATGCGCCTGTCCATCTCCTAGTTTCCCGAAACCCATAATGGTCACGCGCTGATCTGTACAAGCTATTACCTTTGTGACATCTGCAAAACCATAACCTATAAATCGGGTAACATACTCTCTGAATGTTCGGCTATTTTGGGGATTACGCAGGCATGAATCATACAAAGTCCCAATATCCATCCAATTTGCACCATGTACGAGAAGGGTCTTTATTAACACTGTGTCATATTCCGACGGGATTTGTTCACCGAACTCTTTGCGTAGCTGCTCAAGAACCCCATACAGGCGATTAGCCCACCGCGAGGCCAAGGCCGCGGCATTGCTCGTGCCTCTCATGTACCATGTGCGATCTAACCTGCCCTGCGCTCCAGGAGTGGCGACACACTGTCCAGGAGGTGAGACAAAAGAAGTTGTTTCCAGAACGGCGTTGCGATGCGTATTACCCAATTTTTCTCGAAAGAATTGCCTCCCACCGGGCAAAAGAATGTCTGGCTTGATGCTTCTACGGTACCCAGGTCCATGGGCGCTGTATACGCTCGGGATATTCCTTCGTGTGAAGGGGTCTATCAGATTGAAATTTTGCGATGGAGATGAAGCATCTGCATGAGCAGATCCAATTGTAAGCCCGTTGATCGTCTCAGCGGGTGATAGCAGACGACGGTGCCGTGTATTTAATGCAAGGGCTTTGATCACAGCTTTTTCTCGCTCGTCAGCGGTCAGGTTTGGAAAATGTGTGCGTTGGACATCCAACTCAACATCATGGGGATGGTTGCCGGCGCTTACCACGAATAGGATGTTATACTTCCACGAAAGCCAGTCCAGCAGCCGTGCCCACGCACTCATCATGCGATCCAATGGCCTCGAGCGGTCACCTACCGACAGATTGATTACGCGAACGCTCGGCGCTACCTGGCCTTCCCCTCCGTCGCTTTCGTACAACCGTCGTACTGCTCGATGTATCAGGTCAATCGGGAGGATTCCCTCGGGTATCGCTTCCTCGATGAATCGCCCGTCAAATCCACGACGGGGTTGCATAATAGGCCGCACATAAACAGGTCTCTCTAAGGGGACTTGGCGTTCATTCAGGTCGCCATGACATATAAGCGATGCCATAGCCGTGCCGTGGACGCGTTCTCCGGCCTGATAGGCGCTTTCAAATCCATCCGGATCATCAACAATTAGTCGCCCATCGAGCAGTCGGTGCTTCGTTAGAGGCAAGCCATCGAACAAGGCAACGATAGGCTCCCCTTTAGGACGCTCCCTATCGTCCAACTCACCAATGTTTTGCGTCTCAGTCATATCCTCGGGCATGCGAATTGCGCATTGACCCACTGGATGCACGTACATAATGTCTTCACATTGGAAGAGGCGGAAATTTGACAATGCGTCGACTTGCGAAAGAACTTCCGAAACCTCCTTGAAAGGGATTCTTCCCAATACACCATGGTATGCAATTTCAGGTATCACGCACTGGCTGGTGATTTCACCGCCAAGAGTTTTAACTACATTTTCGAGATAAGCCTTGGCTGTCTGCCGCCGATTGGGGTCACTTCGATACCAAAGTTCGATTTCAAAGGGTATGGTTTCCTGACCGTGTTCTATTCTTTCCTTCCAGTCCTCCCAGAGACCTGTATCTCGTATGCGGTCCTGAGCATCCCATGGCCGAATGGTACGAAGACGGCGGAATGCGTGCTTCAGCGATGCAAGCCCTTTGGGAAATGGGGCTTCTGGATCCTGCCGCCATTTATCGAACAGACTTCGTAATTCAGCGAGGGCACGCTGGTCTGTCATAATGAGAAACAATCGACCCGTTAGTTTCTTGTCTGGCTCCCTTTCGTCTTCGAAGCCGTCACCAGGATCTATATCAGTGAGTTCTAATTCGCCCAGCCATTCTAAACCGGATATTCTTTTAACTGCATTTATAAAGCGCTCAACAGAGCCAACGGTCTCGAGTACTAATGTCTGTTCCGGTTGAATTCCAAGCGAAGTGCTTTGGAGGATGAGCCGTTGCTTTTCCATTGCCTCTTGGAGGCGCTGAAATTGGGGTGCTAGTCTTGAGGCTTGTTGCTGGGCGTCGGGTAACTTGACTTTCCTGCCACCACTGGCAAGACGTTTCAGTCGTTCTGAGCGCAAAGGGGTCGGAAATATAAGGAGCGGATGTTCAGCCATAATCAGTCCCGCTTTCCGGTATTATTTGTCTTTACTGTGGCCCGTTTCATCCATTGACTTAGGACCTGCTTCGCAGTCTTTTGGGTGTCTGCACCCGGTCCACTTAAAGTAATTCTTCTAACTATGTCAGTACCAAATTCCTCAATTTCAGCAAAGCTCAGACCTATCAGTCTCTCTGCCAGATGACGAGGAGTTAAGCCAAGTTTGTGCCCCGTACGTTTTTCGAACCGCTTAAACCATTCCTCGATCTGTTGCTGTGTGGGCATTGGCAGTTCCAAGCGAATTTGGAAGCGCCGCCATACGGCTCGGTCTAGTAATTCTGGATGATTACTTGCCACCACAACAACCACATAGCTCGGTAAAGCGTCTATCTGTAACAGTAGTGAACTTACCACGCGTTTAATTTCTCCTGTTTCATGAAGGTCGCCGCGCTCTTTTCCTACTGCATCAAACTCGTCAAAGAACAATACGCAGTGTCGCGTGCGAGCGTAATCGAAAACCTGGCCGAGACGTTGTGCTGTCTCTCCGAGGTAGCTACCTATGACCGCTTCGTAACGAACTACTAACAACGGAACACTAAGAGCATCGGCAATTCCTTCTGCTAAAGATGTCTTACCATTTCCGGGCGGTCCAATAAGCAATACGCGGTTGCGAGGCTCAAGATTATAGGACCGCAGTAGATCAGCTCGATGCTGCTCTTCGACCAGTTCGCTAACGGCTTGTTCAGCCTCGAGTGGTAAGATCAGATCTTCAATATGTCGTCGCGGGACAACCTCAACTACAAACGGGCCGGAGAGCATCCGTGTGGCTGGTGAAACCGTGCGAGAGAGCCCATTACCATCCACGTGGAGCTGTGCAAGGAGCTTATCAGCAAAAACAGTGTGATTCTTTGCCCGTTCGTCTGCTGCCAGCGCCTCAACGGTTTTCTTAAACTGTGCCAGATCACCCCGTGCAGCAGCCTTTACGAGGTTCAAAATTAAATCGGCTCGTGCCATGTTTATTGTCCCTTCTCAAAGTTAATAATCTCTGCCAGCAACCCCTCCGCTTCCTTCTTTACCGCCAAAAGGTCGGCGCGGATTTCCTCCAGCGGCCGCAGAGCCTTTGGCTTGTAGAAGTAGCGGTTAAAGTTGATTTCGTAGCCGATCTTGACGCTTTCGGGGTCGTACCAGGCGTCCGGCGCGTAGGGCAGCACCTCGCGGCGCAGGAAGGTTTCGATCGCCGTGTGCTGGTCCGCTGCGCTGGGTAGGTAGCCGGGCTCGTGGCAGGCCGGACACTCCAGGAATGGGATCTGCTCGGTATCACGCAGCTCCGTGTCCGGCTCGTACTCCACCACGCGCGGCTTGCCGTAGATGGTGGCCTCAAACAAGCCGCGCAGCGGATCGGGCGCGGTGCCGGGTTTGTGGATTTTGCGGATGACCGGCGGCGCGTCTTCGGCACGTTCGGCAGTTTCGCGAAGTGTTTTAATTTCCTTGGCGCTGTATTCGCGCTCGGGGTCGATGCCTTTCAGGCGCAGGGGGCGTTCCACCGTCACCTTCCAGTAGCCAAATGCCGCGTTGGGGAAGATCTTGGACTGCTCGGTCTCCTCGAATCGGAGGAAGGTATCCACAATGCGACGGATGTCCTCTTCGGAAAGCTCGCAGTTCTTCTTGCCCAGGTTCTTGCGCAGGGGCTTGTACCACTGCGTGGCGTCCATGAGCTGCACGCGGCCTTTGCGGTGCTCAGGCTTCCTGTTGGTGAGCACCCAGACGTAGGTGGCGATGCCGGTGTTGTAGAACATGTTGAGCGGCAGAGCGACGATCGCCTCGAGCCAGTCGTTCTCGATGATCCAGCGGCGGATGTTGCTCTCGCCCTGGCCGGCGTCCCCCGTAAACAGCGACGAGCCGTTATGCACCTCGGCGATGCGACTGCCGAGCGGCGTGTTGTGCTTCATCTTGGAGAGCATGTTTGCTAAAAAAAGCATCTGGCCATCGCTCGAGCGGGTGATCAGCGAAAGCTCCTCGCCCCGGTGCTGGACGATGAATCGCGGATCCTTGATACCGTTCTTGCCGCCCATGCGCTCGAGGTCGCTCTTCCAGCTTTTGCCATAGGGCGGATTGGAGAGCATGAAGTCGAACTCACGGCCGGGGAAGGCGTCGTTAGAGAGCGTTGAGTGCTCGGGACCGCCGACGATGTTGTCAGCGGCGTCGCCTTCGCCCTTAAGCAGCAAGTCCGCTTTGCAGATGGCGTAGGTTTCGGCGTTGATCTCCTGGCCGAAAAGGTGCACAGAGACTTGTTTGCCACGTTCGTTCGCCAGATGGAGTAATGTTTCCTCGGCCACCGTGAGCATCCCGCCGGTGCCGCAGGCGCCGTCGTAAAGAAGGTAGGTTCCGTCGGTGATTTGGTCGGCGATCGGTTCGAAAATGAGCCGGGCCATGAGCCGGACGGCATCGCGCGGGGTCCAGTGCTCGCCGGCTTCTTCGTTGTTTTCCTCGTTGAAGCGGCGCACCAGTTCCTCGAAGATGGTGCCCATCGCGTGATTATCGAGTCCCTCCAGGCGAACGCTGCCGTCGCTGTTGAGGACGGGGTGCGGGCTCAGGTTGATCGAGGGGTCGAGGAACTTTTCGATGAGTGCACCCAGCGCGTCGGCTTTGGCCAGGCGCGGGATCTGGTTGCGGAACTCGAAGTTGTCGATGATCTCCTGGACGTTGGGTGAGAAGCCGTCGAGGTAGGCGCGAAAATCGGTCTCCAGTTGCTGGTGGCTCGCGCGAGCCTTGAGGTCACGCAGGGTGAACTTTGAGGTGTTGTAAAACGCCTGTCCGGCCGCCGTACGCAAGGCAGCGTCCTGATGCACAATGCCCCTTTTGTCAAGCGCGGCCTTCATGTCGAGCACCGCCTGCTTGGTGGGCTCCAGCACCGCGTCGAGCCGGCGGATGACGGTCAGCGGGAGAATCACGTCACGGTATTTGCCGCGCACATAGAGGTCACGCAACACATCGTCGGCTATGCCCCAAATGAAGTTGGCGATCCAGGTGAGTTGTCCGTTTTCCATGAGCAATCCTTTCGCGACATGTGGATATTACCTTACGCCATCGCTATATGCTCCGGCCATTCAATCTCGTGCTGCCAGATCTTGTAGCCCGTAACATAGGTCTGGTCGGTGCATTCCATGACCCGGCGGAGCGCTTCGTAGTAGTAGCGGTCGAGCTGGGAAGAGTCGAGGCTTTCGGCCCGCTTCTCGATCAGCGCGTCGAAATCGTCAGTCTTCTTGAGGTCCAGGTAATACTGACGGTTGTCCGGGTTGGACGAGATAAATTGCCCGCTGACCGTCTTGTGGATTTCCCGCAGGACAGTCTCCACCTGGGAGAGCAGGTCATCGGCCGGATCGCCGCCCAGTTCCTCGATGCCCGGCTGGAAAAGGCACAACCCGTCGCGCAGCTCCTCCGCCGTCGCACCCAGGGGGGCGTACATGTCGCCCGTCGTGAGCCGGTGGACGGACAAAGCATGGATGAGCTGGGTCGCCATGGGTTTGTAAGCCGGGCGGGTGAAGGCGAAATGCAGGGCATCGATGGTGATGCAGACGCTCTTGCCCACATCGCGCCCGTCGAGGTGGATGATGTTCCTGTCCGGGCAGAGCAGGTCCTCCGCCTGGTGCGGCCAGTAGACCCGTTGTCCCCCGTCGCGGTTGCGCAGGTATCCCTGTCCCCAGAGGACCGGGTCCGCCAGGGTCTCCGCCAGTTTGCGCTCCTTGGCGGATATCCGAGTCACCAGGGCAGCCTCGACCTGAAGACCGACCCGAGAACCGTGCCGACGATCTCGGCCAGGATGTGCTGGACGGCGAGGTGCGAGCCACACAGGCGATTTTGCGTCAGGGCCGCGTCCCCTTGCGCCGCGCGGCGGACATCTTGTCGCGGGTGCGCTCCGAGATGATCTCCTGCTCGAACTGGGCAAAGGATAAAAGGATGTTCAAGGTGAGACGCCCCATGGAACTGGTCGTGTTGAACTGCTGGGTGACCGAGACGAAGCTCACGGAGTGCTTGTCGAAGATCTCCATCATGCGGGCGAAGTCTAGGAGGGATCGGCTCAGCCGGTCCACCTTGTAGACCACCACGCAGTCAATTTCGCCCGCCTCGATACTGGCGAAGAGCCGCTTGAGGGCGGGCCGCTCCATGTTGCCGCCGGTGAAGCCGCCGTCGTCAAATCGGTCGGGGATGCACACCCATCCCTCGTGTCTTTGGCTGGCGATATAGGCTTCCGCGGATTCCCGCTGGGCGTCGAGGCTGTTGAACTCCTGCTCCAGCCCCTCGTCAGTGGATTTGCGGGTGTAGATGGCGCAACGGATCGTCCCGTTGGTTCTTGATACCGACTCCCGGGCTTCTCCCCGGCCACGGTTATTGTTTCTGCTCATTCCTTTCCCCTCTCGGGTTTGCGGCTCCCGCCTCTGGCCGCGCCATCAGCGATGCCGAAGAAGAGGAACCCGTTCCACTTGCTCCCGGTGACCTCCTGCGCGATGGCGGAGAGGGACTTGTACCGTCGGCCGTCGCACTCGAACCCGTTGTCGAGGACCTTGACCACGATGTCGCGGCCTTGGAACTCGCGGACGAGCAGGGCCCGGGCAGCGGCAGCCTCGGGTCGTGCGACGGGGATAGGCGGCTGGTCGCCGTTCTCGCTTTGACCTCAGCGGAACCCGAGGCGACCGGATCATGCGGAGACCGTGTTCTCAGGTCAGCGTCATTGGCCAGTTCCTCAGCCCTGCGCCGGGCCCGCTCCGAAAGGTCACCCTCCGCCAGGGCCTGGATACGCCAGGCGATTCGCTTGCGAAGAAACTCCTTGTGGTAGGAGCGGGGCTCTTCCCCAAAGACCTCGACGTACTTGTCCCGGAGTTCTCCGACGGTCATCCGGGAGGGCCCCTAGACCTCTTGATACGTTGTTGCTTCCATCCGAAACCTCCTTGGTTCATGGGCTTCGCCCCGCAGGCGGCCCGTCCGCACCGCAATCTCAGGGCGTTAACTCGTGAATGAATGAAGGCTTCGGTGGCCCGGAATATCAAGGCGTTTCTCCGTAAACGCCTCAGATTCTTCGACTTGCGCTACATGCACCGCCTCGGTATCCGATTCGGGGGCAAGTCGGCGGCCGTTGCGGTGGCGCATGTAGCCTCTGGCCAGGATTGTGGCGATTTCCGATATCACCTCTTCAAGTGAGGCGGGGACGTGTTCGTTGTCCGGCATCCGGTCCTCCTTTTGCGGGAGGCCGCGTAAAGGTGCCGTCGTGGATGCCGCTGGGGCGGGATCGGCCTGACGTCGAGAAGGCCGTTGGAGCTCGTTCGACACCGCCTGAGGGCGATGTCGCCGGCACCCGCAACGGTCTCCGATCTCACGGCTTTTTTCCGCTGTCTGGTAATCCGCTTGCGCCGGACCCACAGATCCGGCTTTCGGCAGATACCTACCGGAGGGGAGTTCGAAATGTCGAAGCGGGTGTCCGGATGCAGCCGGGCTGTTAAACAAGGCGACTCGAAAAACGGAGAACGGGAGAATTCGGAAGGGACATTTTCGGAGAGCGCGCACAACCCCCAGGGTTGCACCCGGCCCCTGGACTGCGGGCTTCGAAACAGAGAATCAGGGTAAATGTGCGGGCGAGCGTAAGTCGGCGTGGACACGCCTGAAACGACGAGACCCCGAGGGGATCACCCCACGGGGTCTTGCGTTAAACAAGAACCGCTGAAGTTCAGCGGATTAAATTTGGCTCCTCAGGTAGGACTCGAACCTACAACCCTTCGGTTAACAGCCGAATGCTCTGCCATTGAGCTACTGAGGAATAGGAAGCAACCTTTGTAATGGCTTTATCACGGCTTGTCAATGCTTTTTTA
>Ga0308397_1001335_pt1 | contig 14345 bp, 18 predicted proteins | sample Hotspr20SampleT8_FD_202356 | JGI IMG/M metagenome (GOLD analysis project Ga0308397, IMG submission 202356) | Hot spring phototrophic mat microbial communities from Mushroom Spring, Yellowstone National Park, Wyoming, United States - 20051001_T8 ...
ACGACCGTCACCAAGTTTCAGTGCTCTTCAACGAGCCGAAATTGCTGAAATCCGACGCGGGCGCGCGGTGCTGGCGGGGACGCCGAAGTTTCAGTGCTCTTCAACGAGCCGAAATTGCTGAAATCCAACGTGACACCAATAGCGAGCGCAAGGACACCTACAAAGTTTCAGTGCTCTTCAACGAGCCGAAATTGCTGAAATCGCCGACGGCGTGACCTATCCGGCGTCGCTCCCCGGTTTCAGTGCTCTTCAACGAGCCGAAATTGCTGAAATAAACGCTGGTCGCGGCATTCAGGATGTCATTCATCGAGTTTCAGTGCTCTTCAACGAGCCGAAATTGCTGAAATCGGGCAGCCGTACGAAACCCAACACCGGCGACGCGAGTTTCAGTGCTCTTCAACGAGCCGAAATTGCTGAAATCCAGATGCGCGTGGATTGCATCACCGATCAGCGCCGAGTTTCAGTGCTCTTCAACGAGCCGAAATTGCTGAAATTTTATCTTTTTCGACATCGTAACCGACTACAAAGAAGGTTTCAGTGCTCTTCAACGAGCCGAAATTGCTGAAATAGGTTCACGCGATCTCCTCCTACTCATCTCTCTCAACGTTTCAGTGCTCTTCAACGAGCCGAAATTGCTGAAATGCGGGTGCGCGGATGGTTGCTCGTGTACGATGATCTGTTTCAGTGCTCTTCAACGAGCCGAAATTGCTGAAATGAACCCATCGCACGCCGCGCCTTCTTATTGCAGAGAAGTTTCAGTGCTCTTCAACGAGCCGAAATTGCTGAAATCTACGACGCAGAACAGCACAGCGTCGAGTTGGGCGCACGTTTCAGTGCTCTTCAACGAGCCGAAATTGCTGAAATCGTACCAGGCCGGCGCTGGGGGTACGCATAATTACGGCCGTTTCAGTGCTCTTCAACGAGCCGAAATTGCTGAAATTCTGTTGCTCGCCGCGAACGTGCGCGCGCCCGGCGGGTTTCAGTGCTCTTCAACGAGCCGAAATTGCTGAAATCAATTTTTAGAAATCGGGTTCGCATCCACCGCAGGCGTTTCAGTGCTCTTCAACGAGCCGAAATTGCTGAAATCGTTCCGCCAGTGCGACGGCGACCGGCGTGAGATAGGTTTCAGTGCTCTTCAACGAGCCGAAATTGCTGAAATCAATACGAGCGACGCGGCGCGGTCGATCCGCGTTGTGTTTCAGTGCTCTTCAACGAGCCGAAATTGCTGAAATTGTGCCGTAAGTATACCGCGTTCCGGCGACTGCAAGGTTTCAGTGCTCTTCAACGAGCCGAAATTGCTGAAATCGCGTTCAAGATGTCATTCATCGATGGAGCACTGAACTGTTTCAGTGCTCTTCAACGAGCCGAAATTGCTGAAATCTGAAGCGTCTCGACGGCGGCGTTGAACTGGTCGAGTTTCAGTGCTCTTCAACGAGCCGAAATTGCTGAAATCTGTCTGGTATGAGCCAGCGGACCGACGCTATAAGGTTTCAGTGCTCTTCAACGAGCCGAAATTGCTGAAATCAAGCGCTACCCGCGGCTGATGGAGATGGCGCGGGAGCGTTTCAGTGCTCTTCAACGAGCCGAAATTGCTGAAATATGGATAGCGCGCTCCAGCCCGACCAACCAGTTTCGGGTTTCAGTGCTCTTCAACGAGCCGAAATTGCTGAAATTGCGATATGTGCCCGGCCATCAGCTCACCAAGCAATACGTTTCAGTGCTCTTCAACGAGCCGAAATTGCTGAAATGGTTTATCTGATCGTCTTCAACGGCGAACGGATCGGGTTTCAGTGCTCTTCAACGAGCCGAAATTGCTGAAATCTCGCGTTTGCGCAACGAACTTGGGAAGGGATTATGTTTCAGTGCTCTTCAACGAGCCGAAATTGCTGAAATCTTGAAGATCGAGAATACCTTGACAATTTCATTGATGTTTCAGTGCTCTTCAACGAGCCGAAATTGCTGAAATCCAGAGAACAAAGATGATCCGCTTACCAGACGCAAAGTTTCAGTGCTCTTCAACGAGCCGAAATTGCTGAAATGCAACTCAATTCTTACATATTCACCACCACTATCTGTTTCAGTGCTCTTCAACGAGCCGAAATTGCTGAAATTGCGCAGCGGCGAGGCGGCGGTGATCGGCGTGGATTGGGTTTCAGTGCTCTTCAACGAGCCGAAATTGCTGAAATGTCTACGTCCGACAACGCCGCTTCGCCGCACGTCTGTTTCAGTGCTCTTCAACGAGCCGAAATTGCTGAAATATTCGCTCGCCGCGCATGCGCTGTTACTCACGTTCGGTTTCAGTGCTCTTCAACGAGCCGAAATTGCTGAAATGCCGTCTGCGAGTATGACGAGCAGCGGCGCGGTTAAGTTTCAGTGCTCTTCAACGAGCCGAAATTGCTGAAATAGGAGATCCTGACCATGCGGGCGATAGACCTATTCTGGTTTCAGTGCTCTTCAACGAGCCGAAATTGCTGAAATATAAGGAATACGTTGACAACTTCATAAATCGCTTGTATAAGTTTCAGTGCTCTTCAACGAGCCGAAATTGCTGAAATCCAAGGACGATCCAATAGCACGTAAAAAGCGCTGGTGTTTCAGTGCTCTTCAACGAGCCGAAATTGCTGAAATCCGGTATACACAGTAACGTACACGTTTCAAGACGAAACGTTTCAGTGCTCTTCAACGAGCCGAAATTGCTGAAATCGGTGTCGCTAGCGCGTCGGGCGATTGCGACGTTGCGTTTCAGTGCTCTTCAACGAGCCGAAATTGCTGAAATCGTGAGGCGGAGCCGCCCGAGATCGCGCCGCGTGCGTGTTTCAGTGCTCTTCAACGAGCCGAAATTGCTGAAATGCAAAAAGTATTCAAAAAAGTTATAGCCCGCACGCGCGTTTCAGTGCTCTTCAACGAGCCGAAATTGCTGAAATAGCGAAGCGCGCATCGACGCAGTGCAGAACTCAGAGTGTTTCAGTGCTCTTCAACGAGCCGAAATTGCTGAAATTCAAGCGCGCGGTGGACTGGGCGCGCGGGGTGCGCGGTTTCAGTGCTCTTCAACGAGCCGAAATTGCTGAAATCAAATGAGCGCTACGATATCAAAGCGCTCAATCTGGGTTTCAGTGCTCTTCAACGAGCCGAAATTGCTGAAATCGAGCGTGCGCGCGAATCCGCTGCGCTCGCCAGTCTCGTTTCAGTGCTCTTCAACGAGCCGAAATTGCTGAAATCATAGCCTGGGCAGGGTTCCTGCGCGCCGTCCTGTCCCCGTTTCAGTGCTCTTCAACGAGCCGAAATTGCTGAAATCTACGCGCCGGAGCCAGGCAGGGCCATACCGACGCCGTTTCAGTGCTCTTCAACGAGCCGAAATTGCTGAAATCCTGGAATCTCATTGCCTCTGGCGGCGCTGCTGACCAGTTTCAGTGCTCTTCAACGAGCCGAAATTGCTGAAATCGGCGAACAGCGGGCACCGCAAGCGCATGATCCACCGCGTTTCAGTGCTCTTCAACGAGCCGAAATTGCTGAAATCGCAACTTGGGCGTTAGGGCTTCCCCTGGGAGCACCAGTTTCAGTGCTCTTCAACGAGCCGAAATTGCTGAAATCGGAGTGGTACGGCGGACCGGGTCACGGTATTGCCTGTTTCAGTGCTCTTCAACGAGCCGAAATTGCTGAAATAAGCGCACTGCTGCCGCATCTGACGCAGGTAGTCGCAGGTTTCAGTGCTCTTCAACGAGCCGAAATTGCTGAAATGCGTCGTCTTTCGACTTCGGCAGCGTCTGTGCTTTGTGTTTCAGTGCTCTTCAACGAGCCGAAATTGCTGAAATTAATCGTATCGTTGAACTTGAGAAGAATTTGCATATTGTGTTTCAGTGCTCTTCAACGAGCCGAAATTGCTGAAATCCAGCGTGCGCTTGCGCCGACGCGCGGGGAACTGGCGTTTCAGTGCTCTTCAACGAGCCGAAATTGCTGAAATCGATCTGAGCGCGCCGGTGTGGGATGAAAACGAAGAAGTTTCAGTGCTCTTCAACGAGCCGAAATTGCTGAAATCAACGTCAACCGTACTCGCGTTCGCCGCCGACGCGAGAGTTTCAGTGCTCTTCAACGAGCCGAAATTGCTGAAATTAAAATGAGCGGGTGAACATCGCCCGCTGGAGAGAGAGGTTTCAGTGCTCTTCAACGAGCCGAAATTGCTGAAATCGTTCAGCGCGTGATACGCGCGCGCCACAGCGTCGTTTCAGTGCTCTTCAACGAGCCGAAATTGCTGAAATGCGCACGCGAGCAGCACCGCGACGCGCACCGCCTGCGTTTCAGTGCTCTTCAACGAGCCGAAATTGCTGAAATGCCTGGATGAACCAGAGGCGGCGGTCGGCCCACGAGTTTCAGTGCTCTTCAACGAGCCGAAATTGCTGAAATCCGGCGATGTACGGCACGTATTTTCATGGTCGTTCCGTTTCAGTGCTCTTCAACGAGCCGAAATTGCTGAAATTCCCCTCGCTGTATGAAGCAGTGGCGGTGTTCTGGCGTTTCAGTGCTCTTCAACGAGCCGAAATTGCTGAAATTGGCGCGTTTGGTGGGGCGTCTGCAACGGTATGAGCCGTTTCAGTGCTCTTCAACGAGCCGAAATTGCTGAAATCCTGTGGGAGTCCTGGTTTTGGCGCGTCGAGCGAGAGGTTTCAGTGCTCTTCAACGAGCCGAAATTGCTGAAATCCTCGCCCGTGAGCGCGGGTTTGAGGGGACGATTCCGTTTCAGTGCTCTTCAACGAGCCGAAATTGCTGAAATTCACGGTACGGCCCTGCCCCGCCCCCGGCGCGTAGGGTTTCAGTGCTCTTCAACGAGCCGAAATTGCTGAAATGGCGACGCAGCCGTACCCCCTACGCGCCGGGAGCGCCGTTTCAGTGCTCTTCAACGAGCCGAAATTGCTGAAATCGTCACCCGGAAGCGGTATTGATGCTTCGATGTCGTGTTTCAGTGCTCTTCAACGAGCCGAAATTGCTGAAATCTTAAAGCCATACTGCTCCGGCGCATCCGCCAGGATGTTTCAGTGCTCTTCAACGAGCCGAAATTGCTGAAATCTTGCCGCCGGATGTGCCGGACGTGCCGTATGTTCCGTTTCAGTGCTCTTCAACGAGCCGAAATTGCTGAAATCGACTGCTGGCTATCATTGCACGCCATCAGCAAGCGACGGTTTCAGTGCTCTTCAACGAGCCGAAATTGCTGAAATTGAACATTGGTATCCGTCCATGTACGGCACGTATTTTTAGTTTCAGTGCTCTTCAACGAGCCGAAATTGCTGAAATAGCGTGAGCCACTCCGCCCCCGTCGCCAAAACGTCAGGTTTCAGTGCTCTTCAACGAGCCGAAATTGCTGAAATTGGATGAACCAGAGGCGGCGGTCGGCCCACGGCACAAGTTTCAGTGCTCTTCAACGAGCCGAAATTGCTGAAATCCCTCGCCGGTGCCCGTGCCCGACTGCACGCGCTGGGGTTTCAGTGCTCTTCAACGAGCCGAAATTGCTGAAATCGAACCCTCGCACGCCGCGCCTTCTGATTGAAGAAGTTTCAGTGCTCTTCAACGAGCCGAAATTGCTGAAATCAGCGCATATTGGACGCGATTGCGGCAATCAACGAGGGTTTCAGTGCTCTTCAACGAGCCGAAATTGCTGAAATTCAAAGGTAGTCAATTGCGGTCAGCCCGGCGTGCCCCGGTTTCAGTGCTCTTCAACGAGCCGAAATTGCTGAAATGGTGGCGACGATATGTCCTGGGACGGCTCGCTCGGTTTCAGTGCTCTTCAACGAGCCGAAATTGCTGAAATCAATAATGCGTTATCTGGTTGGAATTTAGGGCAAAATGTTTCAGTGCTCTTCAACGAGCCGAAATTGCTGAAATGTATTTTTGGTATGCGTCTATGACGCTTTACTATCGGTTTCAGTGCTCTTCAACGAGCCGAAATTGCTGAAATTGGGCGCGGGCGGCGCGGTTGAGGAGCGAAGACTGAAGTTTCAGTGCTCTTCAACGAGCCGAAATTGCTGAAATGTTGTTCGAGTCGATCTGGCACTGGCAAAAAGCAACGTTTCAGTGCTCTTCAACGAGCCGAAATTGCTGAAATTGTACTTGCAAACCGATTACCATACGGATATTTGTGTTTCAGTGCTCTTCAACGAGCCGAAATTGCTGAAATACAATGACGGTACTTGATGCAGATTTTATGATAGAGTTTCAGTGCTCTTCAACGAGCCGAAATTGCTGAAATTGTGCGGCACAACTTGTAACTTTTCAGGTTCCTGTCGTTTCAGTGCTCTTCAACGAGCCGAAATTGCTGAAATCAATTAGCGCCTAAACCTGGATTAGCCCAAGAAGTAAGTTTCAGTGCTCTTCAACGAGCCGAAATTGCTGAAATGCGAACGGTCATCGACTTTCGTGAAGACAGTACGCGTTTCAGTGCTCTTCAACGAGCCGAAATTGCTGAAATGTATCTGCGCAACCAAACCCTGCAACGCCGAGACCTGTTTCAGTGCTCTTCAACGAGCCGAAATTGCTGAAATTCGCTGCGTTGATTGGCGGGGCGCTTGCGCCTGAGACGTTTCAGTGCTCTTCAACGAGCCGAAATTGCTGAAATGAAAAACGTTGCTCAAGAGCACTTGACCAGTCAATGTTTCAGTGCTCTTCAACGAGCCGAAATTGCTGAAATACGGTAAAGACCTCGCCCTGAGTGATGCTGTTGATGTTTCAGTGCTCTTCAACGAGCCGAAATTGCTGAAATCCCAATGTAGTGCCAGTAACGACCAGGCTCGGGGGCAGTTTCAGTGCTCTTCAACGAGCCGAAATTGCTGAAATGTTGATACGGTCGTGCGATCCATCGAATCGCTACCGTTTCAGTGCTCTTCAACGAGCCGAAATTGCTGAAATACACGACGCCGACAATGCGCAAAAAATCCAACCACGTTTCAGTGCTCTTCAACGAGCCGAAATTGCTGAAATCTGGAACATCCGAACAATTCTCAACGGGATTATAAGGTTTCAGTGCTCTTCAACGAGCCGAAATTGCTGAAATCGATCGCTTCGACGTTCATCAGTTGTTCGAGTCGATGTTTCAGTGCTCTTCAACGAGCCGAAATTGCTGAAATCTGGCAGACGACGCGCCACCACTACGCGCATTATACGGTTTCAGTGCTCTTCAACGAGCCGAAATTGCTGAAATTGACAGACGGGAACTTGTGTGCTAGTGTACCGCTTGGTTTCAGTGCTCTTCAACGAGCCGAAATTGCTGAAATATGCTGGTGCCCGCGCCCGTCAGCAGCCCCTCAACCCGTTTCAGTGCTCTTCAACGAGCCGAAATTGCTGAAATCTCCGCTCCACAAATACTGTGATCTTATCGATCAACACGTTTCAGTGCTCTTCAACGAGCCGAAATTGCTGAAATTTCGGCGATTTGATGACGACGATGTTCGGGTACTGAGTTTCAGTGCTCTTCAACGAGCCGAAATTGCTGAAATTCCGCAAACGATAATCGACTTTCGTGAAGACAGTACGTGTTTCAGTGCTCTTCAACGAGCCGAAATTGCTGAAATCGATGGCGAGTGCGAGGACACCCACAAACGGGTTGAGTTTCAGTGCTCTTCAACGAGCCGAAATTGCTGAAATCAAAACGCCTTACCGTCGGGCGTTGCGAACTGAACGGTTTCAGTGCTCTTCAACGAGCCGAAATTGCTGAAATCGCCCCGCGCCGCGTCCGCAGCCAGCGGACGGTCGAGTTTCAGTGCTCTTCAACGAGCCGAAATTGCTGAAATGTCTGGGCAAGCGGCCCATGGCGCTTGTGGTACAATGTTTCAGTGCTCTTCAACGAGCCGAAATTGCTGAAATAACGAAAGCGCCATTCATCATGGTCTTCTGCACGCGTTTCAGTGCTCTTCAACGAGCCGAAATTGCTGAAATATCCCATGTCCACGTGATCCCGGCCTCATTCCAGTGTTCGTTTCAGTGCTCTTCAACGAGCCGAAATTGCTGAAATAGAAGCAAGTGCTTCAATTGCCGTAACCGAGTTGACGTTTCAGTGCTCTTCAACGAGCCGAAATTGCTGAAATTCCCATGTCCACGTGATCCCGGCCTCATTCCAGTGTTCGTTTCAGTGCTCTTCAACGAGCCGAAATTGCTGAAATGGTGCGGTTACCCCAGTTGCACGCCGACCAGCGCGGTTTCAGTGCTCTTCAACGAGCCGAAATTGCTGAAATGCTGCGCGAGTTCGCGGGGATCGACCTGCCCGCAGGTTTCAGTGCTCTTCAACGAGCCGAAATTGCTGAAATCGGGATGAGACCTGCCTGCCTGAGTTCCCGCCAGAACATGTTTCAGTGCTCTTCAACGAGCCGAAATTGCTGAAATCGTGAACCCGACCAGCCCGCGTTTCGGATCGGTGATGTTTCAGTGCTCTTCAACGAGCCGAAATTGCTGAAATAAACGTAGCCTCGTTCTCCCACCGAGACCAACGCACTGTTTCAGTGCTCTTCAACGAGCCGAAATTGCTGAAATAACCGCACTACGGTTCCATCTACCGGTTCAGCAACCTGGGTTTCAGTGCTCTTCAACGAGCCGAAATTGCTGAAATCGTTCCGTCATCTCGCGCTGTCGAGCGAGATCAAAAGTTTCAGTGCTCTTCAACGAGCCGAAATTGCTGAAATCGAAATTACCGGCATAGAGACCGGCGATAACTCCAGGTTTCAGTGCTCTTCAACGAGCCGAAATTGCTGAAATCAACGATGCGCGTGCGGTCGCGGAACTGATGATGAGTTTCAGTGCTCTTCAACGAGCCGAAATTGCTGAAATAAGTATGGTAGGATCGCTACTACCGTGCTGGTAACAGTTTCAGTGCTCTTCAACGAGCCGAAATTGCTGAAATGTATTCGATGTGCTGCGCACGCCCTCCGGCGTTCGCGTTTCAGTGCTCTTCAACGAGCCGAAATTGCTGAAATCGAATGTGACGCTCAACTCACTCGATCCAAGCGACGGTTTCAGTGCTCTTCAACGAGCCGAAATTGCTGAAATACGCGCGGTAACGAACTCAACGCGCGAACGCTAACGCGTTTCAGTGCTCTTCAACGAGCCGAAATTGCTGAAATTGAAGATAGACGACGTTGAACTGAGCCGCCCCAGCGGTTTCAGTGCTCTTCAACGAGCCGAAATTGCTGAAATTGAGCGACGTTGTACGAGCATCGCGTTGTCTGAGCAGTTTCAGTGCTCTTCAACGAGCCGAAATTGCTGAAATCTGATGCGTTTCACGCGCTTTATTCGCATCGAAGCGCGGTTTCAGTGCTCTTCAACGAGCCGAAATTGCTGAAATACATCAGCGTGATTTCAAGCGGCTCACGCTTCCCGAGTTTCAGTGCTCTTCAACGAGCCGAAATTGCTGAAATTAAGAACTGCACATCGAATGTCAGATTCGCGCCGACCAGGTTTCAGTGCTCTTCAACGAGCCGAAATTGCTGAAATGCGATAGAATACTGCGGGCTGCGCATCGACGCCGACCGCTGTTTCAGTGCTCTTCAACGAGCCGAAATTGCTGAAATCAACCAGACGCTCAACGTCAACAACGCACCGCGTCTGCGTTTCAGTGCTCTTCAACGAGCCGAAATTGCTGAAATCAAAGAAGCCGTCGCTCTGGTGGACATCTGGCAGGTTTCAGTGCTCTTCAACGAGCCGAAATTGCTGAAATGTCGTCTTTCGACGCCGGAAGCGTCTGCGCTTTGTGTTTCAGTGCTCTTCAACGAGCCGAAATTGCTGAAATAACCGCGCGCTTCTGGTCTGTTCCGCAACCGCGCGCGTTTCAGTGCTCTTCAACGAGCCGAAATTGCTGAAATCGGGAAAGCAGTATTTTTGATGCTGTTCGGTGTTGGTTTCAGTGCTCTTCAACGAGCCGAAATTGCTGAAATGCGGTGTGTCTGCGGTGGGGGTATGTTCACGAGACGGGTTTCAGTGCTCTTCAACGAGCCGAAATTGCTGAAATGTTGTGACACTGCTGACAAACAGAAACCCCGCCGACGTTTCAGTGCTCTTCAACGAGCCGAAATTGCTGAAATTATGCAGCAATGTCGCAAGCGTATACGCCAGCGCTGCCAGGTTTCAGTGCTCTTCAACGAGCCGAAATTGCTGAAATATTCTTAAGAAAACAATTTTGAAAATAAGCAGCACGATGTTTCAGTGCTCTTCAACGAGCCGAAATTGCTGAAATTCAGTAAATCTTGACAGGTCATCGCTTGCACCTGGTGCTTGGGTTTCAGTGCTCTTCAACGAGCCGAAATTGCTGAAATTTTATCGAAAACGGAAAAACTGCCAGAGTGTTGGGAGTTTCAGTGCTCTTCAACGAGCCGAAATTGCTGAAATGGCGGAACTGCTCAAGCAGTACCCGGCGCTGCGGGGGAGTTTCAGTGCTCTTCAACGAGCCGAAATTGCTGAAATCGGCGTTGCAGCGCGCGGGCGTTAGTCGAGAGCAGGCGCGTTTCAGTGCTCTTCAACGAGCCGAAATTGCTGAAATTATTTCGCTCCGACGTACAAACTGATGTTACCCGTTTGTTTCAGTGCTCTTCAACGAGCCGAAATTGCTGAAATTATCAGACATATTGACTATTGCACGAAACGTCACCGGTTTCAGTGCTCTTCAACGAGCCGAAATTGCTGAAATGTCGCGCGGGTACGATCTGATTGTGGTGGACGAGGCGGTTTCAGTGCTCTTCAACGAGCCGAAATTGCTGAAATCGGAACAATCGAGCGCAGCAACGAGGCAGCGGTGATGTTTCAGTGCTCTTCAACGAGCCGAAATTGCTGAAATCTTGTCCCGGCGTGGGTGCTGCGGCACATCGCGTCGTGTTTCAGTGCTCTTCAACGAGCCGAAATTGCTGAAATTTGACACAATCGGCGATGAGGGAAACGAATAGCGCGTTTCAGTGCTCTTCAACGAGCCGAAATTGCTGAAATCCGCGAACTTCGAGAGCGCGCTCTTCAAGTTCCAGGGTTTCAGTGCTCTTCAACGAGCCGAAATTGCTGAAATTGGGGTATACTGTGCGTGCGACAATTCTATTCAGAGTTTCAGTGCTCTTCAACGAGCCGAAATTGCTGAAATATTTCAAGCCGTCATCTTGCTGTGTTCAGCGGTATGGTTTCAGTGCTCTTCAACGAGCCGAAATTGCTGAAATTATGCTATAGGTACGACAGTCATCTATCTGTAAGGGTTTCAGTGCTCTTCAACGAGCCGAAATTGCTGAAATGTGATGGCAACGAGCATAGACGGTTCCTCACGCGAACGGTTTCAGTGCTCTTCAACGAGCCGAAATTGCTGAAATTTGACCTCAGCGACAATCTCAAACGTGCAGCGGATTGTTTCAGTGCTCTTCAACGAGCCGAAATTGCTGAAATACAACTCGTACTGTCGCCGACCGAGCGCTACGACATCAGTTTCAGTGCTCTTCAACGAGCCGAAATTGCTGAAATATAGACGGTTCCTCACGCGAACGCGGCGGGCTCGATCGTTTCAGTGCTCTTCAACGAGCCGAAATTGCTGAAATCGCTCACCGCATTCAGCGCCTGCTGGCGCGTTGCGGTTTCAGTGCTCTTCAACGAGCCGAAATTGCTGAAATATCATTGAAATCTTCCGGCTGCTGGCAGCGGGACACAGGTTTCAGTGCTCTTCAACGAGCCGAAATTGCTGAAATTCGCCGCCGGTTCGGTACGAGATCGTCAACGATCTCGAGTTTCAGTGCTCTTCAACGAGCCGAAATTGCTGAAATACAGCGTCGAGTTGGGCGCGCTGGGGCGGGTGCTTAGTTTCAGTGCTCTTCAACGAGCCGAAATTGCTGAAATCGCGAGCGAACGACGTATACCGTCTCGTTCAACCGTTTCAGTGCTCTTCAACGAGCCGAAATTGCTGAAATCAAAGACCGCGAGTGTATTTGGTTCAGTCCGCACTGCGGGTTTCAGTGCTCTTCAACGAGCCGAAATTGCTGAAATCGGTGCTGGAGTGTCTGCAGCGCGGGGTCGTTCCGTGTTTCAGTGCTCTTCAACGAGCCGAAATTGCTGAAATCGACGGCGACGAGCGCGGGCGCGTCACGCTGCCGCCGTTTCAGTGCTCTTCAACGAGCCGAAATTGCTGAAATGTGTTGGTATCGACAGAATCGGTGCAGCCCAAACACGTTTCAGTGCTCTTCAACGAGCCGAAATTGCTGAAATTTCATCAAGCACGCGCCTGGGCAGCATCACCCACTCGGTTTCAGTGCTCTTCAACGAGCCGAAATTGCTGAAATAGAAACAGCCGCGCCGCAGCGACGCGCGCGCTTGCGTTTCAGTGCTCTTCAACGAGCCGAAATTGCTGAAATCGACTACGACACCGACGGCGCGGATGTCTGGCATCGCGGTTTCAGTGCTCTTCAACGAGCCGAAATTGCTGAAATATGAGCGGGACGGGGAATTGCTGATGCGGTTTGGTGAGTTTCAGTGCTCTTCAACGAGCCGAAATTGCTGAAATGACGCGATAGTTGTGTTGCGGGTTGATACGACGCCGGGTTTCAGTGCTCTTCAACGAGCCGAAATTGCTGAAATCCAGCCGCGCGACGAGTTCGGGCAGTCGGTCTCTGGGTTTCAGTGCTCTTCAACGAGCCGAAATTGCTGAAATGGTACGGGTATTGTGGGAAGTGTCGTAGTCAGAAGGTTTCAGTGCTCTTCAACGAGCCGAAATTGCTGAAATTGCGAAATACCCGACCGTCTGCCGCCGCACCAGCGGTTTCAGTGCTCTTCAACGAGCCGAAATTGCTGAAATCCACGCAAGAATGACAACGGTTGCGGCAGCGAGCGCGCCGGTTTCAGTGCTCTTCAACGAGCCGAAATTGCTGAAATCGTACCCGATCATCACCGTCAGCGCCGACTGCACCTGTTTCAGTGCTCTTCAACGAGCCGAAATTGCTGAAATCGCGTGAGGTGTCCCACACGCCCCGTCGGCGTCAAAGTTTCAGTGCTCTTCAACGAGCCGAAATTGCTGAAATGTACAAAATCTGGGAAGGCGAGCGAACGTTTCTGCCGTTTCAGTGCTCTTCAACGAGCCGAAATTGCTGAAATATATTGTCACCGACTTCGGAGAAGCGGTCGCGTTGGGTTTCAGTGCTCTTCAACGAGCCGAAATTGCTGAAATTCGCGGGATTGAGATTGATTTGTGTCTCTACGGCGGTTTCAGTGCTCTTCAACGAGCCGAAATTGCTGAAATTCGTTTTCGGTGACGACGTTCCGACGCGCACCGAAAAGTTTCAGTGCTCTTCAACGAGCCGAAATTGCTGAAATAGATTATCGTGCACCTCACCACTTGGTCAGGCATCGTGTTTCAGTGCTCTTCAACGAGCCGAAATTGCTGAAATGTTCGTAGTTGTGTCGGCGAGATCGCGCGCAGCGGCGGTTTCAGTGCTCTTCAACGAGCCGAAATTGCTGAAATGTTCAACTCCGGTCGTTCACGTCCGACGTTACCGTGTTTCAGTGCTCTTCAACGAGCCGAAATTGCTGAAATCGTGTCTGGTACTAGTTGCGCTTGACGAACGGCGTGAGTTTCAGTGCTCTTCAACGAGCCGAAATTGCTGAAATCCTTTTTGTTCGCAGAAGCGTTGCTTTTGGTAGAGATGTTTCAGTGCTCTTCAACGAGCCGAAATTGCTGAAATTGTTGCGGTTGGGATACATATTGACCGACAATTGCGTTTCAGTGCTCTTCAACGAGCCGAAATTGCTGAAATGTACCGTGGTTGTCTTACGACAGCAGAAGTTTCAAGGTTTCAGTGCTCTTCAACGAGCCGAAATTGCTGAAATTGAACGTGGGCTACATTTGTCGACTATTGTTATTGATGTTTCAGTGCTCTTCAACGAGCCGAAATTGCTGAAATCTTACGTGCCTGATAGTCAACCTTACAACCCTAATAGTTTCAGTGCTCTTCAACGAGCCGAAATTGCTGAAATGTGCATATCAAGGTATTATAAATAGTTGGCGGTCTGTGTTTCAGTGCTCTTCAACGAGCCGAAATTGCTGAAATCTTATTTTCAAAATTGTTTCCGCCAAACTCAAACTAGTTTCAGTGCTCTTCAACGAGCCGAAATTGCTGAAATAAGATAACCCATAAATTGCTTGTAAGATCGCACTGTGTTTCAGTGCTCTTCAACGAGCCGAAATTGCTGAAATGTGTTGTGACGGCTGATACACAGACGCCCGTCCCGCGCGTGTTTCAGTGCTCTTCAACGAGCCGAAATTGCTGAAATCCCAACCTCCGCTCCCTTCCCCACCAGTGTTCCAGACCCCAACACCCGCACGTCGCCGCTCCTGAGCCTTCCTGTCGCTTCATCTCAAC
>Ga0308397_1001338_pt1 | contig 14334 bp, 15 predicted proteins | sample Hotspr20SampleT8_FD_202356 | JGI IMG/M metagenome (GOLD analysis project Ga0308397, IMG submission 202356) | Hot spring phototrophic mat microbial communities from Mushroom Spring, Yellowstone National Park, Wyoming, United States - 20051001_T8 ...
TCTGGTTTTGAATAAAAGACGAAAAAGCCTTAGGATCGTTTTTCAATCTATCAATTAATTCTCTATTTATTTTTTGGCTTAAAATAGCTCTATTCATAAATTTACTTTATTACCTCCTCAATATTAAAACCCAACGCTTTGGCAATTTTCGCCATAACCAAAACCGATGGCTTTTTAATAACTCCGCTCTCAATTTTAGTTAAGGTAGTATATTTGACGCCATATTTCTTAGCAAAATCCTCCTGCGATAAGCCTTGTTTTGTCCGGTATTTTTTTATATTTTCTCCAATGTTATCGTCTCTTTCCATATTTTCAATAATTTTATACTATGTTATTGTAATATTAACAATCTCTGCTTTCAATATAATAATAACAAATAAATTAAAATCAAGCAAGGAAAATAAAATAATAAAAAGCACCTTTCTGAACTTGCTGAGCTCAACCCACTGGCGGTATCTTTTGGACATAATTCGAACCTACTTTAAACAAAATCCCAACACTGAATTCTGACTTGTGCGGTTGCCTTCGGCAACCGCACACCCACCCATCGCCCAAAACCGGCGGGCAAAAATTCCTGCTTGTACAACTTACTGCTTCGTCTAAAGCATACTTAATCGCTTTAAGTTCGGCGACTATATTTGTGCCATCGCCAAAATTATTTCCAACCGGTCCTTTTAAAATATTTTCGGCGTATGTAATTAAAAAAGCACCAACCATAATTCCAGGGTTTGGTTTGCAATCGCCATCGCAATAAATTAAAGCTTCATCAATGTATTTCATAAATTACTTCTTTTTAAAATCTAAAAAATAAACTATCTCTTCATCTAATTTTTCTAGATCTAATAAGACTTTCTCACGCCTTGGTCTTCAATTAAAATTTCTAAAATCTCGTTGAAAAGAACCGCATTTTATCAACACATTATCATCAATTTTAATAAATGAAATTTGTTCTAAATTAAACTCTGTTTTTCTTAATCTCGACCAAGCGCCTCTTTTAATTCTTTCTAACTCATATTTCGACTTTCCACCTTTAAGTGCTTCATGCCACTTTTGAAATGTTCTTTGTTCATCGTTATATTCTACTTTTCCCATAGATAGTATTAAACCGACACTTCCAAACTTTTTTATTCCTGTTGCTGTAGCTTCGCTATCATTCACTATGATTTGATGAGAGCTTGTGTTGATAGCATGAGCTTTAAAATCCCAAGAATTTTTTAAAGAACCATCGAATCTTACATTACCAAATTTTGGTCCGGGTATTTCGACAATATCCTTTAAAAATCTTTCGCATAAAAATTGAAAGTACCATCCTATCCATTCCATTTGTTTCCAATGCGGAAAGCCTGACTCCTTCATTTCCAAAATAGATTTTCTGCCATCCCAAACTAACAGTATATTTTTAAATCCTTCCGAAATTTCTTTTGCTAATTTTAAAAATTCATCTTTTTTCATAGTTTATTTTTTATTTTTCCACCACATACTAATTTTAATATCTTGAGCAAGGCCATTTTTATTTAAATAGTAATCTAGTAAATGTTGAAATACGATTTTTCCATTTTTATTTAAATCGCCCATTATAAAATCTCTTTCTAACATATAAGAAACAACACCGATCATTCCGCTTCCACATAAAGGGTCAAAAATTAAATCACCCTTATTAGAAAAGTGTTCCAATAAACATTGCAATAATTTGAAGGGTAGTCTTGTAGGATATTTAGGCATATTAACTTTATAATCTCTTTTAAAATTTAAAGTGGAAAGATTGGGTTCGCCATTTTGACAGTGGTGGGTTGAACATCTATTGTAATACGTCCATTTTTTTCCCTTTGTCACCCAATAGATTTCATAAACATTATGGGAGGGTTTTACTCTACAAACAGGGGCAAAGTTATATGTCCAATACATTTTTCCACGCAATGTTAATCCTTGAAATCTCATAATTCTATCGTGAATAATGTTACTATTATTCCAGCCAGAAAAAATTAACGCTTGTCCATTATTTTTTAAATTATTTTTAATACACTCTAACAGTTGTTGAATTTTTTCTCCATATTCAGCAACCTTCCATTCTACATATCCGTCAACAACATTTTTTACGTTTCTATGATAATTTCCATTTTTTCCAGTAAATTCTATTCCAAATGGCGGATCAGTAATTATTAAATCAGCATTAACATCTTTCCAATCGTTCATATCTTTAATAAAATATTTATCTAAAATTTTATCTAAAAGATTTTTATTCATTCCATTAGAAATATTCTTTTCACCTTTAACATCAGAATCAAAGAGGCTAATATTTTTTTGTAATAAATCTTTATTTTTCATAATTTAATTTTTACTTTTTTAACAACTCGTCTATTGAAACACCCAACGCTTTGGCGATTCTCACTAACCAAACCCGCAGGTTTTCTAATAGCATTGCTGTGATTTTATTCTATCAAAAACCGGCCAAATAAAAAGCCCGCTTCTGGCGTTTCGCTTCGCAAAACAAAGACAAAAAATTCAATTTTGCGCTTAAAATTGGCTGGAGTGTTCTTACAAACACTCTCGCAGAGGACGAGCCAAACTCCGCTTTTACCAACTGGCGGAGGAGGTGGGATTCGAACCCACGGTACCCGTCAAGGTACGGCGATTTTCAAGACCGCTGCCTTAAACCGCTCGGCCACTCCTCCACTGTCCATTGGAATCTTATACCTTCAGTGGTCAAGAACTTTCTTGTTTTTTTTCCAACTCTTCGATTCTTTTACGAAGGCTTCTGATTTCTTTTACATATTCTTCTAGCTTATTCAAGTGAATCTGCATTCGTTGAAACTTCATCGCAGGAATTGCTGGATAACCCATATAAGCACCAGGTTCTAGTATACTGTCTAACACTGCTGTTCTTCCTAAAAGAATGGTATTATCTGGTATATGAACATGATCAGAAATGCCCACTTGACCACTACATATAACCTTTCTTCCTAATTTCGAAGAACCCGCAATACCAACTTGTGCTACTAATATGCTATTTTCTCCAATTTCGCAATTATGAGCAACATGAACAAAATTGTCTGTTATTACACCTTTTCGAACAATCGTTTTATCGTATGCTGCACGATCGATACAACAATTTGCTCCTATTACTACATTATCTTCGATTTCTACAATTCCTAACTGAGGAATTCTATAATGATTAAATTCTTGATCTTGAGCAAACCCAAAACCTTCGCTTCCAATAATTGTTCCAGGATGAATGATACAATTTTTTCCAATAATGCAACCCCAACCCACATAAACATTGGGATACAAAATCGTATTCTCGCCTATTTTAGCACCTTCTTCGATAATACAGTTTGCTCCAATATAAACGTTATCTCCAATTGCAACATTTTTTTCTATAACAGCATTAGGACCTACAACAATATTCGATGGTAATTTTACTGATTCATGAATAACAGCAGTTTTATGAATTTTTTCCCAACTATGACTTTTAAAAAGATCTCTATCAAAAAATTCCTGAAGAAAAATTGCTCGAAAAACATCCACTGCTGGTGTTATTATAAAAACAGAACGATCATAATTTTCTTTTATTTGGTTGTATAGTTCTTCTGTGGTTACTATTACAATAGGTTGAATATCAGCTTTTAACATGTTTATATACTTTTTATTATTTATAAATATTATTGAATGTTTATGATAATGTTCAACTGGATTGACACCTTCTACAAGATAATTCTTCCCCTCTCCGATAATTCGAAAATTTAATTTTTTAATCAATCTCTCGTAAATTTCATTGATGGATGTAGGATTTTGTAACTTCATAAAAATAAAATTATTTTATCCACTTTTATGTAAATAAAAAATATTTTATATTATTTATAGATAATTTTATTGGCTACCAAAGCTTACGGAAATATAAATTTTCACTTCGAACATTAAATAACAAAAATATGCTTGATTAAACTATTATAATTGTTTTATAAATTTTTTATTAATTTTGTAATATCTCTTTTGAATTTCATTCTATATTGAACTATACAGACCAAATATCACTTTTTACAAATTCTTTATTTATAAAATAATAATTTGATACCATCAAAATGATTCTGTAAAAAGAATTGTCAAAAATATATTAGAGATATGTTTTGATTGCTATGGCAATAAAATTCAGATATTCCATCCCCAATAGACATATTCTTTTAATAGAATTTTTCACTTTGTATCTTCTTTTGCCAGCTATTTATGTTATATTTGATTTAGATACTTTGATTAAAGAAATATTCCAAAATAGATGGATTTTATTGTATCATTTACATAAAGTGATTCTATTACAAATCATCTTTCTCTATACATTGTTAGTTTATGCTTGGAAAATAAAAAACTATCATTATTTTAAATTTAACAATTTTTTGAATCATTGGTTTTACCTTAAAACAATTTTTAAAAGATTGATGATCATTACAGTCATTCTTTTGATTTATACTTATTACTTCTATCCAAATTTTTTGTTCCAAGCTATAAAATTAAATAAATTTTATGTAATTATATTAGTATTATTTTTTTATCCTCTGATTTCTGTAATTCAACAAGAGTTTATATACAGAATCTTTTTTTACGAAAGGTATAACGGTTTTTTTTCTAATAAAAAAGAATTCTATCTAACTAATAGTTTCTTATTTATGTTTGTTCATATTATTTATCAGAATTGGTTTGCCCTTTTTGCAACGTTTATAGGAAATTTTTTATTTCTTTCGACATTTTTTAGGACAAAATCCTTCTATTTTATCTTTATAGAACATAGTTTTTATGGTCTTTCGATTTTTTTTGTTGGTTTGGGGAATTTTTTCTATCAAACTCACACTTTAAAAATATTTTAATCTAGGAATAATTTAAATTGATAAATTTTTTATAAAACTCAAAAGCTTCTTTAATATTATAATCAAATAAAGATATTTTATAATAATTTTTTAACATAAATTTTAATTTTTTTGTGGGATATTCATTTATATAAAAAATTTCGATATAACTATATTTTCTGTCGAAAAAGAGATATAAAATACAAGATAAATCATCGTTTAGGATAAATTTTTTTGCCAATATTTTAACGTTTGGGTTTAAAAAAAACTCTTTGTAAATAAACATTGTACCATCTTTTTTTATAATTTTTAAGTCAAAGAATATATTAAAAAAATTATAAAAAATCAATATATAAAATACTATAAATACGAACATCCCAACGAAAATATTTAAATAATCGATAAATGTTAAATTTTCAAAATTTAAACCTTTAAACGAAGATAAAAACTTCAAAAAAAACATTGTGATTAAAATAAAAACCATTAATAGAATATATACATGATTTCTATTACGATTTTTTAAATAAAATTCCTCATTCTTTGAATTGATAAGATTTTTTTTAAAATGAATCTCTTTACCATCGAACAAACTTATTTTTAGATGATTTTTGAGAAATTCTATCAAAGTTTGAATTTGTTTATGATTTCCTTCGAATAATTCTAATTTGATATGATGATTTATATTAAATAAACTAAAAAAGTAGTTTTTTTGCCCACTTAACTTATAAACAAAATAGTGTTGCCAAAAGTTAGAAGGAATCGATAGATCCCCTCCTTTTAAATTAAAAAGAATTTCTTTGGCATTGAACGTTATCTTTAAAGGAATATGTTTTCTTATCGTAAATATAGATGATAATCCAATAATACAGAAAAGATAAAATAATAAAAGATAATAATTTATAGAATTTATAAAATTTTCATAGTTATAGGATTGATTATCTCGTATCCAATTTAAGAATAATCCAACATTTATTATGGTCAAAAAAACAAATAAAATCCACAAAATAAGGTATAAGATTTGATATCGCGATGGTTGTAGGATTAAATCTTTATTCTGTATGTTAATTTTTTTCATAGTCTAATAAGCTGCAATTAAAATAGTTTCTATTTCGTTTTTATCTAATTCCCTTGGTGTATTGTTGATCAAAGGAAATTTCGAAGAAAACAAAGCAATCTCTGGTAATAATTCTTTCGTTATTCCAAAATCTGATAAACGATAAGATAGTTCTAATTCTAGATGGAGTTTTCTTACACCTTCGATAGCTTTAATAGCTGCCTCAATAATAGTAATTTGAGATATATCTTCGCTTAATACTTGTGCTATTTGTACATAAGTTTTGGCAGAAGTAGTAAGGTTATATTCCATCACATGAGGAAGTAATATTGCATAAGCCTGATAAAAATCAATTCCCGTCAACAAATGGATAGATAAAGCAATGCTATAACAAAGTCCTAAACTTGTATTAGAATGAGCAATACCACAAACTGTATTAGCAATAGCCAGATTTATTCTTGCTGCATCGTTTTCTGGGTTCTTCATTAAAATGCGAATACTTCTTGCTACCTGATCGATGGCTTTTAGCGATAAAGCTGTTGTGATTTCATTAGAATTTCGCGATAGAATACTCTCTACGGATGCAGAAATGATCGACATTGCGGATCGCGTTAATTCCAATTTAGACATATTTGTTATAATATTTGGATCAATCATTATAGCCTGTGGAAAAAACTTAAAATTACGATGATAAAAAAATGTTCTTCTTTCACTATCATAATTGAATATATCCGGAGATGCTTCTTCTCCCATGCTGAATGCACTTGGTATACATATCAACGGTAAAGGATCTTTTTTTACTTCGATTTTGGAAGATACTAAATCCTTTGTGTATTGATAGTATATTTTAAAAGATGGATCTTCCGATACCTGAACCAGATAATCATTTGTAGCAAGAAAACTTAATGTTCTAGCAACATGAAAAGTAAACTTCCCTCCATAAGCTACAATAAGATCAATTCCACTTTTTTTTAAAAAATAAGAAATCGATTCTATTTGATCATGGGTTGGTCTTGATACTAATTCATCGTTAACGATACAAGAAATACCATTTCTCTCTAAACTTGTTTTTAAGATCAAAAAATCATCTTCGTTTCGCAATTCATTTTTGATTGTAAAAAGGAAAACGCGTTTTGCAAAATCTGCAATATAACTTCCCATCTTATGGGTAGAATCTTTTTCTATGTGTATTTTTGTAGGAAATTGAAAATGTACCCATTCAAACACCATTAAGGATTGATTGTTCTTGAACCTATATTAAGTAAAGTTTTTTTTGTTATAATGGATTTTTTCAATGAATTTAATCGCTATCTCGAAAAGGTTTCTATTCATCTTAGTAAAGAACAACAAAAGCTTTTTTATGAATTTTATCAATTTCTAACAAAAAAAAACTTAGGAATCAATTTTACACGACTTCACGATCTAGACGATATAATAAAAAAACATTTTATCGATTCCATCATCATCAAAAAAATACTCGAAGAACAAAATATCCCCATCCCTAACCAATTGATGGATTTAGGGACAGGCGGTGGTTTTCCGGGAATTCCCTTAGCAATTCTTAGCCCAGAAAATCATTTTATTCTTGTAGAAAGTAGAAAAAACCGCGTAGATTATTTAAAAGAATTGATAAATATTCTTAACTTAAGGAATGTAGAAGTTATCCATAAAACCCTTACATATAAAGATAATTTAAATTGTAATGGTGTTATAACACGAGCATTCGAAAGAATAAAAGAAACTGCAATAAGAACAACAAATTCATTAGAAAAAGATGGTTTACTAATCTTTCTTAAAGGTCCCAATTGCGAAGAAGAAATACGCGAAATGAATTTAAAGTTTTTCTCACTACTCCTAGATTACGATTATACTTTACCACAAATAAAAAAAACTCACGAAAAAGACAAAAGAAAACTGATAGTATTTAAAAAAAACATCTCCAAAGAAACATTATTAGAGCCAGTGAATCGATATTATTTTAAGTTAAGAGAGTATATAAACATAAAGAGTATAAATTCAGATCAAAATGTATTTTTTAAGAAAATCAAAAAATTAGAAGAATCCAAAGAAATAAAAAAACAAAATTTAGCATTAGTTGCAGGCGATAAAATTATTCGCGATTACATAAAACATTATCCAGAAAATATCGTAGCAATAGTTTTTAATAAACAAACAGACGAAAAGGATTTAAAAAACTTTTATTTAACTACAAAAGAAAAAAATCCCGATATAGAATATAATTTTATTAGTTCAGAATTAATACAACAATTAGAATTAAATCAATACAAACCACCTTATTTGATGGTTAAAATTCCTCCTCTTCTGCCAATAGAAGAATTAGATATAAACCAACCTTTTTTGATCTTACCATTGCAAGATCCATCGAACTTAGGAGCTTGTGTTCGTTCTGCCTACGCGTTTGGCATCAAAAATATCGTATTGTTAAAAGAAAGTTGTAATCCTTATCTTTTAAAATCCATTAAGAGCTCTGCTGGGTCTGTATTTTACTGCAATTTTTTCGATTTAAAAAGCGAAGATCGAATTCATTTTTTAGAAAAAATTAAAATACCCATCTTTATTTTAGATACAACGGGAAAAAATATTACAACATTAAAAAAAATCCCTCAAAATTTTGGTTTAATCTTAGGCGAAGAAGGTAAAGGCATCCCACAAGATTTAGAGAATTTAAACTTCGAAAAAATAACCATTCCAATGAAGACGCCTATTGATTCTTTGAATGTTTCCGTTGCATGTGGCATAACATTATTCTATTTAACAAACCTCCCATAAAAATATAATTTATAAAAATAATTTGACTTTTAATTTTATTAAAGAAACTATCATAGTATGATAAATAATAAAATCGTCAAATTACTAATCCATCAACAAGGTTTGATTTTTAACTTACTATTCGTTGTATATCAACTCTTTTTAAAACAACCACTTTTACAAAACCTTAAATTAATACACAACCATTTATACAAGAATTATCTATTAGCAATATTATTTATTTCTATAAGCATTCTAGAAGTATAGGATATTTTATAAAATTACCAAACGTTCAAAAGCGATTGTTAAAACATTTTATAGAAAAAAAAGAAATCGTAAAAGTGGGAGGATTTGCAACATTTAGTTGGATGTTGCATTTAGTGTTAGGAATTATATTACTTATGTGGACACTAGAATCAATGGGAATCAACATAGAAAACATAGAATCAGAACACAATGTATTCTTTATGTTTGCAATTTTACTAGCAATAATAAAAGAATTGATCATACTTTTTTTGATATTAACTTTTTTTCCCTCTTCTATCGAAGATATCGAAGAAAATAGGGATAAAAATATCTCATTGGATACATCTAAGAATGATGATTTAAAAGAATGGTTAGGAAACTTTTTTATCTTTATTTTTTCTGTAATTTCTTTTACAGTAAGCTGGGATTTTATTATTTATCAAGATAGTAGAATTTTGGATAAGAATGTGGTATTAACATTAGTAAACCTTGTGGCTGCTTCTTTTTTATTTTTATCTTCTATCTTCCCTCTAAAATGATCTTTCTACTCGAAGAATGGGCTTTAATTGAATTAAATGAAATCGAAGATAAAAATCTTATTTATTCGTACATTTTTCCCTTAATAATTGCAATTTGGCAAGTTTGGTAATAAATAATATAATTTTTATAATAATATTTTTTTAATACAAATTAATCAGAGATTGTTTATTCTATACATATTATCTAGTTATTCTGCAATATAATAATCGTATAAAAATATTTTCATTGAATAAAAATTATTTATACAATATTTTATAATTGACCTTCTTGACAAAAAATAAGATCATAATACAGGAGTTAATTATGAAGATGACAAAAAATGATGTGTATCGCATGATAGAACGGTACATAAACGAAATTGGTTTATCAAAAGAGGATACATATAACGAAAAATCAAATGCTTACTATTGGTATCGTGGTTCAGCATTGGTAGAAGTTTTTGTACAAGATGTTCCAGTATCTGATGGATTAAGAAGTTTTCTACGTTTTTTTTCTATTTAGGAGATATTCCTTCTTTTAAAAGAGAAAAGGTTTATCGATATCTTTTAGAGCTGAATGATCATAATTTAGGAGTAAAATTAACAATAATGCCAGAAACAGATAAAATCTACGTTACTTACGAAAGAGATATTCAAGGAATAGATTATAAAGAAGTAAAAACATGTATTACAGACTTAGAATAGTGGGCAGACGAATTAGATGATCTTTTAAAAGAAAAATTGGGCGTTCAAAAAACTTCTAACTAAAAGGCACAACAACTTAGTTTAGATATATCTTTTTTAAACGTTAACGAAGCTAATTTTAAACCTTCTGCTGCCGTTAAATAAGGAAATAGATTACTAGAAAATTCACTTACAGAGATGTTGTATTGTATTGCCATACTAATGGGCATGATAAGTTCTCCTGCATCAGGTGCAATAATTTCGGCACCTAAAAAAGTATCATTCTTGGGGTTTCTAAGTAGTTTAATAAAACCTCTTTTTTCGAAAGAAACAGCATATCGCGGTATTTCATTTATTGGTAAAATGATTTTTTTCGTAATCAATATTTTTTTCGATTAGAGTTTTTTCTGTGTATCCACAACCAGCAATTTGAGGATCGGTAAATATTACCCATAGCAAAGAATCATATTGGATTTTTTGCAACTCATTTTCACAACATGCATTTATGTTATGAACAGCAATATTTCCTTCGTAAGCAGCGGTATAGACAAATGCAGGTAATTGATTGCAATCTCCCACTGCATAGATGTTGGATAGATTGGTTTGTAAGTAATCATTCACTATAATATGTCCTGACGATAAAGTTTTAAGGTTGATCTGTTCTAAATTAAGTTGATTTGTATTAGGTTTTCTTCCTGTTACTATAAGTAGATGTGTTCCAGATACTTCTAAATTCGAAGCTTTTAGTATAATATTTTTTCCATCTTGAAGGACTTCGCTTATAGTTGTACTGGTACAAATGCGAATACCTTCTTCTTCTAAATATTGGGTAATCGTGTTGGATATATCTTCGGATTGATTAAACAATACTCTATTTAAGGATTCTATCAAAGTCACTTCGCTTCCAAAACGTCTATATGCTTGTGCAATTTCTAATCCAATATATCCACCACCTAATATAATAAGATGTTCAGGTAATTGTTCTAATTCAAACAATGTATTGTTGGTATAATACAAAATATTTTCTAATCCTTTTATAAAAGGAATACTTGGACTTGAACCTGTTGCGATGATAATATTTTTTGCTGTAATTTGATGATCATTTACTAAAATTGTATTCTTATCCAAAAATTTGGCATATCCTTTTATTAAAGTAGTTTTATTAAGATTTTTTATAATATCTTCGTACTTTATTTTTCTCATATAAGAAATAAATTTTTTTTTGCTTTATGATTTGCCCAAACTTAGGCTTTATATCCTTAGGTTTTTCTTCGAATAGAAAAGGATACCGATTATGATTGATTTTATCTATATACTCTGCCAATCGTATTAAATATTTGGAAGGAATGCAGCCCACATTTACACAAGTTCCACCAATAGGTAAACCATCATTAACAATTGCATTTGTAAATCCCAACTCATTTGCCTTTATCGCGAAAGAAAATGCAGCAGAACCACCACCAATGATAATAATATCATAATCATACTTTTTATTAAACGAAACATTTGTTCTAATTTTCATAGTTTTCTCCTAATTGTTTTAGTTTTATTTTTTTATTTCTTCTTGATTTAATACTTTATAATTTGATACTTTATACCCAGCTTCATTGATTGCTGCAACAACTTGTTCAAGAGATGTTTTTGATTTGTCAAACTTCACCATGGCTTTGCCTGTTTTGTGGTCTGCTTCTACTAAGATAGATCCCGGTAGTTTTGATACAGCGTGTTTAACATTTTCTTCGCAACTATTGCAGGTCATTCCTTTAATATCAAAATTTGCCTGTACGAGATTGTTTTGTTCCACTACAACTACTTCTGATTCTGTTTTCGGATAAAAGATGTGAGAGTAATAAGGAAAAGTAATCATCAGTGCAGAAAACACGGTAACAATTCCAAGAAATGCTCTTGTTTGTAAGAACGATGGCTTTTCATCTGTCTCACAGGCGCATTCGATTTCTGCTTTTTTGGGTTTGAGTTTTTGGTACCATGCAAGCCCAAGCACTAGAACAGTTAACTATCAAATAAGGCCGTACGGGGTGTAGCCATGAAAAAGCAGAAGCAATTCCGCTGACTCCCGCAATGAATGCCAATACAGGAGTAATACAGCAAAGGGACGCGGTTATAGCCAATATGATACTTGACCAGCCAAGCCAGTAGCAGGTTTTTTGTGTTTTCATATTTTTTCCATATCTATATATTCTAATTTTTATAAGGTTAGGTTACATTACTTAAAGTATGTTTATAATTTATACAATAACAAATTTAAGCTATTCGCTAAGATTCTAAATAAAATAGAATTAGTTTAAAAAATAAGAATACTTTTAAAGTTATTACCAGTATTTATTGTCTGAATGATGTTAAAATAAAATGTGATTATATCAACGAACTAGCAAAATTTATTTTTTAAGCTGATGTCTTAATGCCTCTATGCGTCGCTTTTTTCGAACATCTTTTTCCTCTAATTTTGCATGTAGGTATATTTTTGTTTTGTCGTTTTTATCTAACAATGGTATATTTTCCATTAAAAGCTTTAAGGTCAAAGGTTTATTTAACCAGAACTTTACTTCTTTGTAATGAACTTTACTATCAGTTCTCATCTCAATTTCTCCTATATTAACATTAAAACATTTAAAAACTACTTTTTGATCGTCATATTCTCCTATTCTTCTTGCTCTTGATGTAGTTACACTAAAATTGTTTACGAATGTTTTCACAACATCTTTACTATCGAAAATATAAAAATTATTGTTATCTTTTACGACTAAAAAATCAACTTCATTATTATTAAACATCGCTTTAGATAAGAAAAATTCTAACATAACCTTGTCCTGAAGTTTTTCGCTAATTTCACGAATAGGTTTTTGAAGTTTTAGTTTACTTTCTTTTTTATTATTTTTGTATTCTTCAAAAGTAGGTGGGAACGCATCTATACATCTTAAAAACAAATCACTAAATTGTGTTGCTTTAAATTCGGTATTATCTTTAAATCTATTTCTACTATATAAAAAAATTTGCCATTTTTTCTGACCACTTTTTACTGAATAACTAAAACCGTTTTGATCTGTAATATCTTTTTTTGCTTGTGGATCACTATTAAATTCTTGACCTATTCCTAATCGTATTGCAAAATCTTTGGCATCTTCGTGCCCTAATTGTCTAACATATCTGGCACGACCAGAACTCATTGCACGTTTTCTTGACATTTTTATTTTATCAAATTTCTTTTACTATCAATAACTCGACTGTTTTTTTTACATGATCCATATTTTTTTTCTTTCTATTTTCCCCAATTCTTGTCTCTCCTTGTCCCATTGTATAATGTACAGGTAATTCTATAATATTAAAATCTTTATACCATTCTCTTATTACAGGACTATTATTATATGATAAAATAAAACCACCTCTATGATTATAAAGCATATCTCTTAATTTTTCGTGGGGAAATCCATTATGATGTATAGGAAAATTCCTTTGTGGATAGATCCCTTTGAACAATGTACTATCATTTCCTAAGTAATATGGAGGATCGCAATATAAGAAATCATTTTTGTATTGTTCTATTACATCAATAAAATCAGCATGCTCTACCCACAATTTATCCACTTTAAAGTTTCTAACTCTTTCAATCATTTTTTTATATACCTTTTCTTTTGCGTAAACAGAGGAGAGCCAACCTAAAAAACCAGGTCCATAAGAAAGATTATGATTGAAGAAGTAATATGTTGCAAGTTTTAGTGGTTCCAATTTTATTTCTTTTTTCCAATGCTTTTTTAAAATATCTTTGATTTGATAATATGTTTCGTGATTTGGCTTAAGTTGCTTTAACTCTAAATATAGATTTTCTGGTTCTTTGATTTGTATTTGCCAATAGTTTACTAATATATCAAAAATATCAAAGCCTAATACAGAAATATCTAATTCTTTTGCAACAGCAACTTCGAAAGAAGCACCACCTATGAAAGGAGAAATTATACGTTTAATATTGTTTGGTAAATTTTCTATAATATAACCAACAGCCCAGCTTTTACCACCAGCATAACGAAGGGGAGAACCAGTATAACGTTTATACAGGAGTTTATCACCTTTGAGAGTTTTTAGAAAAACCTTTTTTTTATAGGTCAAATTAGAATCGTCGATTTCATCGAATAAGAAATTTAATTTTAATTCGCCAAATGACATATAAAAGTTCCTATATGATAAATTAAATATCGTCTTTGGATTGATCTGT